>ULPS01063868.1_pt1 | contig 20213 bp, 14 predicted proteins | sample 1953711 | NCBI WGS metagenome assembly ULPS01 (sample SAMEA4835635, study PRJEB28245) | human gut metagenome | biome: gut microbiome; material: fecal sample | place: Denmark | collected 2008 | reverse complement strand
CTTCCGGCTGCCCGGCTCGTAGCTTTTAAAAGTTGAAGTACAAAAAACTGCTCACCCCGGATAGTGACAGAACACACCACAGAAACAGAAACGCTGTCAGGAGTGCGTTCCATGCGCGGGGGCGGAAGCGTTCAGCGCATTGTCCGGCGTTGGGAGCGAGGAAGATGACGAGCAGGGTTCCGAGGATGATGATGGCCGGAAGGTAAAGGCTGCTGTAGGGAAGGGCATCCAGGCGGAGGAGTTTGATGACGTACCAGAACTCGTCCAGGTTGAAGCCTTCCAGGAAGGAGGCTGCAGGAAGAGCAATGCCTCCGGTAAACAGTCTGCGGAATACGGCGAAGGCCTGGGTCATGGTCTCGGAGCGAAAGAAGACGCAGGCGAAGCTGTAATAGCAGAAGGTGAACAGGGTTCCCGCCGCCATGGTCAGGCGGTGTGGGAATCGCAGGGCTGCGGCCGTACCGGACCTGGGATGGTCCTTCCGGTAGAGCTGGCAGGCGCGGGTGATAATGTAAAGAACGCCCTGGGCCGCTCCCCAGGTCACGAAGGTCCAGCCTGCGCCGTGCCAGATGCCGCTCAGCAGGAAGATGAGGATGAGGTTCGCATACATGCGGGGCCTTCCCTTCCTGTTTCCGCCGAGCGGGATGTATACATACTGGCGGAAAAAGCGGCTCAGGGTAATGTGCCATCTTCTCCAGAAATCGATGATATTAACCGCCTTATAGGGGGAATTGAAGTTCACGGGGATCTCCATACCGAACAGCCATGCCAGGCCGCGGGCCATGTCGCAGTAGCCGCTGAAATCAAAATAGAGCTGGATGGAGTAAAAGAAAACGAGCAGCAGGCTGTCCACAGAGGACAGGGCCGGGATATTGGAATATCCCCAGTCCACCGCCAGACCGAAGGTATCCGCCACAAGGACCTTTTTCACCATTCCTAAGGTAAACAGATATATACCGGCAGTGAATTTTTCCAGATCCAGCCTCTTCCTTCCAATCTGCGCGAACTGAGGCAGCATCTCGCTCTGGCTCACGATGGGGCCTGCGATCAGCTGGGGGAAAAAGGAAACGAACAGCGCGTAGTCCAGAAAGGAACAGTTCTTCACCTCGCCCCGGTACGCATCCACCACAAAGCCGATCTGCTGGAAGGTGAAAAAGCTGATTCCCAGCGGGAGCAGGATGCCCTTGAGCACAAAGGAGGTCCCGAAAACTGCGTTCACATTTTCCACAAAGAAATCATAATACTTGAAATAGAACAGCACGGCCAGATTAGCCGCCACGCCGAAAATCATCACGGGTCTGCACCATTTGGGAGATTTTCTTCCTGCCAGCTCCATTCCCTTAAAAACCACGTAGTTAAACATGATGCTGCATATCATGATCAGCAGATAGCTGGGATTAAAGTATCCGTAAAACCACAGCGAAAAGCCTGTCAGCCACAGTCTGGCAGGCACGCTTTTTCCCCGGTGCGTAAACAGATAAAAGCCTCCGAGGCAGAGGGGAAGAAACAGGAAAATGAATATATAGGAATTAAACAGCATGAGTCCGCTCCAAATATGATTTTCTGCAGGGGTCCGAAGCCTTACGGCCGCAGACCTGAATTTTCCGAAAAGGGCCGTCCGATGCGGCCTTTTTCAGTTTAGACCATCCGTCTTCTTTTGACAAGCAGGATTTTCCAACGTTTCCTGCCGGATACCTATCCCTGCTGCTTCAGCCGGTACAGTTCAGCCAGTTCCCCTTCCTGCTGCGACTGAAAACAGATGGTGAGCTCCGCCTTCCCGGAAACGCCTTCCAGCCTTCCCCGGATCCGGATCAGCCCGCCCTTCTGCGAAGGCTCTGCCTGTTCCGGTGAAAAGGCGATCTCCGCCTTTTTTTCTCCATTCACAAGGATGACTGCCACGCCCTCCTGAAGCGCGCGGATTTCCAGCTCGATCTCCCGGTTCTGCGTCTCTGCGCCATAGTCAAAATAACGGTAGGAAACACTGCATCCCGAAGTGATATTCACCATGGGGAAGCCGCCATCTTTTTCCGTAAAATACGCACCGCCGAGCACCTGACAGCCATAGGCCGCATCCAGCTCCTCTCCCGGATCCAGCGCATCTGCGAAACCGGTGGAGGTCATCTGTGCCTGCGCGATCACCGCGTTCTTTTCATCCACACAGATCCGTTCCACCCTGGCCCGTCTGTTGTATTTCCGGTTGCCTGAGGAGCCGTGATAGAACACATACCACTGGTCTTCGATCTTGATGATGGAACCGTGGTTGTTCCATGTGCTGGGGTCCACGCCCGTATTGTCAATGATGGTTCCCCTGTATTCATAGGGGCCGTATACGTTTTTGCTCACCGCATAATCCAGCTTTGTGGGCGCTCCGCCCCGATTCGGATATTCCTTCGTGTATTCGCTGGCATAGACCAGACAATAGGTGTCCCCGATTTTTCTTAAGGAAGAACCTTCATGGAAACCCTGACAGCCGTCTTCGTGAGAAATCAGAGCCTCCGCGTATGTGGTTTCATCCAGGGTATACATATCGTCCTTCAGTTTTGCCATATGGCAGTTTCCCTGGCCCCAGGTATAATAATAGTCCTCCCCGTCCTTCAGAACGGAAGGATCGATTCCGGAAATGGGCTCCCCATTCATGAGAATCTGCCTGGCATCCGTGAAGGGGCCGTAAGGCTTCCGGCTTCTCGCTACGCCCTCCGTGCCGTCCGAAAGGCAGAAATACAGATAATACCAGCCGTCCCGCTCCACCACGTCAGGCGCCCAGAGCAGGCCGTCCGACCAGGGCACCCCGTCCATGATTCCCTCATCCGCATATTCATCCGTGGAGGCCAGCGCCGGCCCATGGTCCGTCCAGTGCTGCAGATCCCTGATATCCGCAGAATACACATGATACTTGTGGCAGCAGTATTCGCCTCCGAACACATCCTTCGAGCCGTACAGATACACCCTTCCGTCAAACACCTTCGGCTCCCCGTCCGGGATGTAGATATCCAGCGGCAGAAAAGGATTATGAAATCCCGTCGCAAATATTTTCTCCATAAAAATCCCCTTTCCGGAGCGTAGTGACGGGGCTCTGCCATCACACTACCTCCTGTAATAACTCCGTTCCGCCGGCGTCTGCACGGCATTGCCTCCCGGCTGAAATTACGTTACCGGTCCCCCTGTGACCAGTATCAAAATCTCTCCTATTGTAATAACATTATAATTGATAAGTGTCAATTACGAATGTATAATAGAATTCGTTCATCCGCTTCATCCGCGGATAAACGGCAATACAAAGGATGCCGCCTTTTTCCCATCCGGCGGCGTAAAGGAGAAATGCAATGAAATACGATTTTACTTCCATCATCGACAGAACCGGAAAGGACGCCATCGCGGTGGAACTCATCCCGTTTCCGGATGCCTCCGTTCAGGAAGGCTTTTCCAGAATTCCCATGTGGGTTGCCGACATGAACTTCGCCACGGCTCCCACCATCCAGGAGGCCGTCATTGAGCGGACAAAGCATCCTGCCTTCGGCTACTTTGATCCCACCGACGAGTATTATGACAGCATCATTTCCTGGCAGAAAACGAGAAACGGCGTGGAAGGCCTGACAAAAGAAGAAATCGGCTATGAAAACGGCGTTCTCGGCTGCGTAGCCTCCGCCCTTCAGGCCTTCACGGCTCCCGGAGAGGCTGTGCTTCTGCACTCTCCCACCTACATCGGCTTCACCGGAACGCTGGAAAACAACGGCAGGAAGATCATTCTGAGCGATCTGAAGCAGGATGAAAACGGCGTGTGGCGGATGGATTATGAGGATATGGATCGGAAAATCAAAGAAAATCACATCCATTTCGCCATTTTCTGTTCTCCTCACAATCCCACAGGCCGCGTATGGGAACGGGAGGAAATCGAGGCAGCCATGGAGGTTTACCGGAAAAACGACTGCGTGGTGATCTCCGACGAGATCTGGTCCGATCTGACGCTTACGGGACATAAGCACATCCCCACCCAGTCCGTGAGCGAGGACGCAAAAAACAGAACCATCGCCATCTACGCGCCCTCCAAGACCTTCAACCTGGCCGGGCTGATCGGTTCCTACCACATCATTTACAATCCTTATCTGAGGGACAGGGTTGTAAAGCAGTCCAGCCTCAGCCACTACAACAGCATGAACGTGCTGTCCATGCACGCGCTCATCGGGGCTTACCGCCCGGAAGGCCAGGAATGGCTGGACGAGCTTCGTGAGGTACTGACGGAAAATGTGGACTATGCATACAATTATATCCTTGAAAACTTCAAAGGGGTAAAGCTTGCGAAGCCGGAGGGCACCTACATGCTCTATCTGGACTGCGAAGAGTGGTGCGCCCGCCGCGGAGTGAGCATGGACGAGCTGATCCGCGCCGGCATTTCCGTCGGCGTCATCTGGCAGGACGGCCGCCCGTTCAACCGCCCCTGGGCCATCCGGATGAATCTGGCCGTGCCGCTTTCTCTGGTAAAGGAAGCCATGCACAGGCTGGATGAATATGTGTTCAACAAGTCCTGCATATAAGATAAGAATGGAATGCAGGCCGTTTTTCCGCTGTCGGTCATACAGCGGAAGAGTCTTACCGGCAAAGAGAAACCGCCCGTTCCCTTCCGGGAAACGGGCGGTTTCTCTGCCGGACGGACCACCGCATGGCTGGCCCTCATCTTCTCAACCGGCCTTCTTTTTTTGTATGTTACGCACAGGATCCTTTTCTCTTTGGAAGGATGCTCTGGAACCGTTCCAGAAGCCGCGGCCTTCCGGAGAAAATCCGGCTGAAATTCTCACAGTTATACAGCCTCTCCGTCTTCACCCACTCAGGATAAAATTGTTCTTCCTGCTCGTTTTCCAGATTTTCAGAAATATTAAGACCAAATGCGATCATATACAGCCCTCCCTTTTTGGCCCGCATCCGTTCAGACCACTCCGCACGGATGTTTCTGCCTTCCCTTTTTTCTGATTTAATTATAATATTTTATGGACTTTCTGCCAATCATCTGATAATCTGAAAATAGAAAGTTTTTTTGTGCTTACAATACAAATTTTCAGAAAATATTGTCAAAAAAAGTTTTCTGGAAGAAAATGGGTGCAGACGGGAGGGGAAATTCGATGGCAATTCGCTTCTGGGAAATGTTTGAAGAAACAAAAGGTCAGTATCAGCTCCGCCTTCTTGCCGGAAAAAACGGCATGGACAGCGTAGTGAGCTGGGTGCATATGGTGGAGGATGAGACCATCATCAGCCGTTTCGGCGGAACGGAGCTGGCCGTCACCACCGGAATGAAGGCCGGGACGGAGGGCTGGCTTCTCCGGCTTGTCACTGCCATGAAGAATGCGGGCTGTACCGGACTCATCGTCAATACCGGCCGCTATCTTGCCGCCGTGCCGCAGCAGGTCATCACCTGGTGCGAGGAACATGATTTTCCTCTTCTGGAAATGCCCTGGGAAATCTCCGTGACCCGGCTCATCCAGGATTACTGCATGCGCATCATGCAGCAGACCCGCCGGGAGGAGCAGACCGGAGCTCTGTTCGCCCGCCTGCTTCTCGGCAAAACGGTCCCGGAGGATTTCTTTGACGAAATCGGAAGCCGTTTTCATCTGGAAGGGACCTTCCGCATCTTCTGCATGAAACCCGTTCTCACACCGGAGGAAAATGTGCTGTTCCGGCAGGCCGTCCTGAGGCTGGAAAACGCTTTCGGCCTGTGGAAGAACGGCTCCAAAATCCGTTTTCCCTATTTTCTTCTGGAATTGAATGAAGCATGGATTCTCTCGGTTAACGACCTGCCCGATCAGGATGTGCCGGAGCTGACCGGCCAGATTGAGGATCTGTTTGCGGATTTCTTTGCTGACAGCCGGCTGCATCTCGGAATCGGCCCTGCCTGTCAGGATATCCGAAATCTGAAGCTGGCCTTAAGCCGTGCCCGCACCGCGTTGAAAATGGCCTGCCACATGAACCTGAAAATCGTGGATTTCAATCAGATGGGATTCTTCGGCATCCTGTTTTCTTCCTCGGACCCGGAACTTCTGAAGAGTTATGCCGACAGCCTTCTGGCCCCGCTTGACGCATATGACAGCCGCCATGCGGCCTCTGCGAAGCCGGAATCCGGCACAGACCCGTCCGCTGCCCCCTCACCGCACTGCGACGCAGGCTATGCCGCCACACTCCGCGCCTACATAGAAAATGACCGCAGCCTTATCAAAACGGCTGCAGCCACCTTCACACACAGGAATACCGTCAATTACCGCATTCAGAACATGAAGCGTCTTCTGGGAAACGAGCTGCGCACGCCTGCTGAGCTGTTTCCCTATCAGATCGCGTTTTGGATCCGGGATATGGGGCTGTGAATCTTTACAGGGATTCCGGCGTAAATTCCACCCACTCCACCTCCATGCCGGGCATTTTGGTGTTCTGCAGGGTCAGCTCATATATGCCGGCTTCCAGACGCACGGCTCCCATATCGCGGGTCACGCTCTTTCCACCCGTTCCGCTGACCTGGGGGGTTGCGAAGCGAACGCCGTTCAACAGCAGATTGCAGGCCGACTGGGCCCTGGTATCCTTATTGCGGAATTTCATGCAAGCGCGTACCTTCCAGAGCCGGGCCTGCCCGGAAACTGCCCGGCCGCCGTCCCTTTCAGGGATACAGAAGCGCATTCCCTTTTCAGTGGGATGCATCAGACGGAAGGAACCATCTGATGCGGGCTGTACTGCCATACCGCATACCTCACCGGACTTTTGGCCGTCTTCAGCTGTCCTCTCTCCGTCAAAGGCCAGGGCAGGAATCAGCTCCGGCTCCTCTGCCTCCTGATTCATAAACCGCTCCATCACCGGCGCGTTCAGCAGAAAACGGCAGATGTTCATCACGCATCTCTGCAGCTCGCCCAGGGTCAGCCTGCCGTCTGCCAGCGCCGCCAGGGTATTGTCCTGCATGGGATTTCTTTCCGCAGCCAGATTATCCACCACCATATAGAGATCATTCTGTGCCCGGATCATGGCAGCCGTATTGGAAGCGCTTTCCTTTCCTCCGTTCACACAGTCGTTCATGGTAGACCACCAGTCCGTCATCACGATTCCCGTAAATCCCCACTCTCCGCGCAGGATCGTGGTATTCAGGTCGTAATTGGATGCGCACCAGTGTCCGTTAATCGGATTATAGGCGGTCATGACGCTGTCCGCCCCGCCCTCCTTTACCGCGATCTCAAAACCTTTCAGATACAGCTCTCTCAGCGCCCGCTCCGATACCACGGCATTGACCTTATTGCGCTCCGTTTCCTGGCTGTTGCAGGCAAAATGCTTGATGGTGGCATGGGAGCCTCCCTTTTTGATTCCCCTGACGTTGGCGGCAGCCATCTTTCCGGTCAGAAGGGGATCCTCAGAAAAATACTCAAAATTCCTTCCGTTCAGCGGATTACGATGAAGATTCAGACCGGGTCCAAGCAGGGTATCAATCTCGTTGCGCACCAGCTCCTTTCCCTCCATCACATACAGTTCTTCCACCAGCTTTTCATCAAAGGTACAAGCCAGCAGCGTTCCGATGGGAACCTGCGTGGCCAGTGCGCCTACGTCCATGCGGATGCCGGAAGGGCCGTCGGAGGCAGCCGCCACAGGAATGCCATAGTCTTTCTGCAGCGAGTCAGTCAGGCCGCCGAAGCAGGAGGCCACTCCGGGCGTCACTCTGGGCGGGCACATGCCTTCCCCCCGTACCATAACTGCCATCTCTTCTTCGGACAGCTGAGCAACAAAGCTTTCCAGAGAAGCATTTCCCTCCTTCACATCCTGCAGCAGAATTCCCTGATTGCCGGTCTGCGTCAGGGCGCCCGGCAGCCGGTCCCTGATCCTCTCTTTTAGAGAAACCGTCGCTTCCGGAACCCGCTGTCCCGCAGGCTCATATGTTCCATCCTCTTTCCGCCTTCCCGGCACAAGCCGGACGAAGCTTTTCTGCGGCGCACAGGCCTCTTCCAGCCGCTCCACCACACGAAGAGCGGGAATTCGAAGGCCAACATCCGTTTTTCCATTCTCCGGCACGCCATCTTCTTTCATAACCGGCACACGTACCAGATCCCTGCTGCTGTTCCCCACAAAGATTTCATACAGTCCTTCCTCCAGCACATAACAGGAACGGCTGCCCGTATAACCGCCGTCATCATAGGCTGCCATGGCGGAAACCGGGAAGGAAAGCGTCAGCACTTCCTCCTCCCCCGGCTTCAGCAGTCCGGTCTTCGCAAAGGCTGCAAGCTCTTTTGCCGGCCGGCCCAGCTTTCCCTGGGGTGCGCTGTAATAAACCTGCACCACTTCCCTGCCCGCGTACCGGCTTCCCGTATTCCGGACACGTACCCGTATCCCGATCCTGTCATCTTTCACACGGGCCGAATCCGGCTTCAGAGAAAATGTGGTGTAGGATAATCCAAAGCCGAAGGGGAATCTCACCTTCTCGGGCGCAAAGGTCTCGAAATAGCGGTAGCCCACGTAAATATCTTCCTGATAGACATTCTCCTGCAGACCTCCATGATTCGCCGTAGACGAATAATCACTCAGACTGTCCGCAATTGTATCCGCCAGCTTGCCACAGGGCGTCACGCGACCGCTGATCACATCCGCCGCAGCACGGCCTCCCTCCTGGCCGCCATGCCACACGTACAGCAGCGCTGTAATCGGATGCTCATATGCCTTCTTCAGGAACCCCATATCAATGACACAGGATACATTCATGATCACCGCCGTTCTGTGAAAATATTTCGTTACCGTTTCCAGCAGCCACTCCTCTTCTTCACACAGCCTGTATCCTCCCGGACTATCCTCATAATCCTTTGCTTCTCCTGCTGTACGTCCGATTACAACCAGCGCCTTGTCCGTCCGGCCGGCAGCTGCCGCCACCAGCTCCTCAGATACCTTCATTTCTTTCTGACTCCAGGGCTCGCCTGGCCAGACTCCTCCTCCATCGTCAAAAGGATTATTCCGGATCCATTCCTCATATACCGCCGCCAGTTCCTCATCAACCTGCAGGTTATCGCATTCTCTGAGGCTGTCCAGCAGGTTCGTTGTATAGGGCGCGTTTACGCAACCTCCGGACCCTGTTCCGCTCCGATAATATTCCTTCTGGATCCGTCCAAAAACAGCGACTCTTTCTCCGCCTGTTATTGGAAGCGTCTCCTCCTCATTTTTCAAAAGTACTGCGCCCTGCGCCGCCACGTTACGGCACAGTTCTCCAAAACCTTCAAGGGGCACCCCTATCTTTTTTCTGCTCATATCCACCTCTTTTTCTGCCGCCTCCCAGGCGGTCTTTCTCTGTTACAGTTCCTTCTTTTTCAGGTCATGGTTTCCTTTCCGGATTTTTCCGCCGGAAGGCATTTCTTTAGAAAATATGTTTGATTTCTTCTTTTTTCACATGATACTTTCTGCAAAAAGCCACAAGATCATCATCTCCGGCGATCAGCATTACCTCCTGAAATCTTCCCCCGGCATCCAGAAAGCCCGCAACCGTTTCCCCGGTACAGATACTGCTTTTCACAGCAGGCCGCTGCCCGTCATAATCGTGATTTTCCTGTTGCTCTGATTTTTTGCGAAACAGCTTCATTCCCCCTCCTTTCGCAGCATCAGGACGATGCCCTTTCTGATACAGGGCAAACGTCCAGCTTTTTCTTCTCCCAATTATATTATATTTTTTATAAAAACGGAATCTCTTCCCCTGTTTTCAGCAAAAAAAGAGAACACCGGAAGCATTCTCTTTTTCTCCATCACCATATAGGTTCCAATAAAAAAATATATTATCGAAAACGATACCCCAGGAACCCGCATCCTTCCGCATTATTCTCCCCGACGCCGGTTCCCAGGGCCATATAAAGAAGCTCCTGCGCCGTCTCATTCTGTGCCGCTGTCAGGCTGATCTTGTCTCCCAGCAGGGAAATGTTTTTCTGCGGCACCCGGACCGGTTTTCTGTTCATGAATTCCATCCTGCGGAACAGGCAGAAGCCTCCGTCAATCTCCGCATGCTGAAAAAAATTGTATTTTCGGATCAGATTGGCCTTCAGGCGCTCCTCAAATTCATCCACCCGCATCTGATTGCGCCAGTATCCCTGCCTGGTTTTCACCACCACAGGGGTCAGCGTATGCACCCGTTCCAACAGATAACGTGGAATCACCTTAAGTTCTCCATCAAGGACCTGCAGGCAGCCGTCCGCATGCAAAGGAAGCTGTCTGACAAAAAATTCCGCCAGCTTCTGGCTGATGGTTCTTATCCGGACCGTATATATTTTTCCTTCCCGGTAAATATGCTCCGACTCGAGCGGATATGGCTGATCGAAAGTATAAGACCGGAATCTGACATTTTCACAAAAGAACGAATCATCCTCCGATGTATGCAGGGCTCCGGAAATAAACTGACCGATCCTCTCCGACACACATGCAGACGGCAGCGGTGTCAGGAAACAGATCTTAAGCGGCAACTCAAATACCAACATAACTGAATGTCCTCCCTCACTTTGTCTCACGCAAGCAGAGGACGCCCCAGTGCTCACCGCAAGATATTTTATTTTCATACCATGGATTACACAGTGTGTTGCGGTTTATTCACGTTCACTTTGTCAATAAGAAAAAGAAGGTCTTATCCCGAAAGCAAAACAGACACGCCGTAACCAAAGGCGCAGGAAATGGGATATAGATGTGACACAAATGTATTTTAATACGAAAATATATGACTGTCCACACCAAAAAATAATTTCGTCCACATGCCTCATAAAGAATACAGGAAAATTTCTCCCTGTTCATCCTGTTTTCGTGAATTTTACCAAAATCATGCGGTTTTTTGTCAATTTCCCATTGCCCGATATGCAGATTCCGTTTACAATAGATTCTGGGCGAACCAAAAAAGCATGCCGGCCATTCCGCCGTCATTCCGTGTGTCCAGCACGTTGTGCAGTATGCCGGCATACTGTAAACAAATAAAAAAGGAGGTACATATGGAAATCGAAGAAAGACTGCCGCTTACAGACGAATATCTGAAAAAGATGGACGCCTACTGGCGTGCCGCCAACTATCTCGGCGCAGCGCAGCTTTATCTGCTGGATAATCCGCTTCTGCGCGAGCCCCTCAAAATGGAACATGTAAAGAAAAAAATCGTGGGACACTGGGGAACCGTTCCCGGTCAGAATTTTATCTATGTTCATTTAAACCGCGTGATCAAAAAATATGACCAGGACATGATTCTGGTCTCCGGCCCCGGCCACGGCGGCAATTTCTTTGTGGCTAATACCTATCTGGAGGGCACCTACAGCGAGGTGTATCCCAACATCGGGGAGGATATGGACGGACTGAAGAAGCTTTGCAAGCAGTTCTCCTTCCCGGGCGGCATCTCCAGCCACGTGGCTCCCGAAACTCCCGGCTCCATCAATGAGGGCGGCGAGCTCGGCTATTCCCTGGCCCATTCCTTTGGCGCAGTGTTCGACAATCCCGATCTGATCGCCGCCTGTATTGTGGGCGATGGCGAAGCGGAGACAGGCCCTCTTGCCACCTCCTGGCAGTGCAATAAATTCCTGAATCCGGAAACGGACGGCGCCGTTCTGCCCATCCTGCACTTAAACGGCTATAAGATCAGCAACCCGACGGTGCTGGCCCGCATCACCCATGAGGAGCTGGAGCACTTCTTCGACGGCTGCGGCTGGAAGCCCTATTTTGTGGAAGGCGATGTGCCAATGGAAATGCACCGCAAAATGGCGGAAGCGCTGGACGCCGCCATGGACGAGATTAAGGCCATTCAGAAAAACGCCAGGGAAAACCACGATTCCACCAGACCCAAGTGGCCCATGATCGTGCTGCGCACGCCCAAGGGCTGGACGGGCCCCAGGGTTGTGGACGGCAAGCAGATCGAAGGTTCCTTCCGCGCCCATCAGGTTCCGATCATGATGGACCAGCCGGAGCATCTGGACATGCTGAGAGACTGGCTGATGAGCTATCATCCGGAGGAGCTTTTCGACGAAAACGGAAAGCTGATCCCTGAGCTGAAGGCACTGGCACCCACAGGGGACAGAAGAATCGGCTCCAATCCCCACGCCAACGGCGGTAAGCTGCTGCGCGACCTGCGCATGCCCGACTTCCGCGACTACGGCATCGAAGTGCCCGCTCCCGGCGCGGTAGAATCCCAGGATATGGTGGAGCTTGGCGGCTTTGTCCGTGACATCTTCAAACTCAACGAAGACGCGCATAACTTCCGCATCTTCGGGCCGGATGAGACCATGTCCAACCGTCTGGGAAAGGTGTTTGAAGAAACCAACCGCGACTGGAACAATGCACTTCTGGACACAGATGAATTTCTGGCTCACGACGGCCGTGTAATGGATTCCTTCCTCAGTGAGCACATGTGCGAAGGCTGGCTGGAAGGCTATCTTCTCACGGGACGCCATGGCTTCTTCGCAAGCTACGAGGCGTTCATCCGCGTGGTGGATTCCATGTGCGCCCAGCACGCGAAATGGCTGAAGGTCTGCAACCAGCTTCCCTGGAGACAGTCCATCGCCTCCCTGAACCTGATCCTCTCCTCCAACGTCTGGCAGCAGGATCACAACGGCTTCACCCATCAGGACCCCGGCTTCCTGGATCATATATCCAATAAGAAGGCGGACGTGGTGCGGCTGTATCTTCCGCCGGACACCAACTGCCTGCTTTCCTGCTTCGATCACTGTATCCGCAGCCGGAACTATGTGAACGTGCTGGTGACCAGCAAGCATCCCAGACCACAGTGGCTGACCATGGAACAGGCCGTCAAGCACTGTACCCAGGGCATCGGCATCTGGGAGTGGGCGAGCAACGACGCGGGCGAGGAGCCTGACATCGTCATGGCCTGCTGCGGCGATACGCCTACTCTGGAAACCCTGGCAGCGGTTACCATATTAAGAGAGGCTCTGCCGGAGCTGAAAATCCGGGTTATCAACGTGGTGGATCTGATGAAGCTTCAGCCTTCTACCATGCATCCGCACGGCCTGACCGATGCGGATTACAACGCTCTGTTCACGAAGGATAAGCCCATCATCTTCGCCTTCCACGGCTACCCTACGCTTATCCATGAGCTGACCTACTGCCGGGAGAACCGGAACATCCACGTGTATGGCTATAAGGAGGAGGGTACCATCACCACACCCTTCGACATGCGCGTGCAGAACGAGATCGACCGGTTCAGCCTGGTGAAAAACGCGGTCCAGAACCTGCCGCAGCTCGGCAACCGCGGCTCCTATCTGATCCAGATGATGAACGACAAGCTGGTGGAGCATAAGCAGTACATCCATGAGTACGGCATCGATCTGCCGGAGGTTCGCGACTGGAAGTGGCACGTGCCGGAGGCTTAAAAAGCGCCTGCAGCGGGTCACGCAAGCGACAACTTATACAGTTTTTATCAGGGAAAGGCGCAGTCATGCAGTACGGCCGCGCCTTTCCGACTGCCCTTTTTCGGGCAGATTTTTCAGACGTAACGGATGAGAGGTACCAATGGAACGAATCTTAGTGGTAGAAGACGATCTCGCGCTGAGCGCGGGACTTTTGTTTGAACTGGACAGCGCGGGATATGTCTCCGTTCCCGCCTATACCTGTGCCAAGGCAAGGGCTCTGCTTGCGGACGGCTCCTTTTCCCTGATCCTTCTGGATGTAAACCTGCCGGATGGAAACGGTTTCGACCTGTGCCGGGAAATCAAGGCGCAGAATGCGGCACAGCCGGTAATCTTTCTGACCGCAAACGATCTGGAGGAGGATGTATTAAACGGCTTTGACCTTGGAGCGGAGGATTATGTGACAAAACCCTTCCGCATGCAGATCCTGCTGAAGCGGGTGGAGGTTGCCCTGCGCCGCAGCGGCTCAAAGGGAGGACCGAACGGGCCGGAAGAGGCTGGCAGCGCGGACCGCTGGAGCGACGGCTTCCTTTCCCTGGATTTTTCTTCCCTCACCGCGTCGCGGGGAAACGATCCCCGTTCTGCCGAGAAGCTTTCCATCACGCCCAACGAATATAAGCTGCTTCGGGTGCTGACCGAGAACGCGGGAAATATCCTGACCAGGCAGCTTCTTCTGGAGCGGCTCTGGGACAGCGGCGGAAATTTCGTGGATGACCATACCCTCACCGTGACCATGAACCGGCTGCGCGCCAAAATCGAAGACGAAAATCACGCCTATATCCGCACGGTGCGCGGAATGGGCTATATCTGGACAGGAGGCCGGAAATGAACGAAACGAACGAACAGACCGAAACGCGCCCGCTGGCCGGTTCCCGGAAGGAGACGGCCGGTTTCCGGAAGGTGCGCGGATTTGTCCGCAGTCTCCTTCCCTCTTCCACCCTCATTCCCGCCCTTTTTCTTCTGGCCGCGGTCTGCCTCGCGGCCATCCTTCTGTGGCTTCTGTGGACCTTTGTGCCCAGAGCGCCCGTACGTTTAGGAATCCTTTCGGCCTGTACCGGTCTCTGCGTCCTCGCCGGACTGTGGGTTTTCAGGCAGCGCCGCCAGACCGACCGGTTTGCCGACGAGCTGTGTGAAACCCTGGACGCCCTCCTGTCCGACCGAAGGCCCGATCTCTCCCATCCCTATGACGATTCCCTGGCCTCCAGGGTACAGGGGAAGCTGATGCAGTATTATGAGTTTGCCAATGAAGGCAGACTCCAGAGCCGCAGGGACAAGGAAACCATCCAGGGACTGGTCAGCGACATTTCCCATCAGGTAAAGACCCCCATCGCGAACATCCGGATGTTTGAGGAGATCCTGCAGAAACACACGCTCTCCGACAGCCAGCGGGAAACTTTTCTTGCCACCATGACGGAGCAGATCGACAAGCTGGATTTTCTCCTGCAGTCCCTCATCAAAATGTCCCGCCTGGAAACGGGAACCTTCGTCCTCCACATGGCGGAGGGGCGGCTGAACGACACCATCGCCCGCGCCATGAGCACGGTGTGGACGAAAGCCGATCAGAAGGGGATCCATCTGTCGGCGGACTGCGCGGACAATATCAGCGTCCAGCACGATCCCAAATGGACTGCTGAAGCTTTGGGAAACATTCTGGACAACGCGGTAAAATACACGCCGGAGGGCGGAAGCGTCTCCGTCTCGGTGCGCCCCTGGCAGTTTTACACCCGCATCGACATCACGGATACCGGCATCGGCATTCCGGAGGAACATTACCATGATGTGTTCCAGCGCTTCTACCGCGGAGAGGAAGCCGCCGCCATGGAGGGCGTCGGCCTCGGACTGTATCTGGCAAACGGCATCATCACCCGCCAGAAGGGCTACATCAGCGTCGCGTCAAAGGCAGGAAAGGGAACTACCTTTTCCGTTTATCTGCTCAGCTGATCCCCTGCCGGAAAATGAACGAAAAAACTCGTCTGCCGGAAGCAGGCCTAAAGAGGAGCAAGAATCACTGACTCGCTTCTTCACACAGATCAGATGCGGCCTTTAGCCGCAAAAAAGAGGAAATTATGAACATCGTAACCATTCAGAACCTGAAAAAATATTATGGAAAAGGGGAGAATCAGGTCAAAGCCCTGGACGGCATTGATCTTTCCATCGAAAAGGGGAAATTCACCGCCATCATCGGCGCCTCCGGTTCCGGCAAAACCACCCTGTTAAACATGATCGGTGCGCTGGACAGGCCCGACGAAGGAGAGGTGATCGTGGACGGCGTCCGGCTTTCCGGCATGAAGGAAAGGGAGCTGGCGGTATTCCGCCGCAATAAGGTCGGCTTTGTCTACCAGAATTTCAATCTGATTCCAACCCTGACGGTGCGGGAAAACATTCTCTTTCCCTTGAGCCTGTCGGGCAATACTCCGGATACGGCCTTTTTTCAGGAAATCACCCGGACCCTCGGCCTTTCGGAACGGCTGGATGCCTTTCCTGCACAGCTTTCCGGAGGCGGACAGCAGCGGACGGCCATCGCCCGGGCGCTCATCATGCGGCCTGCGCTGATCCTTGCCGACGAACCGACGGGAAATCTGGATTCCCGAAACGGCCAGAACGTGCTCGGCCTTCTGAAGCTTACCGTGGAAACCTGGCATCAGACGCTCATCATGATCACACACAATCTGGAGCTGGCGCAGATGGCCGACCGGGTAGTACGGATCGAGGACGGGCGTATTCCCGGATAATGGCATTTGCCTCCTGCCGGACGCCGCCCCAAAAGGACGGACGCATTCCGGTACAATAACGGCCGCCGCCGGCGGCAGAACAGACGAACCTGGAACGAGGATTGACATGCTTGCAAACAACAACCTGAAAATCTGCCGGAAGCTGGTACGGCGGGATTTTTCTTTTCACAAAACCGGAACCATCATCCTGATTCTCGCCGCCGCTCTGGTGACGGGGCTGTACTCCTTCGTGTTTCTGCTGGGGAACGCGGTGGAAGGCGCTTTTCTTCTGAATTACCAGTATTCCTATGGCTCCACCAGCCACATTTTATATACCGGCCTGACGGAGCATCAGGCGGAAAGGATTGAACAAAACGCGGATATAAAAAGCGCTGTCCGCCTCAGCAGCCTGGGACAGCTCACAGACCCGCAGATCGGACAGCGTTCCGTAAAGCTTGCCGTCACCGACCGGGCCTATGCGGAAACCATCCTCTCCGTGCCCACCACAGGCCGGCTTCCCGAAAAAGCGGATGAAATCGCGCTGGATGAATTCACCATGGACTCCCTTGGGATCCCCCACGAGGCTGGCGCTCCCGTCCGCATTCTCTGGACTGACCCTGAGGGGATAGAACATACCTCCGCCTTCATCCTCTGCGGCTGGTGGGAAAGCCCCACCAACTTCACCGAATCCTGCGCCTGGATCACGAAGGAAGCCGCAGAAGAGCTCCTTCCCGGCTACAATGACGAAAACGCGCCGTGCATCACGCTGGGCGTTACCCTCTGGCAGCCCCGGAATCTGGACAAACAGGCCGCGCATCTTCTGGAGGAACAGGGTGTCTCCGGCGTATCCTTCACCACCAATCTGGCCTACAACGAAGCAAGACGGGCACAGGCAGCCGGACAGTCCCGCCCTTACTACACGCCGGCGCTTCTGGTGCTGGTGTGCGGCTTTCTGATGATCTTCGGCATCGTCCATGTGACAGCGGACCGGGATCTCCTGTTTTTTGCCGGCCTGAAGGCCCAGGGCATGACACCCCGGCAGATCCGGTATTTTCTGCTGGAAAAGGGCTGTCTCGTCACTCTGTCCGGCCTGATTCCCGGCTGGCTGATCGGGTTCCTTCTGGATGTCCTCATCACCGGCCGGGTCATCATCGGAATGGAGGAACATCCTGCCCTGTATTTTCTGAACTGGCCTCCTTTTGCGCTGGCGGCCGCCTGCACCCTGGGTACCGTTCTTCTCTCCTTCCTGCTGCCTGCACTGCGCCTGTCAGCCAGCCTTCCGGCCCCTCTGCTCCGGAAACAGACGGGTACCGTCAGAAACGGCAGAGGCTGTCCGGACGGAAGGATAACTCTGCCGCGCCTCGCCCTGCGAACCCTGCAAAGGAGCCGGGGCCGTATGGTCCTGTCCGCAGGCGTCCTGCTGCTCGCCACCCTGCTTCTGTCTTATCTCTGGCTGATCTTTCTCGGACTGCAGGAGGAAGTTTATCTCTCCGCCCTGTCCCCCTGGGACTATTCCATCACTGACGGCTCCGCCGCTCTGTCCCTTCAGATCTATAACCAGGACAGCCACGCCCTCACGGCAGAAGCCCTTCAGGAGCTTCGTGCCCGCCCCGAAACGGTTTCCGTCAGCGCCCTGAAAACCAGAGAGATACCCCTGACCGCCTCCGATGAGCTGCGAAAACGGCTGACGGACTTCTATAACCAGCCCTACGATGAAAACCAGTCCCTTAGGGACACCCAGTCCGGCTTCCCGGAATGGTGCGAAGGGCTGGAGCGTCTGGAGGCAACCGGAGAATATACGGCCCTCGTCATCGGACTGGAGGGCGTTTATCTGGACTATCTGCTGGAATACTGTCCCTTCACGAGCGGAAGCTTTGATGAGGAACAGTTCCTGTCCGGCGGCTGCGTGATCGCGGGAGGAGCGTACTATGAAGGGATTTCCTCCCCGATGGCAGGAGAGACCGTAACGCTGGCAGGGAGGCCCTTTACTGTGATGGGCTCCGTCATGCACGATGATTCCTACATCAGCGGCTCGGACAGCCCGGATGCGGCCTTTTCCATCGTCTATATTGTACCGCTTTCCGTTTTTGACTCCCTTTTCCCCGGGCAGGGCATCCGGCAGATCGCGGTAAACATTGACCATTCTGCTCAGGATTCCTTCGAAGCCTGGCTGGATGGGTGGGCCAGCAGCCTTCAATACGGAGCCGGCATCAACCGCCGCAGCGAATACCTTGAAAACTTCAGGAACGCCCGTCTGAACACCGTGCTTCCGCAGCTGATCGTGGGCGCCGTGCTGATGGGCATCGCCCTTTTAAACCTCTGCAACCTGCTGGCCGCAAAGGCTGTCAGCAGGAAACAGGAATTTGCCGTATATGAGAGCCTGGGCATGACCGGCCGCCAGCTTACCTGTCTGCTGGCGCTGGAAGGCCTCCTCTATGCCGCCCTGTGCATCCTCATCGTAGCGCTGCCCACTATCCTGTTCACCTGCTTCATCATGCCGGATGTGGTCAATAACTACTCCTGGGCGTCGGCATATACCTTCTCCCTCGTCCCTTTATGGATCATCCTGCCCGTCATTCTGTTTTTCTCCCTGACGGTACCGCTTCTGTGCCTGCATTTCCTGCGGAAGGGGAGTATCAGGCAGAGGATGGGAACATCTGAATAGACAGACAGCCCGCCGGAGGACCATTCGGAGCTGCCACAGCATGCAGCAGTTCCGGACAGCCCCACGGCGGGCTTTTGAACAGGTATAAAAGTCACTCTTTTGTAAAATCAATCTCATATCTTTCCCCATGCGACAAAAGAACGCCATCCGAAAGACGCACACAGAGAATGCAGGTATTTTCGTCCGCAAAATCATTGTGTCCGTTGTCAATCCAGGCGGCAAACGCCTTTCTCAGCTTTTCTGCGATCTCCCGGTTCTCCTGTTTTCCGAAATATCCCAGATTGATTCCCGTCCCTTGCGCGGTAAACCACTCCCCGGCGATTGCTGCGGCCGGATTTTTCCCCAGCTGCTTCATCTTCCCGGAAAGCGCGTGGGTGATGATGTAAAACGCCCCATCCTCGTAAAACGCGTTCACATACCGGACATACGGAACGCCATCCTCCGTGGTCGCCAGGGCGATCACCGTATCCTTTCCGAAGCGCTCTGTCATGAGCCGTTCTGTTTTTGAGGTCAGTTTTTCCATAATTCTCTTCTTCTCCTTCCCTCTCCGCAGGTCAACCTGCTCCCATGCTACAATACGGATTACCATAAAGCAACGGTTTGTTACAAAATTGTACCACAAAAGTACCTTCCCCGTAACACTGGCATGATATTTTCTTTACAGAAACAAAAACAGTTCGGCAAGGAGGCAGACATGAACAACGATATCATCCTGCAGGCCAGAGGCCTGAAAAAATATTATGGAAAGGGAGAAACGGAGGTCCGTGCCCTGGACAACGTGAATCTGGACATCGAACGGGGAAAATTCACCGCCATCATCGGAACCTCCGGCTCCGGCAAGTCCACTCTGTTGAACATGCTCGGAGGGCTTGACACGCCGAGCGCGGGGAGCATCCTGGTAGATCATACAGAGCTTGCGAAGCTGAACAGCGAAGAGGCCACCGTGTTCCGGCGCAAGCAGATCGGCTTCGTGTTCCAGAACTATAATCTGGTTCCGGTCCTGAACGTGTGGGAAAACATCATCCTTCCCATTTCCCTGGACGGCCGCAGGCCGGATCGGAAATTCATCATGAAAATCGTTCAGCTCCTGGGGCTGGAAAAGAAGCTGGACAGCCTTCCGAACCAGCTCTCCGGCGGCCAGCAGCAGCGTGTTGCGATCGCAAGGGCCCTCGCAAGCAAGCCCTCCATCATCCTGGCCGATGAGCCCACCGGGAATCTGGACACCCGGACCAGCGACGATGTAATCGGCCTTCTGAAAATGACCAGCCGGGAATTTCACCAGACTATCGTCATGATCACCCATAATCCGGAAATCGCCCGGATGGCAGACCGGGTCATCCACATCGAGGACGGACACATTGTGGGAAGCCCGGACTAGATACACAGGCCTGCACGAACCAACAGGTTCGTGCCAAAGAACGGCTCCGCCGTTCTTCCACGATTAAAATGCCGCCGTCGGCGGCGGAAAAGAGG
>ULPS01052602.1_pt1 | contig 20540 bp, 16 predicted proteins | sample 1953711 | NCBI WGS metagenome assembly ULPS01 (sample SAMEA4835635, study PRJEB28245) | human gut metagenome | biome: gut microbiome; material: fecal sample | place: Denmark | collected 2008 | reverse complement strand
CAATATGTGCCGTGGAATTCAGGGAATGATTCAGGAAGGAATACGGGAAGGAAAAATAGTGGGACTTCGGGAAGGAATCAGAGAAGGAGAAATGAAAAAGGCAAAGGAGATGTCGATTTCGCTTGCGGATATGGGGATGAGCGCGGAAAAAATCGCCATGGCTGCCGGAGTCAGCGTGGGACTTGTCCGGGAATGGCTTGCCGGTCAACGGTAACGAACAATAAGAAAAATGACGATATTTTACAAGCCTTTTTTCCTCCCGTATGCTACAATCATGATCTGTGGAGGAAATCAGATGAACATAGAAATAAAATCGGCTGCCTGGGACAGCAACCTGCGTGTGGAAGCCTACCGCTTTCGAGGAACCAGGCAGCCCTTTCCCGCTCATTTTCATGAATACTATGTGATCGGACTGCTGGAAGAGGGCGAACGGCGCCTTACCTGCGGTCAGCAGGAATATCTTCTTCGTCCGGGCGACCTGCTTCTTTTCCATCCCGGCGACAGCCACGGCTGCGAGCAGACGGATAAGGGCACGCTGGATTATCGGGCGGTCAACATTACAAAGGAGACCATGCTGGACTGGACGGAGGAACTGACCGGAAAACGGGAGCTTCCAGGATTTTCCGCAAATGTCATCCGGGACGAAGAGGCTGCGTCCTGCATGCGGGCGCTCCATGAGGGCATTATGAGGTCTTCTCCCGAATTTGACCGGGAGGAACATCTGCTTCTGCTCCTGTCCCTGCTTTTGCAGCGATATGGCCGCCCCTTTGCCCGGTGCTTTCCCGAATGCGGAAGGGAGATTGCGCTGGCCTGCGCCTTTATGGAACAGCACTACCGTGAGCCTCTGTCACTGGAGCAGATCTGCCGGCACTGCGGCCTGAGCAGATCCACGCTCCTGCGCGCCTTCACCCGTCTGAAAGGAGTCACGCCCTACCGCTACCTGGAAAACATCCGGATCGGGGAGGCGAAAAAGCTTCTGGAGCAGGGCGCTTCCCCTCTGGACGCCGCGCTTGCCACCGGCTTTTGTGACCAGAGCCACTTTACCAATTATTTCAGCCGCTTCATCGGGCTGGCTCCCGGCGTCTACCGGGATATTTTTCTGAAAAAGAACGAAGGAGAGGATACCGATCATGTATGAGGAAACGACAGGTGCCGGACATGCCGGCGAAAAGAAAAACAGCTGCGGTCAGACGCCCGTTTCGCCGAAGGAAACAGCCGCAGGCCATCTGGCCGCCCTTCTCACCATTTTTATCTGGGGCACTACGTTCATTTCCACCAAGGTGCTTCTTGTGGATTTCCAGCCGGTTGAAATCCTGTTCTTCCGTTTCCTGCTGGGCTCTCTGGCGTTGCTCATCGTCTGTCCCCGCCGGATGGAGCATACTTCTCTGAAGCGTGAGCTCACCTTTGCCGCAGCGGGCTTCTGCGGGGTATGTCTGTATTATCTTCTGGAAAATGTGGCCCTCACCCTGACCTCCGCCTCCAATGTGGGCGTCATCATCTCAGTCTCCCCCTTTTTCACAGCCCTGCTGTCCCGGCTGTTCCTGAAGGGGGAGGAACGGCTGACTGCCGGTTTTTTTGCAGGCTTTGCCGCCGCAATGGCCGGCATCGCGCTCATCAGTCTGAACGGCTCCGCCCTGCAGCTCAATCCTGCCGGCGATCTGCTGGCCCTTCTCGCCGCCTTTGTCTGGGCCATCTATTCCATCCTGACCCGGAAAATCAGCGGATATGGCTGCAGCGTAATTCTGACCACCCGACGGACTTTTTTCTACGGCCTGCTGTTCATGCTTCCGGTGCTGCTTTTCTCCGATTCGCAGGGCCTTGCTGCGGCGAACCATCTTGCGGAGCCCGTCTGTCTTCTCAACCTTCTCTTTCTCGGTCTTGGAGCCTCCGCGCTCTGCTTTGTTACCTGGAATTTTTCTGTCCGGATTCTGGGAGCGGTTCAGACCTGCGTCTACATCTACATGGTTCCCGTCATCACCATTGCGGCTTCCGTCCTGATCCTGAAAGAGCCCGTCACCTGGATGAGCGCGGCGGGAACCCTCCTCACACTGGCGGGGCTGTTTTTGTCCCAGCGCAGGAAGGCGTAACGAAAGCTTTTAAAGTTACATCCACTCACAAACAGCAAGGGCGGCTTCGGCCGCCCTTACTCTATACCATTTATATTATACCAGCTCAAACTCCGCCTCCGGCTTTCCGCTGCTGTCCGGGAGGATTCCCGCGCGGAACAGGCCTGGCTCCGAACGATACTGCATATCCTTTCCATAAAAACGGAGCATCTCCTCCGTGATGACAAAGCTGACCCGTTTCGTTTCTCCAGCCTTCAGGAAAACCTTTTTTACAGCCTTCAGTTCCTTTACCGGACGCACCACGCTTCCGGTCACATCCTGCAGATAGAGCTGTGCCGTCTCCACGCCGTCTCTGTTGCCCGTATTCGTCACATCCGCCCAGACTGTAATGCTCTCCTGTTCCTTCATAGTGTGGCTGTCAAGCTGCGTCCGTCCATAGGACGCGCTGTGGTAGGACAGGCCGTAGCCATAAGGGTAGAGAGGCGTATTGGGACAGTCCGTATAACGGGAGAAGAAGCGGTTCGGCGTTTTCCCGTCGTAGGGACGTCCGGTGGAAAAAGCATTGTAATACAGAGGAAGCTGTCCCACACTTCTGGGCAGGCTCATGGAGAGCCTTCCCTGCGGCTCTCTCTTTCCAAACAGCATATCCCGGATGGCCGTTCCGCCCTCCGTTCCCGGATACCAGACCAGCAGAACGGCGTCCGCCAGCTCCTTCACCTCATCCAGCACCAGTGGCCTTCCTGCAAAGAGCACCACAACCACCCTGGGAACACGCTTTCTCACCTCACGAAGCAGCTTCATCTGATCGCCGGGAATGGTCAGCCTCGTCCGGCTTCCGCCTTCGCCGCCCTGAATCGTATCTTCACCAAGGGCGAGAACCGCCACATCCGCCGCTTCCGCAAGGGCCATTGCCCGGTTCCATTCTTCTTCTTTCTTCTCATCGCTCCAGCAGCTTCTCTCCCCGCATTCCACCAACGCGGGCAGATCTGCATAATCCTCCGGAAGAAGCGCCTCGCATCCTTCTGTCCATGTAAAGTCCAGTCCGGGCATTTCCGAAAAGGCCTGCCGGATGGTCACGACCGCGTTCCTGTCCCCATGGATGGCCCACATGCCGAGGGCGTCCTTTCTGTCCGCAAAAGGGCCGATCAGAGCGATTTTATCCGTCTTTTCTGCTGTCCCGTCCCTGCGCTCCACGCTCTTTTTCTCTCCGTTCTGCGCACCGCCGCACAGAGGAAGCAGATTTTCCTTATTTTCCAGCAGTACGGAACACTTCACTGCAGCCTCTTTTGCCAGGGCACGGAATTCCCCCTTCAGCGTGACTGCCTGTTCCGCCGCCGCATCAGCGCCGCGGAACGGATCTTCAAACAGGCCCAGCTTATTTTTCAGGCACAGCACCCGCCATACAGCTTCATCCAGCTGCCCCTCTGAAAGCGCGCCATCCCGGATCAGCTCCTCCAGGCTTCCCGCATAGCAGCCCGTGCACATATCGATATCCACGCCCGCATCCATGGCAAGACGTGCCGCATCCTTTTTATCCTTCGCCACACCGTGGGTAATCAGCTCCGCGATGGCCGCGTAGTCGGTGATGACCACACCTTCAAAACCCCACTCCTTACGGAGCACGTCCTGCATCAGCCAGCGGTTTCCTGTGGAAGGAATACCGTCTACCGTATTAAAGGAAGTCATAATCATCTCACAGCCCGCTTCCACCCCGGCCTTGTAGGAGGGCAGATAGTCCTGCCGCAGTCTTCGCTCCGACATATCCACCGTATTGTAATCCCTGCCGCCTTCCGGAGCGCCGTAAGCCGCAAAATGCTTTACGCAGGAAGCGATTCCCCTGCCTGCGCCTTCCTCCGAAAGCCCTTCCTGGAAGCCCTCCACGCAGGCTTTCACGTATTCCGCGTTCAGGTACGGATCCTCTCCGGTGGACTCCAGGCAGCGTCCCCAGCGCGCGTCACGCACCAGATCTCCCATGGGAGAAAAGGTGACCTGGGCCCCGCCCGCCACGCTCTCCTGCGCGGTCGCCGCACACAGGCGGTGCAAAAGAGGCGGCTCAAAGGAGCATCCCAGCGCCAGCGGAATGGGCCAGACCGTGCGGAAGCCGTAAATGATGTCCGCCATGAACAGAAGCGGAATCTTCGCGCTGCTGTTTTTCAGATATTCCTCCTGCACCCGGCGCACCTGCTCCGCTCCCACCACGTTCAACGTGGAGCCGACGTTTTTCAGAAGCTCCTCTCCGATTCCAAGCTCGTCTCTTACGCCAAGCTCCTGGCCCTGTGCATTCAGCATGTTCCCCGGAACCTGGATGAGCTGACCGATCTTCTCCGTCATGGTAAGCGACTTCAGCAGTTCCCTCAGTTTTTCTTCTTTCATGACAATCTCCATTCCGGAGCGTAAGCGACGAGGCGAAGAGAAATCGCGAATGCGATTTCTCTTCTGCCATCAGTGCAATTTGTGACGCCCCGGCACATAATTGCAGCAAAGCTTCGCTTTGCTGTGAAAAATAAGCCATCGGGCTTATTTTTCACACTCCCCTGTTTTCCCCTTTTTTACCGGTCCGGCTTCTGCCACTCGATATCATCCGTGATCTCGATCTTCTTATCCCGCACCATCAGATCGTTCATGGCCTGTACGGCCGGTTTCCCGTTGAAAAGCACCTCGTTGACCTGCTCGATGATGGGCAGAGGCACGTCATACCTCCTCGCCAGACCCATGGCAGCTTTGGCGGAATAAACGCCCTCCACTACCATTTTTACCTCCTTCATTGCCTCCTCCATGCTGTAGCCTTTGCCGATCAGGATACCTGCCCGTCTGTTGCGGGAGTGCATGCTGGCACAGGTTACGATCAGATCGCCGATGCCGGACAGGCCGTAAAAGCTCTCAAAATGGCCGCCCATCTTCATGCCGAGCCGGGAAATCTCCTTGATGCCGCGGGTGATCAGCGCCGCCTTTGTGTTATCACCACAGCCGAGACCGTCGGCAATCCCTGCTGCCAGCGCCACCACATTTTTCAGGGCCGCACCAAGCTCGATGCCCAGCACATCCGGGCTGGCGTAGACACGGAACACCTCGCTCATGAAAATATTCTGGATATATTCCGCTGTTTTCTTCCGGTAAGCGCCCGCTACGATGGCGGTGGGCATCCCCTTTCCCACCTCTTCTGCATGGGACGGACCGGAAAGGACCGCCACCTCAGCCTGAGGGATCTCCTCCTCGATGATCTGAGAAAGGGTCAGAAGGGTATCCTCTTCAATGCCCTTCGCCACATTTACGATGATCTGCCCGTCATGCACCAGACCTTTAAGCTGCTTCGAGGTGCTTCGGGTAAAAGGAGAGGGAACCGCCAGCACGAGAAGATCCATCCCCTTCACCGCCTCGGAAAGCTGTGTGGTGAAAACCGTATCCTGAGAAAGAATCACCCCCGGCAGCTTGTCCTTCTGCTCATGATCCCGCTTCAGCATCTCGATCTCCGGCTCAAGCGCCGACCACATCGTCACATGATGTCCATTGTTGGTAAGGAGCCAGGTCAGCGCTGTTCCCCAGCTTCCCGCTCCGATCATTCCTATTTTTGCCATTTTTCTCCTCCATACCGAAGCGTCGTAAAACGCAGTTTTACTGCGAGGCCGCACTCGGGATCTTATTTGATCTCTTCCTTATTTTTCTTAAACAGATAGGTCCTGCGCTCTTCCCCGTGGATCAGCCGTTTGATGTTTTCCCGGTGCTTCCAGTAAGCCATGATAGTCAGGAAAGCGCCCACTATGTAAATCTCGTTCAGTATCGGCTGGCTCGTCTCAAAAATGCCCATCTGTCCCAGCACCACCAGCTCGATCATGAAGCCCGCATAGACCAGAAGCGATCCCAGAGACACGTAATGGGTGACGGCGAAGGTAACGAAGAAAAGCACCGCGCCTACCGGAATGAAATAAGGATGAAAGGAAAGAATCAGGCCGGCCGTTGCCGCAATTCCCTTTCCTCCACGGAAATGCAGATAGAAGGGAAAGTTATGGCCGAGGATCACGCCCGCCGCCGCATAAATCATGTACAGGTAACGCATTTCCGGATGGGCCGGACCGAATGCAAAGCGCACAATGGTTACGGCAATAACACACTTTAACACGTCACCGAAAAACACGATCAGTCCGGCCTTTGTCCCGAGCACCCGGAGCGCGTTGGTCGTCCCCGCGTTGTGGCTTCCATAGTCCCGGATATCAATCCCGTTCATTTTTCCATAGATGAACGCGGTCTGGAACAGGCCGCACACATAGCCGATCAAAAGACAGATAATACGAATCATGACTCTTCTCCTTTTCGTTCCCTGATGATAAATTTTAGCGGAGTGCCCCTGAAACCGAAGGCCTCCCTGATCTTGTTTTCAATATATCTGGTATAGGAAAAATGCATCAGGTCCTTATTATTCACAAAAATGACAAAGGTGGGGGGCTTGACCGCGACCTGAGTGATATAATACAGTCTCAGCCGTTTTCCCTTATCAGAAGGGGGCTGCTGCAGGGCGACGGCCTCTGCCATGATTTCATTCAGCACACCGGTTGCCACGCGCATGGCATGATTTTCAATCACCGCGTCGATGGTCTCGAACAGCCTGTTCAGCCGCTGTCCTGTTACCGCAGAAACGAACAGAATCTCCGCATAGGGCATGAAAGAGAGTGTATTTTTTACCTTTTCCGTAAAACGGTAAATGGTCTTATCATCCTTTTCAATGGCGTCCCACTTATTTACGGCGATGATCATTCCCTTTCCACGCTCATGGGCGATGCCCGCGATCTTGGCGTCCTGCTCCGTCACGCCCTCCGTGGCGTCGATCACCAGCACAACCACGTCCGCGCGCTCCACCGCTCCCACGGTGCGCACGATCATATAGCGCTCCAGCTCTTCCTTGATCTTGTTTTTCCTTCGGAGCCCTGCCGTGTCGATGAAAATATATTCCCTTCCGTTGTGCTCCACCTCCGTGTCGATTGCATCTCTGGTGGTGCCGGCGATGTTGGAGACGATCACCCGGTTCTCACCGATCAGACGGTTGATGATGGAGGATTTTCCCACGTTCGGCTTTCCCACGATTGCAACCCTGGGCCTGTCGTCCTCTTCCTCCGCTTCATTTCTTTCCGGGAAATGAGAGATCACCTCATCCAGCATTTCTCCCAGCCCCATGCGGTTGGCTGCGGAAATGGGATGAGGATCTCCGATTCCCAGATTATAAAATTCATACACATCCGCCATGTATTTATCGAAGCTGTCAACCTTGTTCACCACAAGGACGACGGGCTTGTGAGAGCGGCGCAGCATGTCGGCCACCTTGGAATCGGCATCCACCAGCCCCTGCTTCACATCCACCATGAACAGGATCACATCCGCCGTGTCGATGGCGATCTGCGCCTGCTCCCTCATCTGAGAAAGGATGATGTCCGAGCTGTCCGGCTCAATTCCCCCCGTATCGATCAGGGTGAACATCCGGTCCAGCCAGGTCACATCCGCATAAATCCGGTCTCTCGTGATTCCGGGCGTATCCTTCACAATGGAAATCCGCTCTCCCGCCAGCGCATTAAAAAGCGTGGATTTTCCCACGTTAGGTCTTCCCACCACGGCCACGATCGGTTTTCTGATTCGTTCGTTCATTCTTTCTTTACCATCCTGTTCTGCCGCACAGGCGGCATTTGGTTTATCTTTTTCTCACAAATGCGTCCACAAAATCGTATCCGCTTGATTTTACAATATCTGTCCGGACTTGTAAAGTCCCGGCGATGTCCTCTACAGTAATATCATCCAGCAGCACATGCTCCCCACTCCTTAAGAGATTTTCCGGTAGACAGAGGATTTCTCCCAGCTCCTTTCCCGCAAGCTGGGCCTGAATATCCTGACCGGTCAGAAGGCCCGTCACCGTAATGCGCTCTCCGAAGAAATCGTTGCGGATCGGATAGATCAGAATCCGGATATCGGGGAAACGCTCCATGATCCGGTCCGCCATCTGCCTGATGTAGGGATAGGAAATCTGCCCTGTTACAGCCGAATAGGTACCGGAAAGGATCCGTTCTTCCAGAGCGCCGGGCTCTGATAACCGCTCCATGGCATCGTTAAACTCCTCCATCATCAGGCGGAGCATCCCCACACCGTTTTCCAGCTGCAGATAGCCGTCATAGACTTCCTCCGGCGGAAGCTCCTCGCCCGCAAGCACATACCACTCGTCGCTGGCATGCACGAAATGCAGGCCATATTCCGGATAGAGTTTTTCCTGCCAGCGGCGGATCTGTTCGATCACCGCCTTCGCGTCTTCCTTATTAAAGGGCTCCAGCGGCTCCAGACCGTCCCGGTATTTTGACAATCCCACCGGAACAACGGACACGCTTCTTAAATGCGGCAGATAACGGGTCAGATCCCTGATAGAGCGCTCCAGCTCCTCCCCATCATTAATCCCCTTACACAAAACGATCTGGCCGTTCATCTCGATGCCGGCCTCATAGAACCGGTCAGCCTTTTTCAGCGCCTCTCCGGCAAAACGGTTGTGCAGCATCCGGCAGCGCAGCTCCGGATTGGTGGTCTGAAAGGAAATGTTGATGGGCGACATGTGATACTTGATGATACGCTCCACATCGTGATCGGACATGTTGGTGAGCGTCACATAGTTTCCCTGCAGAAAGGAAAGCCTGGAATCATCGTCCTTAAAATAGAGCGTAGGCCGCATTCCCGGCGGCATCTGGTCAATAAAACAGAAGATGCACTTATTGGAGCAGGATCGGTAATCGTCCATGAGTCCGTTTTCAAAAACGATGCCAAGATCCTCATCATATTCCTTATCAACCTCCAGCAGCCATTCCTCCCCGGACGGCTTTTCCACCAGCACCTCCACATAATCGTCCTGAGTCAGATACTGATAGTCGAACACATCCTCCACCGGCTGTCCGTTTATTTCAAGAAGCCTGTCCCCGGCCCTGATTTCCATTTCCTCCGCGATGCTGCCCGGTTCAATCCGGGCGATCAGATGTCCTTTTTCCTTCATCGATTTTCTCCTGTCTGTCCGAACCGCCGTATGTACCGGCCGTCCCTGTTTCCTATCCATTCTACTAGAAATTTCTTGACGTGTCACTAGCATAATGTTATAAATTAAGTACTATTACTGAATGTACGTTACTATTTACAGCAACGAATGAACTGGAACAAATAAAATATAACAGGAGAAAAAATTATGCCGAATGTACGTGAACTGGAAAATGCTCTCCCCGTCGCTCCTCTGAAGGTCCTTGCCATGGAATCCGCGGCAGCGCTGGGTGCAAAAGTAAATGATTATCTCGTTTCCTTCCGAAAGGACATGAAGAGCCCCAAGCACGAGGACCCTGCCTTTCAGGGATATATCGAAGACAGCTATCTGCTGGACGCCGTATGTCCCCGTTTTGGAAGCGGCGAAGCAAAGGGAAGCATCCATGAATCCGTTCACGGAAAGGATCTGTTCATCATTGTGGATGTATGTAATCACAGTCTTACCTATTCCATCAACGGCTATACCAACCATAAATCTCCGGATGACAACTACCAGGATCTGAAGCGGATGATCGCTGCTGCAGCCGGAAAAGCAAAGCGTGTCAACGTCATCATGCCCTTCCTGTATGAAGGACGCCAGCACAGAAGGGCCGGCAGGGAATCTCTGGACTGCGCTTATATGCTCAGGGAGCTGGCCGATATGGGCGTGGATAATTTCATCACCTTTGATGCCCATGATCCCAGGGTGCAGAATGCGACTCCTCTGCACGGCTTTGACAACTTCACCCCTCCCTATCAGTTCATCCGCGCCCTTCTGGATGTGGAGGACGACCTGATCATCGATAAGGATCATATCACCGTTATCAGCCCGGACGAAGGGGCTCTTGACCGGGCTGTGTATTTTGGAAACGTACTCGGCGTGAACACCGGCATGTTCTATAAAAGGCGCGACTATTCCGTCATCGTCAACGGAAAGAATCCCATCGTCGCTCATGAGTTCCTGGGCGACAATATCGAAGGAAGAGATGTTATCATCATCGACGATATGATTTCCTCCGGCGAAAGCATGCTGGATACATCAAGGCAGCTCAAGGAAATGAAGGCAAAGCGTGTGTTCATCTGCTGCACCTTCGGACTTTTCACCAACGGACTGGATGCCTTTGACAGGGCCTATGAGAACGGCTGGTTTGACCGGGTGATCACAACCAATCTCACCTGGCAGCCACCGGAACTGTATCAGCGTCCTTATTATACGGAAGCGGATATGAGCAAGTTTATGGCCTCCATCATCGATTTCATGAATCACGATGTGTCCATGGCTCATGTAATGACGCCGACGGAGAAGATCAATGCGATCCTTGCAAAATACAACCGCAGGGAAGAATACCATATCTGAAAGTTCATAACCTGAAAGCAGCCACAGGTAAAGGCCGGTTTGCCTTATGCCTGTGGCTGTTTTTCCATACCCTGGCCAACAGATTTCAATTTCCCATGAAAGCATTACCTTCCTTGAAAAGAAAGGACAATTCCTCGTTAAAGAACCTGTATTGCTGCCTCCTGTACTCGTTCCTCCTCCAAGCAGGGAAACGTCAGTATCACCTTAAACAGGTCTCCATCCAGATAGATGTCAAATTTTCCGTTCTGAAGCTCCGTCAGATTCTTTGCAATGGAAAGGCCGAGGCCGCTTCCTTCCGTACTGCGGGATACGTCTCCCCGGATAAACCGTTCCGTCAGCTCATCCGCATTGATGTTCAGTGGCTGCGCCGAAATATTCTTCATGGAAAAGACCGCCACTTTCTGTCCGTTTTCCACCCGTTCCACCAGATCCAGATAGACCCTGGTTCCTTCCAGCGCGTATTTATATACATTTCCAAACAGATTCTCCACCACACGCCAGATTCTTCTGCTGTCCGCCTCAATATAGACCGGCCGTTCCGGCATCATGGGGATCACCTGCAGACATTTCTCCTCCATTTTTTCCGCGAATTCGCCGATCGTCTGATTGATCAGCTCCACAAAGTTGATGCGCTCCATATGAAGGGAAATGTTCCCTGATGAAATCTTGGACGCCTCCACCAGATCATCGGTAAGCTGCCTGAGACGCTGTGATTTCGCGTCCAGCACCTCAATATAACCGCGGATCCTTTCATCCTCGATGTCCTCCCGCTTGAGCAGTTTGACAAAATTGATGATGCTGGTCAGAGGCGTTTTGATATCATGAGAGACATTGGTGATCAGATCCGCCTTCAGCCGCTCGTCCTTCATGCTGGTCGCTACCGCGTCCTGAATACCGTCCCCGATGCTGTTCACCGCCTCCGCCAGAGCGCGGTTTTCCCCATGCATCCGGGAAGCGTCTATCTTGGCGTCAAATCTGCCGCCTCCGATGGTCTGCGTTCCCTCCACAATGCTCTGCAGATCCTTTCTCTCCAGATAGAGGAGACAGCCCGCCGCCACATCCACGATTCCCGCAGCCAGGATTCCCGGCGTTCCTCCGATGAAGCCCATGAGAAGATTGAACAGTACAATCACGAAAAACGGAATCAGCTCACGGCTCACTATACTGCTGTGTTCATACAGACTGATCGCAGTCCTTCGAATCATCCTGCCCAGTTTCCATACAAGCGCTCCTCTCCAGAACATGTGTGCCTTCAGCCTGCGCACCAGCCCCAGATAAAGCGCCGCTTCCGCCCAGTCCAGAAAGAACACAAGAACTGCGGCAGCCGCAGCCAGCAGGAACGGATCCGCCTCTTCTCCGAGAAAGCTGTATTCTTCATAGCGGACGATGCTCTCAAAGGCAATCGCAATCGCAGCCAGTCCTCCCGCGGTCAGAACCATCGCCGCCACGAGGAATTCCGTCGGAACGCGGTCTCCCTTTCTTAAGGCGATCACATATCCTTCTCCGTCCTCTTTCTCTCTCCTGCCCTCATATATGGTCAGAACCACCAGAAGCCAGACCGCAAGAACGGCTGCAAGCGCCCCTGCCCCAACCGTCTGCCAGTAATAGGGCATAAACCGCATAAAGGCATTTCTTGCCCTTGCGAGGCTGTCATCCGCCGGATAGGAGGTGTCCACGCCGATCCAGACTCTGGAGCCTTCTCCGAATGCATACTCATAAAAGCCCAGGAAGGAACGCATTTCTTCTGTGGTGATCTTCGTGTTGGTCCGAAGTTCCACCTGATCAGGATTATAATAAAGATTTCTTCCATATGCGGAAAAATATTCCGTAATCTCTTCTTCCTTCATTCCCGCAAAGTCAGCGGATATATTGGTGAAAAGGACAGGCTCTCCGTCCACCTGCATCTGATAGCAGTAACGGATGTTCGTCTGGTCCTCTCCGTAATAATTCTTGAAGCTGCTGTATTCCGTAAAATTGTAGCAGAGCTGGTTTCCTGCATCCACAAGCGTATTGCGCAGGGTTATGTAATCCTCCAGGCTGGAGGCATAATCCGCCAGATCACATCCGTCGGCCGAATAATATCTGGGAACCAGAATATCCACGGCCAGCACCGAAGCTGCGTCCAGCTCATCCCCGTTTTCTCCGGCACGGTTCAGCCATTCCTCCATGGAATCCGGCATTTCCGCAATGATACGAAGGCTCAGAAGATCCGTTCCGGCCGCCTGCACCGAATTCTTGATGGCCTGTCTGGTCAGCTCAGACTGCAGACTGTAATCTCCAAGACTCAGATCACTGCTCTCAGCCTCTTCCCCGACTCCTGTTGCAAAATACTGATCAAACTCCTCCTGCGTTCCGTAAACCGTTTCATAGCTGAATCCATAATTGCTCCACTTCACCAGGTCATCCAGATAATACTCCGCCGTAACCGCCTCTTCTCCCAGCGTGTTGGTCCGGTTCACATATTCCGCAATATCGATCCTCTTCTTCCCGTCATAGGCTCCGTTCGTTTCCAGCTGGCTGCGTATAACCGCCATTCTGGTCACATCCTGCACATCTCCGGTAAAAATATCTTCAAAAATCTCAGAGTCCTCAAAAAGAGCCTTCTGTGCGAGAGGAGAAACAAAATAGCTCGCCGTTCCGTCCGTTCTCTCCACCGTGATGAATGAATTGGCGAAAACGGCGGCTGCACAGCCGGCCGCGAGCGCGCTCAAAAACACTGTAAAAAACAGCAGCACCGCTCTTTTTCCCTTTCCCATTACGCCCTTTTTGCTCATTGTCTCTCCTTCCCGGCCCGTTTCCTCCGCCGGCCGCTCCTGATCACTGCTTTTCAATCTTATAGCCCACACCCCAGACCACCTTCAGGTAACGGGGCTCCTTCGGATTGATCTCGATCTTCTCCCGGATATGCCGGATATGTACCGCAACCGTATTGTCCGCTCCGATCGCTTCCTCCTCCCAGATGCTTTCATAGATCTGATTGATGGAAAACACCCTGCCCTGATTCTTCACCAGAAGCAGAAGGATATTGTATTCGATCGGCGTCAGCTTCACCGGCTCGTCATCCACCGTCACCTCCTTGGTATCATCGTTGATGACAAGCCCGCCCGCGCGGAAAATCGCGTTGTTTTCCGTATTGAGATTTCCAAGCTGCGTATACCTGCGCAGATGCGACTTCACCCGCGCCACCAGCTCCAGCGGATTGAAGGGTTTGGTCACGTAATCGTCCGCACCGATATTCAGCCCCAGAATCTTATCCGCATCCTCCGACTTGGCGGACAGGATGATGATAGGAATGCTGCTGTATTCCCGGATCTTCAGCGTGGCGTGTATGCCGTCCAGCTTCGGCATCATCACGTCTATGATCATCAGGTGCACATCGTTCGCCTTCAGCGCGGCAATCGCCTGCTCCCCGTCATATGCCTTAATCACATTGTAACCCTCCTGGGCCAGATAAATCTCAATCGCTTCCACGATCTCTCTGTCATCATCGCATACCAGAATATTCGTCATCTTCCGTATCTCCTCTATATCCATAAGTAAAACACACTTCTTTTAATAAACCGGAAAGGAAGTCTGTATTTTTTCTTAATTTTTCGCAACAGTTCAGGACGGCGGGAAAAAGTGGACAAAAGCAGACGTTAAGCTTGCTTATAAGTATGCTTTTGTCCACTTTTTCACATCGGATGAACATCCGATGCTTCTTGCCTGGCCTCAGGCCGGGCAAGAAGATGCGCCGTCCTGAACATTTCTCTGGCGAGAGTGAACCCAAACTGGCCCTTCTCCTGCAACCAGCCTTCCGCGGCACATCGGCCGGATTGTCCTTTCCACGAGGATCTGGAATACCTCCGTGCCTCCCCGCTCCTTCAGCGCGTTCATCAGAAATCCCTTTCCTCCCGTATCGAGAAAGGCACCCAGCCCCTCCAGAATCACGTCCCGGCCAGGCGTTTCGTCCCAAATTGCCTCCAGCCGTTCGGCGTTTCCGCCATCAAAGTACAGATTCAGCTTTCTCCTGCATGCCTCCTCCAGAAAGGCGATATCCAGCTTCAGAACCGGCCTGCCGTTTTCATCTCTCCTGCATTCCGCTGTCACGCCGATCCGGTAAAGCTCTCCTCCAAAGGACAGATCCGTCTCCGCCGCCCGTCCGAACCCCGCGGGAAACACCTTTTCCTCCTCTCCCTCAAGGAGCTTCAGATACAGAGTTCCGCCGCGCATTTCAAATCCGATAGACCGGATTCCGTCCGTATAATTGTTGTGAAGGACCTGCATCAGGAGCGGCATCAGCCCCGCCTGCTTCTGTTCCATTTCATAAACTCTGCCGTCAAGCAGAGGAAGGAAGCTCTCCCGAAGCCATTCTTCCTGACGCAAGCTGCACAAATGACGCCAGGCCGCGGCAGGCGGGCAGGCTGCCCTGCCCCAATTTCCCGTTTCTCCGCGCAGTTTCCGTCCGCAGAAATCTTTTCTCACCTTTTCGTTTTTTCTGCCTCTCCGGGCCGCGTTCAGGCCGAGACTCCAGCCGCCTTCCCGGATTCCGGCGAACCCTCTCCGTCTCCCTTCCAGTTCCTCCACCGTCCGGCACAGCAGGCTGAATCCTGCCGGATCCTCTGAAAGCGTTTCAGGCGGATCGAAGTCTGTTTCAAAATACTTTTTTACAACGCTCATCAGCTCACAGTTCTGAAACAGGTCATGACTTCCCGCATTGGTCACCACCACCAGATTCATATCCGGATAGGCGACCACATTCTGCCCCAGCATGCCGTTAAAGTTAAACGATCCCTCTCTGCTTCCCATCCAGAGCTGATATCCGTAGCCATGAGTGCTCATCACTTCAGGAGCCTGCGCGCTGGGCTGGCAGGATGCCTCCACCCATTCTGCCGGAACGAGCTGACGGCCGTTCCAGCTTCCCTTCTGCAGATAGAGCATGCCGAGCTTCGCGGCATCCTCCGGGCGGAGAAACAGCCCCCAGCCGCCCTTCGTGATTCCCATGGGACAGGTTTCCCAGAAAATCCTCGTGATCCCCAGAGGCTCCCAGAGTCTGGGCCGCAGATACTCCGTCAGCGTTTCTCCGGTCAGCTCCGTCACGATGGCGGACAGCATATAGGTGTTCATACTGTTATATTCGAAATCCTTCCCCGGAGTGCCGGAAAGCCCCGACTCCAGGTAACCGCGCACCCAGTCGTTTCCGGCGATGATTCCCGTCTCTCTGAAACTCACGCCGCTGGTCATGGTGAGCAGATGCTCCACCGTAACCTCCCTCATACGGAAAAGATTCAACAGGCTTCTTTTCCGGAAAAAATCGCTTACCCGGTCTGTCAGCACAAGCCTTCCTTCTGCCACGAGCATTCCCACCGCCATGCCGACGATGCTTTTACACAGGGAATAGCTGGCATGCCACATTCCGCTTCTGTATGGTGCATAGCCGCACTCACAGATCACATGACCGTTTCTTACCACCAGAACCTGGTGGATGTCCGTATTTTCCTTTTCCGCAAGCTCTTTCAGAAAACGGGTCAGATGAATGGAGGAAATTCCCTGGCTCTCCGGGACGGCCCGGGGAAGAGAGAGTTCACCATATCCCTGCCCTTCCTCAGTCTCCTGTACCGGAGTGCCATCGTCGAAGGCGGGCTTCTGAGGGAAAAAATCCGTCCGGCTCACATTTCCCGTTTTTCCCGCGATCAGATTCCAGATCAGCTCTGCCACCGCAATATCCGTTTTTGCCATACTAATCTCCATTTCGGAGCGTAAGCGACGAGGCGAATAGAAATCGCGAATGCGATTTCTATGATGCCTAAAAGCAATTTGTGACGCTCCGGCACAAATTGCCGTGTTGGAAATAAGCCGTCGGGCTTATTTCCAACACTCTCCATTTTGGGACACAGGCGGCGTAATCTGCCGCGCGCTTCCCTTTTTCAGCATCACAAACATGCCCAGATTGCCCCGTTTTCCCCCGCTCGCCCGATGAGAAAACAGGCGGTCCGGATTACAGCAGGTACACACATCCGTCATGCTGATGTGCTGAGGAAGAATTCCCGCAGAAAGGCAGACCGCCTCGTTGGCCTTCCAGAGATCCAGCTGATATTTTCCATTTCCCTTTGCAAACAGCACGTCGGTAAGCCGGATGGAAAGGTTCTGAAAATCCGCCTCCGAAAAAAGCCTCTGAAAGGCGTCCGCCACGTCTTCACTCACCTCATAGCAGTCCCTGCAGATGGATGGCCCTATTCCCACAAGAAGGTCCTGCGGACGGCTTCCAAAGGCCTCATGCATAGCCTCCGCCGTCCTCGCCGCCATTCCCTTCGCCGTTCCCCGCCAGCCGGAGTGTGACAGTCCCACCGCGCGCCGCACGGGATCCAAAAACAGGAGCGGCACACAGTCCGCATAAAAAGTGGCAAGCGCGATTCCCGGCTCGTCCGTAATGAGTCCATCCACATCGGAAAAGTCCTTCGGGCGCACAACGCCTTTTCCCCTGTCCGCCGCGGTTACCCGGCGGATGTTGGTGGTATGGGTCTGATCGGAGCAGACGATATCCTCCGGCCCACAGCCCAGCAGCGCGGCCGCCCTCCGGAAATTCTCCTCCACATTTTCCCTTCTGTCGCCCCGGGAAAAGCTCAGGTTCATGCTCCACAGATCGCTCTCACTGACGCCGCCCGCCCGCATGGTCATCATGTGGCTCACCAAACCCGTTTCACTGATTGCCGGAAATGTCAGATATTCCGCTCCGTTTTTCCGGGAAAGCTCCATTCCCGGCCGGATTCCCGCTTTTCTTTTCAGTCCGTCCATCTTCTCCATACCTGTATACCTGCCTCTTTCCTTCTGCCGACAGCCGCCGCACAGCTCTCTGCCGTGTAACAGCCACATTACAACAACATGTTAAAAACTCCCAATATAATCAAAAGCATTCTGATACCAGTTCACACGCTCCGCGCAGACCGCGACTACGTCAAACCGTACCGGAACGCTTTCTCCATAGTGTTTCCGATATAAATAATACTGTGCCGTCCGGCAGATTTTCCGCTGCTTGACGGTCCCGACGGCTTCCGCCGGCAGGCCGGCGTCCGCATTTTTCCGGTATTTCACCTCAAAAAAGACCAGATACTCCCCGTCCCGGCCGATCAGGTCGATCTCTCCCTGACGGCATCTGAAATTTCTTTCCAGAATGCGGACGCCCTTCTTCTCCAGAAAAACGGCCGCCGCCTCCTCATATGCCGCTCCGATTTCCCTTTTGTTCACTTCCGTCTCCCTTAAGCTGTAAAATGCCCGATAAAGGTTCTTCTGTGAATGGGGCAGGGACCGTATTTCTTCATCGCCTCAATGTGCGCCGCCGCACCGTAGCCCTTATGAGCGGCAAATCCGTACTGAGGGAAAACAGCATCGTACTTTTCCATCAGCCTGTCCCTGGTGACCTTTGCAATGATACTTGCCGCCGCGATAGAGGCGCTCTTTGCGTCTCCCTTTATGATCGGCACCTGGGGTATCTCAACGCCCGGTATGGTAACCGCATCGTTTAACAGAACCGAGGGCCTGACGGAAAGCTGCGCGATGGCGTCGCGCATGGCCTCGTAGGTGGCCTGCAGAATATTGATCTCATCGATCCGCTCCGGGGAAGCATATCCCACTCCGACGGCGACAGCCTCCTGCATGATCACCTCGTAAAGCTCCTCCCGCTTTTTTGCGGAAAGCTTCTTGGAATCGTTCAGATACAGAATTTCCTTTTCCGGCAGAATCACCGCTCCCGCCACAACAGGGCCTGCAAGCGGTCCTCTGCCCGCCTCGTCGATTCCGCAGACAAATCCCTTCCCGCCGTATTCCCGCTCAAAGCGCTTCATCTCCCACATCCGCTCCCGCTCCTTCTGCAGAGCGTCCAGCTGCTTATGTGCCCGCGCCAAAAGCGCCTGAACTCCTGCGCGCTCATCCTCCCGGTAACGGGCCATCAGCTCCTGCAGGGCTTCTGTCTCCTGCCGTCCGGCCAGTCCGGAAAACGCATCTTCAAACTGTTTTCTTATCTCCTGTATGCTCATTTGCTGCTCCATCTTACTGATGCTTCAGGACCCCGATCTTATTCAGAGGCCAGATGCGGACCCAGGCTTTGCCGATGATATCATCCCTGTGAATGTTTCCCACACTGACATCCCGGCTGTCCGAGCTGTTGTTGCGGTTATCCCCCAGCACGAAATACTCATCCTCTCCCAACGTGATCGGTTCCGCCGCAGCCCCCGGGAAGAGAATGGGCTCCAGCCCGTAATCCTCTTCCAGAATCTCTCCGTTGATATAGATATTTCCCTCCAGATCGATCTGCACGGTCTCTCCAGGCAGGCCGATGATCCGCTTCACATAATAGGTATTTTCCTCATACTGAAAGGGAAAAACAATGATGTCAAACCGTTCCGGATCCGAAAAATGATAGGTCAGTTTGTCCATAATAAGCTGGTCCCCGTTATGAAGCGTGGGTTCCATGGAGCTTCCGCTCACGGACGTCCGCTGTCCCACAAAGGTGATGATCAGCCAGGTGCCAAGGAGCACCACCAGAATATAGAGGATCGTGCTGAAAACTTCCTTCAATGCCTTTTTCATTTTGCTTCGCCTTCTTCCGTCTGTTTCTTTTCTGCCGCCTCCGGCCTTTCCAGGGAAATCCGTCCCAGCCGTCCGGCACGGAAATCCTCCATGATCAGAGCGGATGCACGGGCCAGATCAGCCTCGCCGCCCTTTTTGATGCAGCCCCGTCTCTTTGCCGCCGCTTCCAGCACCTGCACCGGGGTCAGCCCGCCTTCACAGGCATACCGCTCTGTCAGGCTGTCCGGGTAAAACTTCTGCAGAAATTCAATCAGGCTGAGCGCCAGCTCTTCCATCACGATGATTTCATCGTTCATGGAACCGATAAAGGCAAGGTGCATCCCCACCTGCTGATCCTCGAACTTTGGCCAGAGAATACCGGGCGTATCCAGAAGCTCCAGCTCCTTATTCAGCCGGATCCACTGCTTCCCCTTCGTCACGCCGGGACGGTTGCCCGTCTTCGTGCAGGCCTTTCCTGCAAAGGAATTGATGAAGGTGGATTTTCCCACATTTGGAATTCCCGCCACCATAGCCCGTACAGGCCGGTTCTTAATGCCCCTCTTTCTGTCTCTCTCGATCTTCTGGCTGCAGACCTCACGCACCGCATTCTGAATCTGCTTCATGCCCTGTCCGGTCTGCGCGTTGATTTCCAGCGCCTTCACGCCCTGTCCTTCAAACCAGCCGATCCACTCCCGGTTCACCGCCGGATCCGCCAGATCGGCCTTGTTTAAAAGCACCAGCCGCGCCTTCTGTCTTCCCAGGCTGTCAATATCCGGATTCCTGCTTCCAAGCGGCATCCTGGCATCCACCAGTTCGATGATCAGATCGATCAACCGGATATCCTCCTGCATTGCCCGTTTCGCCTTCGTCATATGGCCGGGGTACCACTGATAATTCATTTCCGTTCTCCTCTTTATCCTGTCGCTCACGCCGTCTTCCGACAGCTTTTTCCCTGTCAATGGACAAAGCCCGTACTGCCGCTTCCGTCCCCGCTTCCCAGCTTGAACCAGGCTTCTCCGATGATATGCTCCCGCAGCACCGGCCCGATATTTCCTGATCTGCTGTCCTCACTGCTGTTGCAGTTATCTCCCATCACAAAATATTCATTGTCGCCAAGCTTAATCTCATTTTCCGCGATTCCCGCGTCCGCGATGAGATCGTAAGCATCCTCTGTTGCCTCTCCGTTGATGTACAGCACTCCATCCCTGATCTGCACCGTATCTCCCGGGCATGCCACAACACGCTTCACATAATAATGGGTGTTCTGGTTTCCGTTCGGCAGAAACACGATCACATCCCCGGCCCCGGGATTTGCCAGCTTATAGGCGAACCGGTTCACCAGCACCTCCTGGCCGTTAACCAGCTCCGGCTCCATGGAGGTTCCGATCACCCCGGTCCGAAGGCCGAACAGATAGACGATCACCACGGCCAGAAATATGGAAATGGCAATTCCCAGAATATATTTCAGTACCTCGGCCAGAATGGCCGCGTTTACCTTCTTTCTCTTTCTGTAAAAGCTCAGTCCTTTATTTCTTCTCATCCTTCCC
>ULPS01006604.1_pt1 | contig 20804 bp, 7 predicted proteins | sample 1953711 | NCBI WGS metagenome assembly ULPS01 (sample SAMEA4835635, study PRJEB28245) | human gut metagenome | biome: gut microbiome; material: fecal sample | place: Denmark | collected 2008 | reverse complement strand
GGCGCCACCGCCGACCGCATGCCGGGGGAGACGCGCCGCCTGTATTCGATCGGCGTGGGTGGCAACCCCTCGTATGACGCGCCGCGCATGCGCTACTCGTTCGCCAGCTACACGCGCCCCGGCGAGCTGCATGACTACGATCCGGACACCGGCGAGGACCGTCTGCTCAAACGCGCCACCGTGCTGGGTGGTTTCGATCCGCGCGACTACATGGAACGCCGGGTGTGGGTCACCGCGCGCGACGGCGAACGCATCCCCGTCTCGCTGGTATGGCGGCGTGACGTGCCGACCTGCGATTCCGCCATGTTCATCACCGGCTACGGCGCGTACGAGATCAGTTCCGATCCGGGATTCTCGGTGTCTCGCATCAGCATGCTTGATCGTGGTGTGCTTTATGCGGTGCCGCACATTCGCGGCGGCGGTGAGATGGGTCGTGCCTGGTATGAGCAGGGGCATTTGCTCAATAAGAAGCATTCGTTTGAGGATTTCGTTGATGCCGTGCGTGCGTTGCAGCGTGCCGGTTTGGCGTCGCCTGCTCGCACGGTGGCCGATGGCGGTTCCGCCGGTGGCCTGTTGATGGGTGCCGTGGCGAATATGGCTCCCGAATGTTTCGCGGGCGTTGAGGCGGATGTGCCTTTTGTGGATGCGTTGACGTCGATTCTTGATCCGTCGTTGCCGTTGACGGTTACGGAGTGGGATGAGTGGGGCGATCCGCTGCATAATGCGGACGTGTACAGGTATATGAAGGAATATACGCCGTATGAGAATGCGCCGTCTGATGCAAATGATGCGCGGGTTGCGGTTTTTCCCAAGATTTTCATTACCACGTCGATGAATGACACTCGTGTGCTGTATGTGGAGCCGATGAAATGGTTGGCCCGACTGCAGCGTGCGGGCGTGGATGCCGTGGCGAAGATTGAGGTTGAGGCTGGTCATGGGGGTACGTCTGGAAGGTACAAGCAGTGGGAGGAGATCTCCTATGAGAATGCTTGGTGTCTTTCGATGATGGGTATCACGCATTGATCCGGTTTGTGGGACCTTTCATGTTCGGATGAGGTCGGTTTCGGAACGGTCTGTTGTTATGTGACGGGGTGCACCGTATGACGCACCCCGTTTTGCAAACGCTTCCATTTGCAGTTTGTTTCATGAAACATTGAAACAGCTCGGGTGATTGTTTTCGGCGTTTCTTGCATAATCCTCCGATTTAGGGGTGTTCCGTCAAACGTTTTTTCCAACTTTTGACGGCATGTTAAACCTTTTATAAGGTCATGCTTGCACCTGTTTTCAGAGTGTTTCATTGTCTGTGTGGGGTGGTCTAGTAGGGTCCAGAGAAATAGCAGGTTTACGGGTAAAACCGACTAGATTGCATTGCGACCAGGGGGAAGAATGGCAGGCATGCATAAAGCCGTAAGTGAGCGGCATGGAATGACAACGATTGCCGCGTTGGTGGCAATCGTTGCGATGATCTTCGCAAGTGTGATCGCAGCGCCGCAACGCGCGTATGCTGAGGGATACAATATCAGCGATCTCGGTTGGGTTGACAAGGACGACACCTCCTTCGAAATCAGTTCCGACGGAGGCGAGACGTGGAAGCCGTACATTTCCGGCATGCAGGTCAACTACGGTGATCAGATCCGCACCGAACTGCATTGGAAAGTGCCGAACGACGTCAAAATCAACGAGGGCGACACCTTCGTCTACGACCTTCCCAGCAATCTGGAATACAAATCGAACGAGAAATACCCGATCTACAACGGTGGCGACGTGGTCGGCTACTACACCATCGACGGCGACAAAATGGTGGCCACCTACACCCGCGGCGAATCGGCGGGGTCCAACATCGAAGCGTTCGTGACCACTGACGGAACCATCACCTCGAACAAAACCGGTGGTTCGGCTGGCGGCGATACCAGCTTTACCTTCCCCGGATATGGCACCATCACCGTGAACGTGGAGGGCAAACACAGGGTCAACGTGGTCAAACGCCCGGCAATCTCCACTTCCGACGCATCCACCTACGATTTCGTTTTGGAAGTGACCTCTACAGGCACGAACACCGGCGTGACCATAGACGACACCATGGGCGGCCTGCTGACCTTCGTGGACGGATCCGTGCACATCTACACCGACGCCGACTGCAAGAACGAATACACGGGCGCATGGCAATCCTCCAAAACCGACGACCATAATTTCAACGTCACCATCGGCTCCATGGGCGACGGTGAGAAACTATACGTGCGCTACTCGGTGAACGCCGACAAAGACAGCGTCATCAAGGCATGCCGCGAGGCCGGCAATTGCAGCAATGCCACCGAAAACAAAAACAAGGTGACCTATTCCAGCAACGAAGACGTCAACAAGAAGGAAACCAGCAACTCCATCTGGTTCAACTACAGCGACTGGTATGTGAACAAAAGCGCAACCGCAGCAAAAGACGAAAATGGCACGCAAGGCTTCACTTGGAACATCACCATCGGCGCTGGCGAAGGCCAATCCGTCGACGGAGCCACCGTCAAAGATCTGCTCGACAAGAACAACCTCAAGGAACCGACCGGAGATCTGGTGCTCAGCTGCTACAACAGCGGCGACTGGAAATCCGTGTGTCCGACCGGCTCGCCCGGCGCATATACGGACGACGACCCGTACAATCCGCAGCATTACATCAAACTTAGCTGGAGCGATCTCGTAGCAGGCACCGTGACCCTGCCCTCCGGCGGCTACGACCATTTCCAAATCCAGTATTGGACCGAAGCGAAAAACGTGCCGGTCGAAGGAAGCGGCGAACACCAGAAATACAAGAACGAAGTCACCGTAAAACCTCAGGATGGAACCGGCAAAACAGCCACGGCCGAACCTCAACTCGGCACGGACGCGGTCGAACTGAAGAAAACATGCACGTCGCCGGCATCCGAAGCGAAGAACCTGACGTGGGTGACCAGCATGAAAGCCTTGGAAGACCTCACCAACGCCGAACTGACCGACAAGCTGGATGTGGACGACAGCGGCAAGGATCTGGGATCCAAGCAAACCTTGGTGAAAGACAGCATTAAAGTGTACACCGACGCCGCCCTGACGCAGCAATACGCGGGCGGATACACGACAGAGGCCACCGATAGGGGATTCACCATCGTGTTCGCATCATTGCCCAAAGGCACTACGGTGTACGTGCAATACCAGTCCACCGTCAACGACGGTGTGACCGACGAAACCGTGTGGAACCGAGCTTCGGCATTGAACAAAACCTCCACGGCGAAACACCAGCATCGCGGCGACGTGCTCGGCAAGGAAGACGCCAACCAGTATTGGGACCAATACGGGTACGGCTACACCGCCAACTCCAAAGGCGTGATCCGCTGGCGCATCAAAGTGCATGACGTGATGTCGGACGCCGAAAACATCGTGGTGACCGATACGTTGCCCGTCCACACGCGGTACGACGCGAAATCGTTGAAGATCTTCGACGCTTCCAGCACCACAAAAATGCTGTCCGGAGTGAGCGCCAAAGACAACGGCGACGGCACGGTGACCTTCACCATAGCCAAGGGTACCCCGGCGTTCAGCCAGGCGAAGACCTCGGCTGGTGTGCTCATCGTGTATGAGACGAGCATCGACCCGATCACCGCACCTGATTGGGGAAATTACGAGAACAAGGCGCACATCGACATTGATGGCAGCGCCGGAGGCGACGCTTCCGCCACAGTGGGCGCGAGCAAGCCGAAACTTCTTGACAAAAACGGCAAATACGATGCCACGACCGCGCCGAACGTGAACTACACGGTCAAAGTCAACCCGAATGCGGACACGCTTAACAAAGGCAACAACCTCACTCTGACCGACACCATGGGTCAGGCACTCGACCTCAACGCCAACAGCGTGTCGATCATGGACTCCGACAATGGAACCGCCATCAACGGTGCAACATGGTCATACAATCCGCAGACCCGCGAACTAGTGTTCTCCATTCCCGACGCCCGTGCATGCACCATCACCTACACGGCCGCGGTGCAGCTCAAACCAGGCGAAAGCTTCGGATCGCTGGGCGGCAACAAAATCGTGCTCGCCGGGTATGAGAACAACGGCGGAACCTCGCAGAACACAATCACCGGAACCGTGCAGCAGAGCAAAGGCGGCATGAAATACGACCAGAGCACACTGCAGATCTACAAGTACGCGGATGGCGATCTCGGCAAGCCGGCGGGCAGCGCCACCTTCAAAGTGGAAAGCGTCACCGGATGCAACTTCGTGTCGTCTACGGCCGATGCCGACGGCACCTGCAATGGTACGGTTGGCAAAGAAATCACCAAGCAGCTGACCACAGGAGCATCCAACGGACTGTCCGACCGACTGCAGCTGGACTACGACACCGTATATAAGGTCACCGAGCTGACAGGTCCGGACGGCAAAGTGCCCGGCAGCACTGATTCGCAATACGAGAAATCCGCTCCGCTCTATGTGATATTCCCCGGACATGACGCGCAGACCGCTGCCGGTGCATACGACGGACGATACGACAACAAAACCGTTACCGTAGACGGGCAAAGCGGCAAATTGATCGTCGCCGTAGCCAAAGACAGCAACGGCAACACGACCACATTGGGCAACTACCGTTGGAACTGCAGCAACGACCACAAAGCGAAGTTCAAGGTGCAATTCACAAAGGTGGATGCGGCGAATGCCGGTGTACCCGTCGACGGTGCCACCATGCAGCTGACTCGTGTCGGATCGTCGCAGGTGGAATCCGATTGGACATGGACCACCTCCGGCAGCGAGACGAAAACGCTCGAACTCCTGCCCGGACGGTACAAGCTGACCGAAGCCAACGCACCGGACGGATACCAAGTCATGGATCCGATCATCATTCTGGTCGGCGAAGACGGCACCATCACCGTCGACGGCAAAAATGTGACCGATAGCGACGGCATCGGTCACGTGCAGGCGGAGGACGCACCGAAAACCACGTCGTTGACTGTTACGAAAACATGGAACGACAATAACAACCAGGACGGCAAACGCGCATCCGTCACCTTCGATTTGTACCGCAAGACCGACGGCGATGCCGATTATACGAAAGTCGACGGGCAAAGCCGCATACTCAATCCCGACAAGAGCGATAACGTGCAATGGATGGGACTGCCGGTGAAAGTCGACGGCAAAACCGCGGCCTACAAGGCCGTCGAAACCACGACGCACGGGTACAACTCGCGATGCGCTGACGTGCAATACAACACCGACGGTTCGGCTGCCACCGAACAATGCACCAACACGCACACGCCCGAAACCACGTCGATCGGCGTTGAAAAAGCATGGGACGACGCCGACAACCAGGACCAGAAGCGCCCTGACAGCGTAACCGTGCATCTGTTGAAAAACGGAGAGGAAACCGATCAAAGCGTGACGCTCAATGCGGTTGGAAACTGGCGGAACGACAGCGCGTTCACCAATCTGCCCGTCTACGAGGATGGCAAGAAGATCGTGTATACCATACGCGAAGATACGGTGAGCGGCTACACCACGCACATCACCGGCTCGCAAACCCAAGGTTTCGCCATCACCAACACGCACCACCCCGAAAACGAGGAGGTGTGGTTCTCCAAGCAGGACCTCAAGGGTACGGAGATCGCAGGTGCCACCATGCGCCTCACCGGTACGCTGAATGGTGGCGCCGAATTCGAAGCGCAGACCTGGGTAAGTGAGCGGGATAAGTCGGAGAGCATCAAGCTCAAGCCCGGCACCTACACCTTGACCGAAACCAAGGCGCCGGATGGTTATCTGGTAGCGGATCCGGTCGAATTCAAAGTCGTGAGCGACGCCGTCACCAGCAAGCTCAGCGTGCAGATCAAGCAAACCGATGGCACATATGCCGACGTGCAGGACAATACCATCGTGATGACCGACCAGTACCGGACGCATCAGGTGACCGTCAATAAAAACAGTCTCACCAGTGGCATCACCAATATCGACGGCGCGCAGATGAGCATCACCGGCACCACCTTGGACGGCAAGGCGATCGACGAGATCACCTGGACCAGCAAGGGCGGCGAACCCGGCGAACTCACCCTGCTACCCGGCACCTACACCCTGCGTGAAAAGGTGGCGCCGGACGGCTATGAAACCGCGGATGACATCGTATTCAGCGTCGGGCTCGACGGCAGCGTGACCGTCAACGGCGCCAAGCAGGATTCCAATACCGTCGTCATGAAGGACAAGCCGGGCAAAAGCGGCATCCTGTTCTCCAAAACCAAGGTCGGCGGCGGCAGCGAGCTGGCTGGAGCGGAATTCTCCATAACCGGCAAAACTTTCGAAGGCAAGACGATCGACGAAATCACCTGGACGAGTGGCGGCGGATTGCCGAAACAATTCCAGCTGCAGGACGGCGTCTACAAGCTCACCGAAACTAAAGCGCCGGTCGGGTATGAAAAGGCGAACGCGATCAACTTCACCATCTCCCTCGGTGAAGCATACGTGGACGGCAGACTGGTGGACGACAACACCATTCGTGTGGAAGACCGCGTGGACACCACCATGGTGCGCGTGCGCAAAATCTGGTCCGACCACAACTATTCGGAGCGTCCGACATCGGTGACATTCCACCTGCTGCGCAACTCCAAGCAGCTGCAAGATGCGAAGTACACGGTGACGTTGTACAACAAGAACACCAGCGACTGGACGTACACGTGGACCGATCTGCCCCGATATGATGCGGACGGCAACAGGTACAACTACACGGTTGACGAGGAACTGACCCAAGAGCTCACAGGTAAGGAATACCGCGTTTCCGTGATCAAACGTCCGTACATCGACGGCGCCGAATTCACGGTATTGAACATTCGGGAGCCGGAAACGGCAAGCATCACGGTGAACAAAACGTGGAACGATCAGGATGACAACGATGGCAAACGGCCGAAGACGCTGACCTTCCATATTTGGGGAACCAGCAAACAGCCGAAGAGCGGCAGCGCCGACGAAACGGAAGACGTGACCGAACAATTGGTGGTGCAAACCGTGCGAACCAACGGCAGCAACACGCAATCGTGGACGTTCGAAGGTCTTCCCAAGCAGAACCTGTACAACAATCCGTACACGTATACGGTAACCGAGGAATCCGTAGATGGCTATACGGCAAGCGACGTGACGCTCGCCGGCGGTACGGAAACACGCTGTGCGGTGACGAGCGCGGTCAAATCCTGCGCGTTCGATGTGACCAACACGCATACGCCCGAAACCACGACATTGAGCGTGGACAAGACGTGGGATGACACCGATGCGCCCAGCGAGGTGAAACGGCCGGGCGACAAGGCCACGATCTGGGTGCTTTCCAGCGTGTGGACCGATGCGAAGAACCAGACGCTGCCCGGATGGCCCTCACCGCAACACAACAGCGAGTGCAAGGACACCGGCGCGACGGATGGCACGAATCCATGGGGTGTGAGCTGCATGGTGCTGACCTCGAAGAAAGCCAAAGCGACGCAGGCCACCACGGCCAACGTCAACGGGGCTGACGGAACAAGCGAAGCGACCACTTCGCAAGAGGTGAGCGCGGACACGTGGACCTACACCTTCACGAACCTGCCCAAATACTACAAGGGCAAGGAAATCCAGTATTCGGTGACCGAAGAGGCCGTGAAGAACTACACGCCGACGCTCACCGGAGGCAAAGTCGTTGCGGCTGACGGCGCCGAGGGCAAGGCCAACGAGTCGGGCGAATCCGACAAGGCGGATGAAACAAGCGAAAGCGGTCAGAATGCGGAATCCTGGGCGTACACGCTGGCCAACACCTACACGCCGGGGCATACCAGCCACAGCGTGCATAAAGTGTGGAAGGACTACGGCGACAGCAGCAAACGTCCGAAAGCGGTATATGCGACGTTGTATGCGAACGGCCAACCTACCGGCAAGACGGTGGCGTTGAGCGACGACAACAACTGGCAATACACGTTCACCGACCTAGATGAAAACAAGGTGTACACGGTGAAGGAAACCAACGAAAAGGGCGAAACGATCAGCGGAGTGGACGGCTACTGCCAGCCGGTCATCAACGATGACCAAACAACCGGAATCTCCACCATCACCAACACCATCTCCATCGTGCTTCCCTCCACGGGCGGGCAACGATGGTGCTACGGCACACTTCTCGCGGTAGTGGCGCTCGGCATGATCGGCATGGGCTACGGCATCGCCAAACGTAACAAGACCAACAAGGAAGGAGACGCGCGATGAGGCGTCACGGAGCGAAACAGGGGAATCGGATGGATTACCGCATGGCCCGTCACGCGGCTGCACGACATACCGGCATGCGTTCGGTGCGCCGCATCGCGGCCGCGGCACTTGGCCTGGCGCTTTCCCTCGCGGGGCTCAGCGCGCAATCGGTGGCTTTTGGCAATGACGATCCGACCAATCCGGCAGCCACTGACGTGACCATGATCGCATTCCAGCAATCATGGAAGACGATTGGCGACGAATGCACGAAAACCTATGGTCCGGAAGGCGTGAAATACGTGCAGGTCTCCCCGCCGCAGGAATCCATCCAAGGCACGCAATGGTGGACCGTCTACCAGCCGGTCAGCTACAAACTCGACTCGCGTTTCGGTACGGAAGACGAGTTCAAAACCATGATCAGCCAATGCGACGCGGCTGGCGTGCAAATCGTGGCCGACATGGTGCTCAACCACACCACCGGACATGACGTGTCATGGGTTGACGACCAGTATGGCGTGGCCGGAACCGAATACAACGGATCATACGGACGATACCCGGGAATCGGCATCTACCAGTATGAGGAAAGCGGCAACAACCACCAATACGGCCTTCCCAGCGGCGACTTCCACACCTGCAAGTCGAACGTGTCAGACAACATCTCCGACTACACCAACGCCGACGAAGTGTGGAACTGCCGACTGTCGACCATGTGGGACATCAACACCGGCAGCGACCGCGTGCAAAACATCCAAGCCGAATACTTGGCGCACCTATGGGAAGACGGCGTACGCGGATTCCGCATCGACTCCGCAAAACATATGGATCCCAACGACATCGCATCCATCAAACGCAAGTTCATGACCAAAGCGGGCATTACGGACGAACAAAGCTTCCCATGGTCGCAGGAAGTCATCTACCATAATGGAGAATCCGAAAAATTCGCGCCGGAACGATACGAAAAGAACGGACAGGTCACCGAATTCTCGTACGCGTACTCATTGTTGAAGGATTTCAACGGATCCATCACCAATTTGAAGAACATCACCAGCGATCTGCTCGACGACGCCGATAATGCCACCGTATTCGTGTCCAACTGGGATACCGCACGCGGTTCGGAAACGCTCAAACCCGTTTCCGGCGCCCGATACGAGCTCGCCAACGCGTTCATGCTCGGGTACGACTACGGGCATCCGAAGATCCTTTCAGACTACGCATTCAATGAAAGCACCCAATATGATGACGGCGTCAAGGATTCGACTGACACCACCGTGCCGAAAATCAGCATGGACGACGTGTGCTCCACGCAAAAGGACCCAACGCAGATGGAGTATGGCGATTGGAACTGCCAACAGCGGTGGACGTCAATCCGAGGCATGATCAAATTCCATAATGCCGTGAACGGCACCAGCGTAAGCAACTGGCAGGAATCCGGATCCAACGACATCGCCTTCGAAAGGGTTGACGCCAACGGGAAAAGCAAGGGTCTGCTCGCATTGAACAACACCCTGCAGGAGCATGACGTCGACTATACGACATCGTTGCCGGACGGGGAATACTGCAACGTGTACGCTTCCCGCACCTGCTCGCAAACCGTGACCGTCAGCGGCGGTCACGCCAAAGCGACCATCGGCAAACGAAGCGCCATTGCCATCTATGCCGGTGCGGTCAAGGGCGCGTGGACGGAAACCACGGAACCTAGCGGCACCTACGCTCCGCAATACAAGGATTCGCCGAACAGTTCGCTGATAGGTGACAAAACTCTCACCATCTACTACAAGCCCGACGAATCGTGGGACGGGCAGGTGTATGTGCGTTACACGTCCGACAACGGCAGCGGTAGCATTGCGATGAGCGCGGTCGATGTAGCCGATTCCACGAATGCGGCAGGCTGGTATAAGGCCGATCTGCCGGAAGGGGCCAACCTAAGCGCGGTGAAATACCATTTCGCATCCACACAATCCGGGGAATCTGACTCCACGGACTGGAACGGGGGCAAGCGGGGAACGGAATATACGGCACAGGTCGGCGCCACTATGATCAACGTCAGCGGGCACCGGCAGCAGACGGGCGTGCCCTACACGCGCAACCATGCGGCGAAAACCAAAGTGACCGTCAACTTCCGTTCCGTCTCCGGCGTCGGTGAGAACGCATCCGGCGTGAAGGTGTGGAACGGCGACGACATGGAAAGCGCCACGTATATTCCATTCGAAAGCACGCCAACGCAATACGGCAGGAAAGCCAGCGGCGAACTGGACGGCGATCTGGCAACAGTGCATTTCAGAATCGTGGATGGTGCCGATGCGACTGGAGCGTCCGCGGGAACCGTCGAACAATATGAGGCGAGCGTGTGGAAACTCGCCAAATTCGGTGACGCGCATGTGAGCGGTGCCATCGAAGCGTGGGTGGACGGCGCGCAACCCGATACCGCTTCCGACCGATCCTCGGAAAAAGCGTCTCCCTCGGCGACACCGCAGCCGAATGACATCAAAAATCCGAAAAACCTGACCATCAAACTGCATTATTACCGTCCCGACGGCAATTATCAGGAATACAGCATGGAATCCGACGCGTGGAAAGGCTGGGATCTGTGGTCTTGGTATGCGGAAAGCACCAGCGGCGAATCCCAGGAATTCACCTCCCATGACGAATTCGGCGAGGTCGCGGAATACACGCTGAGCCAGACAGCCAAAGGCGTGCGCAACCCATGGTTCATCATTCGCAACGGTGGCTCATCATGGACCGGCAAGGACTGCGACGACAACGATCGCGAGATTCCGGAATCCGTGATCAGCATGACCGCGGGAAACGTGGAAAACGGCGTCGCGGAATTCTGGATCGTCAGCGGGGATCCGACCGTGTACACGCATCCGGTGAACGTGGCCGGAATAACCTTCGACACCCAAGGCGGCAGCAGCGTTCCCGCACAGGCGGTCGCCATCGGAGGCACTGCGAGCGTTCCCGAAACGCCTACTCGCGACGGCTACGTGTTCTCGAAGTGGACCACGGACGTGGCCGGTGAACATGAGTATGATTTCGCCACCACGGTGAGCGCGCCGATAACGTTGTATGCGCAGTGGACGGAAGCGAAAACCGTGACCTTCGACGTCCAAGGCGGCAGCGAGATCGCCGCACAACAGGTGCAAACAGGGAAATCGGCCGTACGACCGGAAAATCCTGAGCGCGTGGGATACGCGTTCGCGGGATGGTATACCAGCGCCGACACTTCGGGTAGCGAATACGATTTCACGGCTGCGGTGAACGATGATGTGACCTTGTATGCGAAGTGGACGCCGAACATGTACGCCGTGACCTTCGACTCGCAAGGCGGCAGCGCGGTCGATGCGCAACAGGTTGCGTACGGTGGTTACGCGACGCAACCTGCCACACCGACCCGTGACGGATACACGTTCGTCGGCTGGACCACGGATGCGGCCGGCACCACGCCGTACGGTTTCGGCATGCCCGTCACCGGCGATATCACGCTGTATGCCAAGTGGGATGATGCGGGCGCGACGTACCATACCGTCACCATTCATTTGAATGACGGCGACGATTATTCGTCGGACCTGCCGCAGGATATGACGTTGTTCGTCAAGGAAGGGGAGAAGCTTACGATCCCCGATTCCGCTCCTTCCCGCGGTGGATATCGTTTCGCAGGATTGACCAGCGACGAACAGCGGAAGACGGACTATGATGCTGGCACCGCCGTAACCGCCGACATGACCTTGTATGCCAAGTGGGTCAAGACATGGACGGTCACCTTCGACACGGCCGGCGGCAGTGCCGTGAACAGCCAGACCGTGGACAATGGAGGAGTGGCCGTTGCGCCTGATCCGTCGCCGACACGCGACGACTGCCGGTTCACCGGCTGGCAGTATGACGGCAAAAGCTACGATTTCGGCTCGAAGGTGACCGGCGACATCACCCTGACCGCGCAGTGGGTGCGCACCGCGCACCAGTGGACCATAACCTTCGATCTGAACGGAGGGCATGCGCCCGCCGGCAAGGATGCGAAGACCCTGTACGCCGAGCGGAAAGTCTACGACGGTGATTCGCTGGTCTCGCCCACGGCGGACATCGCCAACGAGCCTCAGCTTGACGGCTACACCTTCGAAGGGTGGAGCACGGTGAAAGACGACGCGCTCGCAGTCAGCGTGGTCTCCTTTGATTCGTCCGGGAAATCGTTGATGCCCATCGATCGCGACGGCACGCTGTATGCGTTGTGGTCGCGGGAGAACAGGGTAGTGAAGCCGGAATCGTCCGGTTCGACGGGATCTTCGACGAGCTATTCCGGCGCGTATTCCGATTCCTACACGGGATTGAACGGGTTGGCAGCGTTCGATGCCATAGTGAGACAATCGGGCAAATTCTCGGGCACGAATTTCGGTTCCGTCGCCGAGGATTATGTGAAACCCAAGAGCGTTCGCTGAGTGTTGGAATCCAAGGGTGGGGTCGGCCTTCATGTCGGCCCCCTTTTTTTCATGTACGGTGTATGGATTGTTGCGTCCGGATCATTGAATCGTTCGTTGTTCGTGGCGTTTGAAGCCGGGTGAAACCGTATTCGCACATGAACGCGGCAAGGAGTGTCCACTAGTTGAGCGTTACGTGTCCACGTGCTGGTCCGTTGACTAGAGTCGCGTGCTATGAGTGATTCTGCAAAGAAGTACACCATCGCCGTCATTCCGGGCGATGGCATTGGCAAGGAAGTGACTCCGTGGGCCCAGAAGGCTCTGGAGAAGGCGGCCGAAGGCGTCGCCGAATTCGAGTACGAGCATTTCGATCTCGGTGCCGAGCGCTATCTGCGTGACGGCGCGATCCTCCCCGAGGAGGAAGAGGACCGTATCAAGAAGACCGATGCGATTCTGCTGGGCGCCGTCGGCGACCCGCGTATCAAGGCCGGCATCCTGGAACGCGGCCTGCTGCTCAAGCTCCGCTTCGACCTGGACCAGTACGTGAACCTGCGTCCGTCCAAGCTGTACAAGGGTGTCACGTCGCCGCTCGCCAACCCGGGCGACATCGACTTCGTCGTCGTGCGTGAAGGCACCGAAGGCCTGTACTGCGGCGCCGGCGGAGCCGTCCGCCGTGGCACCCCGAACGAAGTCGCCACCGAAGTGTCCATCAACACCGCCTACGGTGTGGAACGCGTGGTGCGTTACGCCTTCCAGCTGGCCATGAAGCGCAAGAAGCACGTGACTCTCGTGCACAAGAAGAACGTGCTGGTCAACGCCGGCGACATGTGGCAGCGCATCGTCAACAAGGTGGCCGAGGAATATCCGGAAGTCTCTCACGATTACCTGCACATCGACGCGACCACCATCTTCATGGTGACCAACCCGTCCCGCTTCGACGTGATCCTCACCGACAACCTGTTCGGCGACATCATCACCGACGAGGCAGGCGCCGTGGTCGGTGGCGTCGGCTATTCCGCTTCGGGCTGCATCAACGCGTCCAATGAGTATCCGTCCATGTTCGAGCCGATCCACGGTTCCGCTCCGGACATCGCCGGCCAGAACAAGGCCAACCCGACCGCCGCCATCCTGTCCTCCGCCATGCTGCTGCGCCACCTCGGCTTCGACGATGCCGCGGCCAAGATCGATGCCGCCGTCGAAGCGGACATCGAAGAGCTTGGCTCCACCACGCGCACCACCGACGAGGTGGGACGCGACATCCTGGCCCGCATGTGATTGGCATTCGCTGACATTCCATTTGGATGTTCCATTTGGTGAGACGCCCGCCGAAACAAGGTTTTCCTTGGAACGGTGGGCGTCTTCGCATAATCAGGGGATTTTTCAGGTGTTTTTCGGGGTTCGTGCCAGTGGTAAACGCCCGATGACGGGCAAACCTTGGGATATTGTTGAGGCATGAGTGATAACAACGCCGATTTCAATGGTGCCGGTCAAGTCAACAATCCAACGTCGGATAACGCAGCCCAGGCCGACTACAACCAACCGTACATTCCACAACAGAACGATGCGCAGATGAACCATCCGGAGTCGCAGCCGGAAACCCCCGCATACGATCAGAACTCCGCCGCATACACTCAGCCCGCTCAGCCGGCCGAGCCTGCCGTTCCGGCGTACGATCCGAACGCTTCCGCATACAGCCAGTATGGCCAGGCCGCTCAGCCGTCATACGGTCAGCCGGCGACTCCGGCCCCGGCATTCGGTACGGCTCCCGTCTATACCCAGCCGGCTCAGCCGGCCACGCCCGCTGCTCCGGTATATGATCCGAACGCCGCATCGTACAACCAGTACGGTCAGTATGGCCAGCCGTCCCAGCCTGCCCAATCTGCGCAGCCGTCGTACGGTCAGCCGGCAGCCCCGGCGTATGACCCCAACAACGCTTACGCCCAGCCGGATTACAACCAAGCGAACTACGGACAGCAGGGCTACGCGGCCCCGTCTTACAACCAATCCGCCTACACCCAGCCTGCCTACGCGCAGCAGCCGGCATACGGCCAGCCCGTCGCACCGGCCGGATACGCCCAGAAGTCGAAACTGGCAGCCGGTCTGCTTGGCATCTTCCTGGGCTGCTTCGGCGTGCACAACTTCTACTTGGGCAACACCGGCAAGGCCGTGGCACAGCTGCTGCTGACCGTCATCGGCTGGATTCTCATCATCGGCCCAGCCGTCGCAGGCATCTGGGGACTGGTGGAAGGCATCCTGATTCTGTGCTCCCACTACGGCTCGCAATGGCACCGTGACGCTCAAGGCGTCGAACTGCAGGATTGATGACTCGAGGACTTTACAAACAGCCGGGCGGCAAACTCGTTGGAGTGACTGTCCGGCTTTCTCATGCCGATCCGGATTGTACCGATTCGGATTACGCCGATTCGGACTATATTGATTCGGCTCATACGAATGCCGTGAAAACGGTTCCATACGCTGGGCCGGCTGCATCATCGACTGTTATCGAATGCCATATCGACGGCGATTTCTTCCTCGACGGGGACGATGCCGGAACGCGGAATCTCTTGCATTCCATGGAATGTGCGCTGGAACAGTGCGCGGCCCGTTGCCTCAGCGGTTCGATGGTTTCCGAACGTGACGTGACCGCCGCCGTCGAACGGACGATGCTGCACCATCCGGACGTGCGCATCGTCGGCATGGGCGCGCGTGGCATCGCCATCGCCTTTCAACGTGCGATTGACGGCATCGATGGCGCCGATGGCATTGCCGGTATCGGCGGTAATGATGTTACGAAAGTGGAACCACGCGACGACCTGCGCATTCGGCGGCATACCAGCCCAATGGAAACCGCAGAAACCGCGGAAATCGCAAAAAACATTGAAAACGCTGGAACCGCGGAAAGCGACGAAAACGCTGGAACCGTTGGAACCGGCGAAATCGCCGAAACCGGCAATTGGGCGGAATACGCGCGACGCTGGCACGCACTCAAACCGAACATCGTGCACGACGACCCCCGCAAACCGCAGGAACAAATGGACCTCGACGTCGAATGGGCGCGCGAAGTGGCTGCTGGAACCCGCGAACCCACCCTGCGTTTCTGGGAATGGGCCGAGCCGGCCGTGGTCATCGGCAGATTCCAGTCGCTCGAAGACGAAGTCAACGTGCGCACCGCGCAAGACGAAGGATTCCACATAGTCCGCCGCTGCACCGGCGGGGGAGCGATGTTCATCGAACCAGGCAACACCATCACCTACTCGCTGTACGCGCCACTCGACTTCGCCCACGGCATGAGCGTCGAGGAATCCTACGAACTCTGCGACTACTGGCTCGTCGAAGCGTTACGCGCCCTCGGCCTCAACGTACGATTCGCCGGACTCAACGACATCGCCACACAATACGGCAAACTCGGCGGCGCCGCGCAACGCCGGTTCGCGCCCACCCACGGCGGACCCGGCGCGATTCTGCACCACGTCACGCTCGCCTACGACATCGACGCGGAAAAGATGACCCGCGTGTTGAACATCTCACGAGAGAAAATGTCCGACAAAGCGGTGAAATCAGCGGCAAAACATGTCGATCCCATGCGCTCTCAAACCGGCATGGGCCGAGACGAGGTAGTGGCGCGACTGGTCGACGCCGCCGTTCGAGTTACAATGTAGCCCGAATGGTCGATGGTGCCCGACTTAACGAGCGTTGGCATGGATGTCGACAACGGAAAACGCAGAAGCACGTCGGAACGGAGGCACGTCGATGGTCACCCCGAATGGAACCAACGGAATCAATGGTTTTGGTGGTTTCGACGATGAGCGTGAGACGTTGCTGCACACCGCGCTGTTCAAGCAGGTTTCGTCCGAAGAAGCCCGGGAACTGCTGCCGTATCTGCAGCATGCCGAATACGACAAGGGCGATTTCATCTTCCGCGAGGGAGACACCGACCATCGCATGTATCTGCTGGAGGAAGGCCGCGTCAAACTGACCAGACAATCCTCCGACAAGCGTGTGCAGCTGCTGAGCATCCACGCGTACGGCGAAGTGCTGGGCGAGATTCCGGTGTTCGATCCGCATGGCGGACCGCGTACCGCTTCGGCGGTGGCGATGACCAACGGCACGCGTGTGGTCTGGCTGGAACATGACGCGCTGTTCGACTGGCTCGACGAACATCCGCGCGTGGCCGTGGACATGCTGCAGGTATTGGCGCACCGCATGCGCAGCAACAACGAACGCATATGCGATCTGGTGTTCATGGACGTTCCCGGACGACTCGCCAAAACACTGCTCAATCTGGCATCACGATTCGGCGAACCGGTCGAAGCCGGCCTGAAGGTGCCGCACGATCTGACACAGGAGGAGATGGCGCAGCTCGTCGGATCCTCACGCGAAACGGTGAACAAGGCGTTGATGGATTTCGCTAACCGCGGATGGATCGCCAGGGAAGGCCGGTCCATCATCATCTACCAGCCGGGCATGCTGATTCGCCGATCAAGACGATGACATTCGGCTGGTTTTCGGCTGATTTCCAACTTTTCCTAAGAAATTGTCTGTTTTGTGAGAAACCCGTGACGGCTTCCGGCACATGCGTTGGCGGGCATGTGTTTAGTAGACCCGCCACTTTAGAATGGGCGTCATGCCCAAGAAGAAGACCCTTACCGTTCAACGTGTGCTCGCATTGGTAATCGCATACATCACGTTATGCGTGGGCGGCGGCGTTGTGACGAGTATTTTCTTTATGCCCGCTGTGTTCGCCGCCAATAACGCGGCCAAAGCCGTCATTCCGTCCCTTGCGGTCGAAGGCATCGATTTCGATGTGACCTCGCTTCCGCAACGCTCGACGATGTATTTCAACGACGGCAAGACCGCTTTCGCGGAATTCTATACGCAGAACCGCGAGGTCGTGCCGCTGAAGAAAATCTCCAAAGCCATGCAGCAGGCCGTCGTGGCCCGTGAAGACAAGCGCTTCTTCGAACATACCGGCGTGGACGTGCAGGGCGTGTTCCGAGCGTTCTTCCAAACCTATGTCAGAGGCGGCGACCAGCAGGGCGGTTCCACGCTGACGCAGCAGTACGTCAAGAACGTGCTGTCCACCCAAGCCCGTGAAGACGACGATCCGATCGCCGAATACCATGCGACGGAAGACACCGTGGCACGCAAGCTGCGCGAGATGCTGATCTCGGTGCAGATCGAAAAGAAATACTCCAAAGCCGAGATCCTGCAGGGCTACCTCAACATCGCGCAGTTCGGCCGCAACAACCTGTGCGGCGTGGAAATGGCCGCCAAACGCTACTTCAACGTCTCCGCTTCGGAACTGAACGTGACCCAGGCGGCGACCATCGCGGCAATCACCAAGAATCCGCAGAACTTCGATCCTTCCGTGGAAGCCAACCAGAAGGAAGCCGAACACCAGCGCAACATCGTGCTGCAGCTGATGCACGACCAGGGCTACATCACCTCCGAAAAGGAATTCAAAGACGCCATCAACACGCCGTTGAAGGACACGCTGAACCTGCAGGACGTGAGCTCCGGATGCCAGTCGGCCATTGAAAACACCGGCTTCTTCTGCTCGTACGTGGTCAACCAGATCCTGAAGAACAAGGCGTTCGGCAAGGACGACGAGGCTCGCGAGAAGCTGCTGAAGGAAGGCGGTCTGAAGATCGTCACCACGCTCGACCGCAACGCCAACAACGCGGCCATGCAGGCGGCGAACAGCACCGTGCCGGCCACAGACCCGTCCGGATTCGAAGTGATGATAGCGGCCGTGAAGCCGGGCACCGGTGAAATCCTGTCGTTCGGCATCAACCGAACCTACGATGCCACGGATGACGCCCGAACGGATGAGACCAAGACCTCCATGAACTACATGGTCGATCAGGAGGACGGCGGCGGTATGGGCTTCAACGTCGGCTCCACCTGGAAGCCCATCAACATGGTGGCGTGGATGCAGAAAGGCCACTCCATCAACGAGTCGCTCGTCACATCCACCGTCTACGACACGTCGAAGTTCAACTGCAACGGCTACGGTTTCGTCGGCCCGTGGAGGGTGCAGAATTCCGGCGGCGGCACCACCTCTCCGGAAAGCCCGCTGCAGGGTCTGATCAAGTCGCACAACACCACGCAGGCCTCGATGGCGTCGAACATCGGTCTGTGCGCGATCGCCGACGCGGCCAAGGAGATGGGCTACCACAACGCCATCTCCAACGCGTCCGACATCTACTCCGCTAACTCGTTCCAGCCGCCAATGACCATCGGTACGGTGCAGGCGTCGCCGTTGACCATGGCCAACGTGTACGCCACCATGGGCGCCAACGGCGTGGAATGCACTCCGATCGCCATCACCAAGGTGACCGACCGCAGCGGCAGCAAGGTGAAAGTGCCGTCCGCGAACTGCCATCAGGCCATCGACCCGGACATCGCGCAGACCGTGTCCTACGCGCTGAACCAAGGTGTCGTGCAGCCTGGCGGCGAAGCGTCGACCACGCAGCTTGACAACAATCGCAAGACCTTCGCCAAGACCGGCACCAACGAGAACACGGTGATGGCCACCGCAGGCTTCGTGCCGAACCAGGTCGCGGCGTTCGTCGCGGTCGCCGATGCGCAGGACCCGATCAACAACACCTTCGACAACAAGACCATCAACGGCGTGTACCGCCCGTCCTGGTACGGCATGTACATCGCAACGCCGGCGTGGAAGCAGTTCATGAACACGTATCTTGCCGCCATCAACGCGCCGATCGACAACGATTACGGAAAGGGTGCCGACAAGTACACGGTTTCGAAGGGCGCCACCAGAACATACAACCAGTACCAATACCAGCGCCAGCAGAACAGTCAGCAGCAAAGCCAGCAGCAGACCAACCAAGGCCAGCAGCAGCAATCGCAGCAACAGCCTGCTGAGCAGCAAAGTGACCAGCAGCATCAATAGTTGCGATTGTCGGCTATTCATGCCGACTGCCCGCATTGACTGACCGCACTGACTGCCCACGTCACCGGAGCGTAAATCGCATGGCAAAGTGAACAGTCCATGAACGCCCGCCCCAACCGGCGGGCGTTCTGCTTACAATGCAATCGGTACCATGCCCGTCGCGTGGGAACGCGGTGCGGATATCGACGATTCAGGCGATACCAACGATTCATAAGAGAGAAGACAATGAGCGAAGACAAGAAGAACGGCAAGCAGAACAAGACGGTCAAACCGTTCGATCCGATGACGTTGCGCGGCGTCACCGTGCGCAACCGCATCTGGCTGCCGCCAATGGACACGTATTCCGCATTGGCGCAGGACGGCAAGCCCACGCCATTCCACTACCAGCATTACGTTTCGCGTGCGATGGGCGGCTTCGGCATGATCATCATGGAAGCGACCGCCGTCGCGCCGGAAGGCCGCATTTCGCCGTGCGATCTGGGATTGTGGGATGACGGACAGATGGACGCATGGCGTTGGATCGTGGCCGACGCGAAGGCAGCGGGTGCCACGATGGCGGTGCAGCTCAACCACGCCGGACGCAAGGGTTCCACCGGCTGCCACGCGATCGGTTTCGATGGACAGAGCGTGCCGGAGGAGCAAGGCGGATGGCGGACGGTTTGCCCAAGCGCCAACGCATACGGTTCCCTGGCTCGTCCGCGCGCGCTGAGCGTCGATGAGATCCACACCATCGTGGACCAGTTCCGCGACGCCGCCTGGCGTGCCATGAACATCGGCTTCGACGCGGTGGAAGTCCATGCCGCGCACGGCTACCTGCTGTCGCAGTTCCTCGACCCGCTCATCAACGAGCGTGACGACGAGTACGGCGGATCGTTCGACAATCGCGTCCGCATGCTGGTCGAAGTCGTGGATGCGATTCGTTCCGTCGTGCCCGACACCATGCCGGTGCTGGTGCGCGTCTCCGCCACCGATTGGGCCGCAGGCGGCTGGGACCTTGACCAGACCGTCGAACTGGCTAAGATTCTGAAGGCCCACGGCGTGGACCTGATCGACGTGTCCACCGGCGGATTGATTCCCGACGTGACCATTCCGGTGAAGCCCGACTACCAAGTGCCGTTCGCCGAACAGGTGCGCAGTCGCGCGGGCATTCCCACCACCGCAGTCGGGCTCATCACCAAGCCGAAGCAGGCGAAGAAGATTCTGAAGTCGGGCGCCGCCGACGCCGTGGAAATCGGCCGCGCTGCACTGCGCGACCCGTATTGGCCGCTCCGTGCCGCCCACAA
>ULPS01039925.1_pt1 | contig 20844 bp, 19 predicted proteins | sample 1953711 | NCBI WGS metagenome assembly ULPS01 (sample SAMEA4835635, study PRJEB28245) | human gut metagenome | biome: gut microbiome; material: fecal sample | place: Denmark | collected 2008 | reverse complement strand
GGCAGCCTCCCTCCGCACCCGCCAGTGTTGCCCGGCTGCCGATCAGAATCCCCACAGCAGAAGCGGTAAACAGACCGTCTATGACCTGTTCCCGATCCAGCCCAAAGGTTTCAGCGCAGGAGAGCAGAACGGCAGGAACAATGCCGCAGGAACCCGCTGTAGGACAGGCCACTATACACTGCATGGAGGCGTTTAACTCACTGCAGGAAAGCGCCATTGCCGCCGCTTTGGATACAGCTTCTCCCAGAATACTTTTCCCGGCCTTCCGGTAGTTCTCATACAGACAGGCATTTCCTCCTGTCAGTCCACTGACTGAACGCACCGGCTCTCTGCGCGCCTTTTCCACGGAACGCTCCATCACGGCCAGCGTCTGCGCCATTCTCTCCCTGAGTTCCTTCCTGCTTCCCGTTCCCGCTTCCAGCTCCTGTTCCAGAGCGTAATCACAGAGTCTCCTGTTTTCCTGACGCAGAAATTCAGTCAGCTTTTCCGCTTCCATTATAAACATAACAAATCCTTTCTCTTTTCTGGAACTGCCGCACAATGGATGTTTTTCTTCCACGTCAGTTCATATCCGCCGGATTCAGAAGCAGGGCTCTCTGAACGCCATAAACTCGTTCCAGCGCCCCTTTCAGCTCTCCCGGCAGTTCTCCGTCCAGTTCCATATACATACAGGCTGTATGACTGTCCGCCGAGCGGTTTACCTGCATGTTTCCGATATTGATCCGATACGCGTACAGGATCGCCGTAATTCCCGCAATCACACCCGGCTCATCCATATGTCTGGTGGCGAGAATCGGCCGTTCGCCGGAAAACTGCACGGCCACCCCATCAATTTCCGTAATGCAGACGCTTCCGCCTCCCACGCTGCTTCCGGTCATCGTAAACGAACGCCCGCTCTTTGTGGTCAGCTCCATCCGCACCGTATTGGGATGCACATCTCCCAGATCCGCAGGGATAAAGGAGACCTCGATTCCGTTCTCTTCCGCCAGTTCATAAGCCTGCTTCAGACGCTCATCGTCATACCGGATTCCCTGAATGCCGGCCAGCAGCGCCTTATCCGTCCCATGTCCCGCATAGGTTTCCGCAAAGGAACCATGCATAAGAAATACCGCCTTCTTCACATCCTCCCCGCACAGATGCCTGGCGAACAGACCAAGCCTTGCAGCTCCTGCCGTATGGCTGCTGGAAGGTCCTACCATAATGGGACCGATGATATCAAACACGCCGTAATGCTTCACCGCATCTCCTCCTTTTCCCGTCCTGCCTTAGTATCCTGATTTTTTTCCTGATTATACATTTCCGTCCTGTTTTTTCCGGGTAAAAAAGGCCTCTGAATCGAAATCCATTTTTCAGAAAAGCCTCCGAAAACCGATAAGGGTTTTCGGAGGCTTTTATCCCATGGCTGCCGTCCTGTAAAAATATCGCAGCCCTTTTCTTTTGGAAATTACAGTCCTGCCTGAGCAGCAACCTCTGCCGCAAAGTCATCTGCCTTCTTCTCGATGCCTTCGCCGGTCTCAAAACGTACAAAGCCTTTGATAGAAAGGTTCGCGCCGTTCTCCTTGCCAACCTGTGCGACATACTTGCCGACAGTCAGATCGTTGTCCTTTACATAAGGCTGCTCCAGAAGGCATACCTCCTTCAGCTCCTTGGCAAGACGTCCGGTAATCATCTTCTCAATGATATTTGCGGGCTTATTCGCATTCTTGGGATCGTTCTGCGCCTGCGCGATCAGGATCTGCTTCTCATGCTCCTTGTATTCCTCAGGCACATCTTCTACAGCCACATACTTGGGAGAAAGAGCTGCAACCTGCATGGCAACATTGGTCAGGCACTCCTTAATGGCATCATTCACCACATCGGTATCCGCTTCCACGATAACACCGATTCTTCCGCCGCCGTGGGTGTAGGTAACCACACAGCCATGCTCTGCAACCACCTTCTGAAATCTTCTGATGTTCAGGTTCTCACCGATGGTAGCGATCTTTTCCACCAGAGCTTCCTTCACGGTCTTGGAAGGATCTGCATTCCAGGCCTCTGCCAGGAAAGCATCCACATCAGCCGCCTCGGAATCCACTGCCTGCTGTGCAACAGATGCAACGAACTCCTGGAAGGTCTCGTTCTTTGCAACGAAGTCGGTCTCAGAATTTACTTCCACAACCGCAGCTGTGGTGTCATCCTTCACCGCGATACGGCAAAGTCCTTCTGCCGCAATTCTTCCGGCCTTCTTCTCAGCCTTGGCCTGTCCGTTCTTTCTCAGATATTCCATGGCCGCTTCCATATCGCCGTTCGTTTCGTTCAGCGCCTTCTTGCAGTCCATCATGCCAGCGCCGGAAATCTCTCTCAATTCCTTTACCATTGCTGCTGTAATAGCCATTGTATTTTCCTCCATCCAAACTATAGTTTAAGCCTCTGCTTCCGCTTCCTGAGCTGCAACCTCTTCGATATCGGTCGCCTCAGTCTCCAGAGCCTGCTCATCGTAAACTGCTTCGCCCTGGTTTGCCTCGATTACGGCATCAGCCATCTTGGAGGTGATCAGCTTAACTGCTCTGATGGCATCGTCATTGCCGGGGATGATGAAATCAAGCTCTTCGGGATCGCAGTTGGTATCGCCGATTCCGATCAGGGTGATTCCCAGAATGTGCGCTTCCTGTACGCAGATTCTTTCCTTCTTGGGGTCAACGACGAAGATCGCATCAGGGATTCTGGTCATGTTCTTGATTCCGCCGAGGTTCTTCTCAAGCTTCTCCCATTCCTTCTTGATCTGGATAACTTCCTTCTTGGGAAGCACATCGAAGGTTCCATCCTCAGCCATGGTCTCGATCTGTTTCAGTCTGTCGATTCTGCTTCTGATGGTCTTGAAGTTGGTGAGCATACCGCCCAGCCATCTCTCATTTACATAATACATACCGCAGCGCTCCGCCTCGGTCTTCACCGCATCCTGCGCCTGCTTCTTGGTTCCAACGAACAGGATCGTTCCGCCCTGAGCGGCGATCTCGGAAACCGCATTGTAAGCCTCGTCAATCTTGCCTACAGACTTCTGCAGGTCGATGATGTGGATGCCGTTTCTCTCGGTGAAGATGTAGGGAGCCATCTTGGGGTTCCATCTTCTCGTCTGATGTCCGAAATGAACACCTGCTTCCAGTAACTGCTTCATTGAAATAACGCTCATTGTTTCTACCTCCATCTGGTTAGCTTCTTCCGCATGCTTTACGCGCCCTCAGGCGCCCTCCCGGAGCTGTAAATCTGCCCCGTCTGCCACCTCCCGCGTTAAGGAGGCACCGGCTGGAACCCGGCATGCGTGATTTTTAGTCACAACATAATGGATTCTAACATAAAAAAGCCCCCTGCGCAAGGGGGCTTTCAAAAATATTTCAGGGCAGCTTTCGAAAATGTTTCAGGGCATCCCGATCTGTCCGGAAAGCTTCTTTACCTCATCAAAAACCACATCATTTTTTACCTTAATATAGGTTCCTTTCATTCCGGAAGAACGGGACTCGATGATTCCCGCGCTCTCAAACTTCCGGAGAGCGTTTACGATCACGGAACGGGTGATTCCCGCCCGGTCTGCGATCTTGCTTGCCACAAGGACGCCCTCCATGCCGCCCAGCTCGTCAAAGATATGGATGATCGCCTGTGTCTCCGAATAGGAAAGCGTGCTGATCGCAGACTTTACCACGGCAAGCTTTCTGCTCTCCTCAGCGCTCTCCTCACTGACGGAGCGGAGCATTTCCAGCCCTACAACAGTGGAGCCGTATTCGCAGAGGATAATGTCGTCGATTCCATAGCCTTCCGTCACCCGATAGATAAAAAGGGTTCCCAGACGCTCCCCCGCGATCTCGATAGGCGTCACAACGGCGGCAAACCGCTTCACATCCGTACTCTCAAATCCGAGCGTTGCAAGATTCACATTCTCCTTCGTGGAAAGCACGGAAAGAAGGCGCTCATTCAGCATCGGGTCGATAAAGCTTCCCACCTCATTGCGGATCAGCTCCTCAAGCAGCTCTCCGGAGACTGCCGCTCCGGGCAGGTTCCCCACTCCCAGGACCTTTCCCTTACGGCTGATCACCAGCACATTGGAGGCCAGAATTTCCCGCAGCACACTGCAGATATCGTTGAACACAACCTTACTGGAATTGTTGTTGTGCAGCAGCTTTCCGATTTTCCGTGTTTTATCCAGCAGTTGAATGCTACTCATCTATCTTCCCTCCGCCAGGACGCCTCTTCTGTAATGAATCTATTTTAACACAGGCATATCCCGGGTGCAACGCAAAACCGGTCAATTTTCCTTCTTCTCCACAACGGTTCCGCAGTCCTCATTCCAGCAGACCAGCTTATTTCCCTTTTCCAGCATCAGGGAACCGCATTTGGGACATTTTTCCTTAGAAGGCTTCTGCCATACCATGAAATCACAGTCCGGATTGCCTATGCAGCCGTAGTATTTACGTCCTTTTTTCGTTTTTTTCAGAACGATGTCCTTACCGCATTTCGGACAGGGAACACCGATTTTTTCAAAATAGGGTTTGGTGTTGCGGCATTCCGGGAAGCCCGGGCATGCCAGGAAGCGTCCGTGCGGACCGTATTTGATCACCATGTTCCTGCCGCACAGCTCGCATTTCTCATCAGATACCTCATCCGCAATTTTTACCTGGTCCAGATCCTTCTGGGCCTGCTCCACAGCTTTATCCAGATCCGGATAGAAATTCTCGATGATGGTCTTCCATTTTACGCTGCCTTCCTCCACGCCGTCCAGAAGCGCCTCCATGTTGGCGGTGAAATTCACATCCACGATGCTGGGGAAGGCTTCCTTCATCATGTTGTTGACCACCTCTCCGAGCTCGGTCACATAGAGGTTCTTGTTCTCCTTAACGATATACCTTCTCGCCAGAATTGTAGTGATCGTAGGCGCATAGGTGCTGGGACGTCCGATGCCCTGCTCCTCCAGAGCGCGTACCAGGCTGGCCTCCGTATAATGAGCCGGAGGCTGGGTAAAATGCTGGTCCTGGGAGAAGCTGTCGAAGGTAAGCTTCGTATCCATATCGATGCTTCCGGCCAGCATATTGCCTTCCGCCTTTTCATCATCCTCCTGCGTATAGACGCACATGAAGCCGTCAAAGGCAATTTTGCTCGCGGATACGGTGAAGCGGTGGCCTGCCGCATCAATTTTCACCGAGGTGGTCTCATATCTGGCAGGCGTCATACGGCTGGCCACAAACCGTTTCCAGATAAGCTGATACAGGCGGAACTGATCCCTGGAAAGGGATTCCTTAAGCTCAGCGGGCGTCCTTTCAATATCCGTGGGACGGATGGCCTCATGAGCATCCTGGATTTTCTGACCGCTCTGCCTGGCCTGGGTCTTTTCCCCTGCATACTGAGCGCCATAGGTGTTTGTGATATAATCGGCGGCCTGATGCTCCGCTTCCTCAGATACGCGGGTGGAATCGGTACGCAGATAGGTGATCACACCCACCGTACCGCTCCCCTTGATGTCCACGCCTTCATAGAGCTGCTGTGCCAGCCGCATGGTTTTCTGCGTAGAAAAATTCAGCACCTTGCTGGCTTCCTGCTGAAGGGTTGACGTTGTAAACGGAAGAGGCGATTTTCTGACCCGCTCTCCCTTCTTTACCTCGCTCACCCTGTAGTCGGCGCCGTCAAGCTCCGCGATTACCCGTTCCACGTCCGCCTGACTGGTCAGGTTCACCTTCTGCTGCGGGGTGCCATAGTATTTCGCGGTCAGAAGCTTTCTCTCTCCCGGGATCTTAAAGGAAGCATCCAGTGTCCAGTATTCCTCCGGAATGAATGCGGCGATCTCATCCTCTCTGTCGCAGATCATGCGCAGAGCGACAGACTGTACGCGTCCTGCGGAAAGCCCGCGCTTTACCTTGGACCACAAAAGCGGTGAAATACGGTATCCGACCATACGGTCCAGCGCTCTTCTCGCCTGCTGGGCGTCCACCAGATCCATGTTGATCTCGCGGGGATGCTTCAGGGATTCCTTTACTGCGTTCTTCGTGATCTCATTAAACGTGATCCGGTACACCTTTTTCCCACTGTTCTTTAAGTTCAGCGCTTCCATCAGATGCCAGGAAATCGCCTCCCCCTCCCGGTCAGGGTCCGTTGCGAGATAGATTTTTTCCGCCTTCTTCACTTCCTTGCGAAGATTCGCAAGAATGTCCCCCTTTCCTCTGATCGTGATATATTTGGGCTCGTAATCGTGCTCCACGTCAATTCCCAGCTTGCTCTTCGGCAGGTCCCGCACATGTCCGTTGCTTGCGGCCACCTCATAATTCGGCCCGAGGAATTTCTTGATCGTTTTCACTTTTGCAGGTGATTCCACTATTACAAGATATTTTGCCATAACTACCTCTTTTTATTTGCCGCCGCAGGCGGCATTTGATTCCAACACGAACCTGTGGGTTCGTGCCGGCCTTATCCAAAAGACTCCTTATCTCCTCCGTCCTCAAAATAGCCGGAGGACCAGCAATCGTGAATCACTATACACCATATTTGGGGCGGTTGCAAGAAATTTTATAAAAAATAAGGGATTCCGCCAAAATTTACAGAATTTTCCAGACAAATCTGAAGGGTATAAATGGCATTCTCTTTCCTTTCACCAGCGCCGTGCCGTCTGCGGCATGCAGGCGCGGAAGCGGTTCCCCTCCTGTACGCAGCTTCCCTCCAGCGTCAGTTCCATCAAAAGCTGCATGAGCTGCGTCAGGCTGCAGGACACCCCCGCTCCCCTCAGTTCCTCATGGATGCGTTCCGGGGTCATGGCAGAAAAGTCCAGCACAGCCAGTACCGCTGTTCTGAGCGCATTCCCGTCTGACGCTTCTTCTTTTTCTTCCGATTCTTTTGTCACCTTCCTGTCAGGTGCTCTTCTTTCTGACATTCCACGCCTCGGGAATGCGGAAAGCTTCTGAAGCTCCTCCAGAAGGGCCGCCGGAGAAAGGGCAGGCGACGCCCCCTGCCAGATCAGCCCATTGCATCCGCGGCTCAGCTCATCCGTAACCCTGCCCGGCACGGCCCAGACCTCCTTTCCCTGCTCCAGCGCCATATCCACGGTGATCAGCGTCCCGCTTCTCTCCCTCGCCTCGATGACCAGGACCAGATCGGCAAGTCCGCTGATGATCCTGTTCCTCTGGGGAAACAGTCCCGCTTTCGGCGGCGTTCCCGGCGGATATTCGGAAATGATGGCGCCATGCCTCACAATGCCTTCGTAGAGCTGGCGGTTTTCCGGCGGATAACAGATATCCGGCCCGCAGCCCAGTACTGCACAGGTCACTCCTCCCGCCCTTACCACCGCCCGCTGTCCGATTCCATCGATTCCCCGTGCCAGCCCGCTGATGGTACACACGCCTGCGGCTGCCAGTGCGGAGGCGAACTGCTCCGCCATATATGCGCCGTAGGCCGAACAGACTCTCGCCCCGATCACGGCCACCGCCGGAAGCCTTTCATCCGGAAGCTCTCCCTTCACATAGATGGCCTCCGGCCTGTCCGGAAGCGGAAGAAGCCTCTTTGGATAAAGAGGATCCGATGCCGGATACAGATCCATTCCTCCGCGCTTCAGCGTTTCGTACTCCTGGCGGACATGCGCCCGGCTTCTTGCGGCCATAAGCTTCTTTTGCTGAGCCGGAGAAAGCAGCAGCTTCAGCTTCTCCTCATCCAGATAAAAAATGCGTTCCGCACTGCCCATCGCGTCCATCAGCCTCCGGATGGTTCTGCGTCCTATTCCTTCTATATTATATAGCCAGTGAAAAAATGCCCGTTCCCTCAGAATTCCCATTTCTTCCATCCTGCCACCCCCTTCTCCGGTTACAATGCTCCTGAATATTTTCCGGCAGTAAGACGCAGGCAGGCCGCCTCGCTCAGATGCGCCTTCCCAATCCTGTCCTCGCCATCCAGATCCGCCAGCGTCCTGGCCACCCGCAGAAGACGATGGCAGGAACGGGCCGTCAGCTCCAGTTTTTCAAACATCAGCTCCAAAAAAGCCTGCTCTGCCGCTCCCAGCACGCAGAAACGATTCAGCTCCCTCTGTCCCATCTGGGAATTGTACCGGATGCTTCCCTGCAGCAGGGGATCCTGCCTGAATCGCCGCTCCTGACGCTCCCTCGCGTCCATCACCGCGGCGCGCAGCCTGCCGCTGTCCATTTCCGTTCCGCCTTCCCGCTTCATCAATGCGGGAAATTCCACCCGTTCCACCTCTGCACACAGATCCATACGGTCCAGAATGGGGCCGGAGATTCCTGACAGATATCGCGCTACCTGGCCGGGCGAGCAGCGGCAGCGGTTCCGGTCCGGATAATATCCGCAGGGACAGGGATTCATAGCCGCCACCAGCATAAAATCGGCAGGATAGCAGTAGGTTCCGCCGCTTCTCAGGATTCTGACCTGCTTTTCCTCAAGCGGCTGACGGAGCAGGTCCAGCGTCGCTCTTTTAAATTCCGCAAGCTCGTCCAGAAACAAAACGCCCCTGTGCGCCAGACTGATCGCTCCGGGCCTTGGCACCTGACCGCCTCCGGTCAGCGCGTGCCCGGTCACCGTATGATGAGGAGCCACAAATGGGCGGCCTCCCCCGCTCAGGAAGCTGCCGGCGGGAAGCCCTGCAACGCTGTAGATGGATGCGGTCTCCAGCCGTTCCTCCTCCGACATCGGCGGCAGAATGGAGGGCAGGCAGCGCGCAATCATGGTCTTGCCCGCTCCCGGCGGGCCGATCATGAGCATGTGGTGAAAACCGGCCGCAGCAGCAGCGGCAGCCCGCTTCGCCCCTTCCTGTCCACAGATTTCTCCGAAATCCGGCCCCTGCGCCGTCGGGGTGAAAAACCGCGTATTTCCGTGCAGCGCTTCTTTCGCTTTTCCTTTCCTTTCCCGCACTGCGTCCGTCAGTTCTCCCAGCCCGCGGATTCCCTGCAGACGAATGCCCTTCACCAGGCCCGCTTCTTCCAGATTTTCCTCCGGAATGATGCAGCGCTCCAGCCCCTGCCTTCTGGCCTCCAGCACCATGGGAAGGATTCCCCGCACCGGCCTGACCGCTCCGTTCAGTCCCAGCTCGCCCGCGATCATGACCCGTTCCACGTCTTCAGGAAGGATCAGTCCCTGTGCAGCCAGGATTCCGGCCGCCACAGGCAGGTCGTAAAAGGTTCCCTCCTTATGCAGACTGGCGGGCGAAATATTGACGGTAATCCGCATGGGCGGAAGCTCGATATCCGCATTCCGCAACGCCACCCGGATCCGCTCTCTGGCCTCCTTCACCTCGCTTCCCAGAAGCCCCACCATCTCAAATCCGGGAAGTCCTCTGGAGCAGTCCACCTCCACACGGGCCAGATAGCAGTCCAGCCCGTGCAGTCCACCGGTTATGATTGTGCTGTACATTCTCCGTACCTTCTCCTTTCGCATATTTTTGCTCTTATCAGTCTTTTTTCTGGATTTTTTGGAACATTTTAAGATTTGTAAAAAGAACTGTCGTTTTCCTGCTTTTCAAAGCCGTCCCGCAGCTTCAGAAGCGCTCTCTTTTCGATCCTTGAGACATAGCTGCGTGAAATGTTCATCTTCTTCCCGATCTCCCTCTGAGTCACTTCCTCTCCTCCGAAAAGTCCGTAACGCAGGCAGATGATCTCCTTTTCTCTCTCTGTGAGGAGAGAATCAATCATGCCGGAAAGCTTTCCAAGACTTCGTTCCAGCTCCATCCTCTCCACAATATCCGGCATTTCCTGGGCCGTCACGTCCAGAAGGCTGATCTCATTTCCCTCCCGGTCCGTGCCGATGGGCTCATAAAGGGAGACCTCCCGGGAAGTCTTTTTCTTGCTGCGAAGCATCATCAGCAGTTCGTTGTCAATACACCTCGCCGCATAGGTGGCAAGTCTGCTGTTCTTTGCCGCGTCGAAGGAATCCACCGCCTTGATCAGGCCGATGGTGCCGATGGAGATCAGATCCTCCATGTCCTCGTCCACGTTCTGATACTTCTTCGCGATATGGGCTACCAGCCGCAGATTTCGTTCTATCAGCTTCTGCTTGGCCTCCCTGGCTTTTACGCCGTCACTCCCCTTTAGCGCCTCAAGGCACTCTCTTTCCTCTTCTTTCGACAATGGTTTCAGAAAGGTTTTCAAAAGGAGCCCCCATAGTCAGTTTAATACTATTCTATGAGACCCCTGGCTTCAAAGTGCCAGTACCCCGAAGGGATTTGCGGCATGACAGCCGCCCTTTTCAGATTCTTCATGCATCCTCATTCTCTGCGGCTGCGCCCGGATTCCACGCACAACCGTTATGGACATTCAGAACAGAAACATGGCAAGGGCGTAGTTGCTCACATCGATTCCCCTTTCGCTCAGTCGGAAAAACTCCTCTCCGTCCTTCTTTTTCTCCCGGATCAGAAGCCCCTCCCGGATCAACCGTCTGACCGGCTCCCTGTATACCTCATCCAGCGGCCTTCCATACAGCCGCTCAAAGGTCCGTGCGCTCACCCCTTCCGTCTTGCGCAGGCCGAGAAACATGAACTCCTCCATCTGGTCCTGTACGGAGAGCCGGGTCACCTCCTTTTTAACTGCGGTCTCTTCTCCCGGCTGTCCGGCACACGAGAGATATTCCGACAGATCCGCTGTATTGCTCCAACGCACATTTTTTTTCAGAGATGCCGCTCCCAGACCAAACCCCGCATAGTCCGTCCGGTCCCAGTAGGACAGATTATGACGGCAGGCAAACCCCGGCAGCGCATAATTGGAGATCTCATAACGTGCATAGCCTCTTTCTGCCAGGAACTCTCCAGTCCGTTCATACATCAGCCGGTCCTCTTCCTCAGAAGGAAGCGGCTTCCATTCAACAGTCAGCCCGTTTTCTCTGCCGTTTCTCCATTCGTGCTGCCCATCAGAAGCGTCATCCTGCGTGCCATACCGTTCATAAAAAGGCGTACCCTCCTCAATGATCAGACTGTACGCAGAAATATGCTCCGGTTTCAGCTCTGCCGTTTTTTTCAGCGTATCCATCCAGCTCTCCAGACTCTGTCCCGGAAGGGCAGACATCAGATCTATGTTCAGATTGGAAAAGCCCGCCCGTCTTGCCGCCTCATATCCCCACAAAAATTCCTTCCAGGTATGGATCCTGCCCAGACTCTTCAGCTCTTCATCATGGGCGGACTGCAGCCCGATGCTCAGACGGTTCACGCCCGCCTGCCTCCAGGCCCGCAGCTTCTCTTCCGTCAGCGTTCCCGGATTGGCCTCCAGCGTGACCTCCATCTCTTTTTGCGATACAAAGGAAAACCGCTGATACAGCCGTCCCAGAATGGCTGCGGTCTGATCAGCCGTGAGCAGGGACGGCGTCCCGCCTCCGAAAAAGACGGTATGAACCTGAAATTTGTCATAAAGCGGTGCCTGCGCATCGATCTCTGCAAGGAGGGCGTTTACATAGGCTTCTCTTGTTTCTTCATCGGAGGGAGCTGAAAGAAAATCACAGTACAGACATTTACGAATACAGAACGGAATATGAAGATAAATTCCGAGGGGCTTCTTCCCCTGACCGGAAAAAGTTATATTTGAAATTGGAGAATCCATTTCCTTTACCTTTTGTTTTTTTACCATAACAGAAACCACTTAAAATTGCAACAGCTTTTTTTCAGTCTCACCCCCGCTCCTGTGCGCGCTTCACAACGCTCTCCGTTCTTCAGCCGCGGCTGCGGCCAGACCTTCCAGTGACCGGGCCGGATGCTCTGCGGCAAAATCAGAGGCGCAGGCCGTAAGAATCGCACAGGAGGAAAAAAGAAAAAAGCCGGATTTTCACACTGATGGTTCCGGCAGTTTTCATTCTGAATCAGTTTTTAAAATCAATGCTGCGGTCCTGCCGCTATTTTCTGTCGTCCAGCTTAAGCACACTCATGAAGGCCTCCTGCGGAATCTCCACATTTCCCACCTGGCGCATGCGCTTCTTGCCTTCCTTCTGCTTCTCCAGCAGCTTTTTCTTTCTGGTGATATCGCCGCCGTAACACTTGGCGAGCACGTCCTTTCTGAGCGCCTTCACCGTTTCCCTTGCGATGATCTTGCTTCCGATCGCCGCCTGAATGGGAATCTCGAACAGATGCCTCGGGATCTCATCCTTCAGCTTCTCACACATCCTGCGGCCGCGCTCATAGGCGCTGTCCTTATGCACGATGAAGGACAGGGCGTCCACCTCTTCCCGGTTGATCAGGATATCCAGCTTCACCAGCTCCGCCTGCTCATATCCCTTCATGTCATAGTCAAAGGACGCATAACCGCGGGAACGGGATTTGAGGGCGTCAAAAAAGTCATAGATGATTTCGTTGAGCGGCAGCTCATATTTCAGAAGCGCCCGCTTTTCTTCCATGTATTCCATGCTCAGATAGCGGCCGCGCCTTTCCTGGCACAGCTCCATAATGGAACCGATGTAATCGCTGGTCACCATGATCTCCGCGCTGACGATGGGCTCCTCCATGTATTCAATCGTGGACGGATCCGGCAGATTGGAAGGATTGGTCAGCTCGATCACCTCACCGTCCGTCTTGTGCACCTTATAGACAACCCCCGGTGCGGTGGTCACCAGATCCAGATTGTATTCCCGCTCCAGCCGTTCCTGAATCACCTCCAGATGCAGCAGTCCGAGGAAGCCGCAGCGGAAGCCGAAGCCCAGCGCCACCGAGGTTTCAGGCTCATAGAAAAGGGAAGCGTCGTTTAACTGCAGCTTTTCCAGCGCATCCCGCAGATCCGGATACTTTGCGCCGTCCGCCGGATACATGCCGCAGTAAACCATGGGCTGTACCTTCTTATAGCCTGGAAGGGGCTCCGCGCAGGGCCTGTCCGCATCCGTCACGGTATCGCCCACCTGGGTATCCTTCACGTTCTTGATGGAGGCGGTGATATATCCCACCATGCCGGCGGAAAGCTCGTCGCAGGGGATGAACTGACCCGCGCCGAAATACCCCACCTCGACCACCTCTTCTTCAGCGCCGGTGGCCATCATGCGGATTCTGGTTCCCTTTGCCACCCGGCCTTCCATGATCCGGCAGAAAATGATAACCCCCTTATAGGAATCATAGAGAGAATCAAAAATCAGCGCCTGAAGCGGATTGTCCGGGCTTCCCTTCGGAGCCGGAATTTTGTGTACAATGGCCTCCAATACCTCATCGATTCCGATTCCGTTTTTGGCGGAAATCAGCGGAGCATCGTGGGCCTCCAGGCCGATCACATCCTCGATCTCCTCCTTCACCCGCTCCGGCTCCGCACTTGGCAGATCGATTTTATTGATGACAGGGAACACGTCCAGATCATGATCCAGAGCCAGGTACACGTTCGCCAGCGTCTGCGCCTCGATTCCCTGGGCAGCATCCACCACCAGCACCGCTCCGTCGCAGGCCGCCAGCGCCCGGCTCACCTCATAATTAAAATCCACATGACCGGGCGTATCGATCAGGTTCAGGATATACTCCTCTCCATCCTTTGCCTTATAAACGGTCCGCACCGCCTGGGACTTGATGGTGATTCCTCTTTCCCGCTCCAGATCCATATTGTCCAGCACCTGCTCCTGCATCTCCCTGCTGGTGAGCAGTCCCGTTTTCTCGATGATCCGGTCCGCCAGCGTGGATTTGCCGTGGTCAATGTGGGCGATAATACAAAAATTTCTGATTTTGCTCTGATCTATGGACATGTTCTCCTCCGTACTTCTGATTGAAAAAACGCCGTACTCCTTTGTACGGACATGCCAAGTATAGCAAAATCGGCGGTTTCGGTCAATCCCCCGCCTGCTCCTGCATTCCCGCTGTCTGCTCCTGCGTCCCCGTCTGCTCTCTCCAGGACGCTCCGGCCCCGGACAGCTCCATATCCAGAATATGCGCGATGGGCGCACAGGCATTCATAATTTCCTCCACCGTATTGGTCTGTGCTCCCAGCTCGATCAGAAGGCTTCTGGGGCGAAGATGCATATTATATCTGTAGCCCTTCAGGTAGATGCGTCTGGTCAGCCCCGGATAATACTCGTTTGCGATCACCTGCATCTGAAAGGAAAAGGCCAGATTTTCCTCTATGTACGGGTTCTCCAGATAAGCGATATTTCCCGCCGCCTTCGTATAGGAAAGGCCATTAAAAAACATGAAGGTGGCCGTGGGTTTTCCGTTCAGCTCCGTTACCAGCTTTCCCTCCAGCACCGCATCCCGGTGCAGGTCAATCACCACCTCAATGGTGGGATTCTCTGCAAGAATCTGCTCTATGGCCGGGAGCGAAACGGAATATGCGTTGTCTCTGCTCTCCACATCATATTCTCCGGTATTGTGGATCACATTGTAGCCGTATTCCTCCCGCAGAATCTGTGCCAGAAGCTCTCCCGCTCCCACGATACTGGTTGATGTGTCTCCGGGAACAGAATCCACAAAAGTTTCCTGGGAATGGGTATGATAAATCAGGATCTGCGGAACATCCGGATTTTTTTCAATGGTCAGGTTCCTCCCCAGAAGCTGATCCAGCTGCATCTGGTCCGGGCTGGCCTCCGTAGTAGCATCCACCGCATAAAAGCCCTTAATGAGCGCATCAAAATCCTGATAATAGCTCCAGTCGTACTCCTGAGAGCGCGCCTGTGCCTTCACAAAGCCAAAGGCATCTTCCCCTGCCGTTTCTCCCTGCACCATCTCCATTCCGTTTCCGGACACCTCTCCCGGCATGCTTTCCTGTCCGGCTCCCCCACCCGTCTGATTTTCCTCCTGAAGCTTCTTCTGCAGCTCCTCGTCCAGGCGCAGCTTCCCCTCCTCCGTCTGCGGCATTTCCAGAGCATCTCCCGTTTCGCTTTCCTGATCCTCGCTGATCCCCTCCTGCAGCAGGAATTTTTCCCGCAGGCTTCCGCTTTCTGTCTGCAGCCCGTCCACATCGCTTCCATCCTCCAGCCCATAAGCCAGAATGGGCAACTGCTGGCCAAGAATGTCCTGAAGGAGTCCGCCATTCTGCACTTCATTCTGTCCGGCAAAGGAAAATGCGGGAAGCCATACGTCAAGGACCTCCCGCCCCAGCTGGTCCGAAAGGACAGCTTTCCAGGAGAATCTGCTTTCCCCGTCCTCTTCACTGTCCCCTCTCCGCAGAAACAGAAGGTCCGTCAAAGCGATTCCCACAAGAATCAGCACGATGATATGAAAAATCCTCTTTCCGTTCCATTTTCCGCTCATAGGGAAATATATGCATTTCCCATTCCTCTGTATGCCATCAGCAGAGGAATCCGTCAGGCAATCTGAAGCGCGATATTGATAGCCTCCGATATGGTAAAGCTCAGCCTTTTCACTGTCTCGTCAATATCCTTGCTCGTCACGTACATGTTGTTCAGCTCAGAAATCGCCTTTGGATGATCCCTGTGCAGAAATGTGGTCTTCTCTCCGCTTTCCCGGACCATGCTTTCAATCGCATCTCCAACTATGGTTGCCGCGTCCACCACCGTCGGCACACCGATGGCAATGACAGGTACTCCCAGGCTTTCTCTGGTGATGGCGTTGCGATGGTTGCCTACTCCGGAGCCCGGATGAATACCCGCATCAGAGATCTGAATGGTCCGGTTCAGCCGTTTTGTGCTTCTCGCCGCAAGAGCATCCACCACCAGCACCACATCCGGAGTGGTCTGCTCCACAACACCCTTGATGATCTCTGCGGTTTCCATTCCGGTCATTGCCGTCACACCGGGAACCAGGCTGCTGATGAGATTCATTTTCTCCTTCCCATAGGCGGCCTTTCCATATTCCAGAACCACATGCCTGTTGATGAAAAGATTGTCAACCACCTCCGGCCCGAGCGCGTCCGCCGTCACGTCCCGGTTTCCCAGTCCCACCACCAGAACGGATTTTTCTTCCTTTTCATCTGGAAGGAGCAGGCGGATCTGCTCTGCCAGCTCCTCAGAGACCTCTCTGTGATAGTCCTCATCCGGCTCGTTCAGGCCGGGAGCCTCCAGGGTGATGTAGGTACCCATGGGTTTTCCCATCGCTTTTGCGCCATTTCTGGTATCGATGGTGACCTTTGTGATGTTCACCTCGCTTTTTTCATTCCGGTATTCCTCTACCCGGACCCCTCTCAGCTCCCCGTCCGCATCCGCAATGCCCTCCCTGGCTTCCAGAGCCAGGTCAGTTCTCACCTGAAAACAACTCATCTGTACTCTCCCGCTCTTTTCTTTACTTTAAATTATGCAGGCCGCTCCGGGCGGCGCCGGTATCAGAGTTGACAAAGGCTCAAACAGTCGTCAACGCTTTTTATTTTTTGCAAAATCAAGCAAATTATGTATTGACAGAAACGAATACGTCCTATAGAATACATTTGTATGTTTCCATTAGAACGACCGTGTCCGGGTTTAATGAAACATTTTCAAAGAATGGAAAAATCCAGTTGAAAATGGAGGTGAGTATCTTGGCTAACATCAAATCTGCAAAGAAGAGGATTCTGGTAAACAGAACCAAGGCTGAAAGAAACAAGTCTATCAAGTCTGGTGCAAAGACTGCTGTTAAGAAGGTATACGCAGCAATCGAGTCCGGTGACAAGGCTGCAGCACAGAGCGCGCTTACTGCCGCTACTGCTACGATCGACAAGGCCTGCACGAAGGGCGTATTCCATAAGAATACGGCATCCAGAAAGGTTTCCCGCCTCGCCAAGGCTGTAAACCAGATGGCTTAATCCATACAGAATAAAAAACCCGTTCCTGTACCGTCATGCAGGAACGGGTTTTTTATTCTGTCTGTCTTATTCGTTTACTCCGTTCATTTCGTCCACAAACTCCCTCCGTTTTACGGTCAGCTCCACCCATGCGGGCCTGAATCCGCTCCGGATGGCGGTCCGGACAGACCGGATATTCGACCAGGCAGCGCAGTAAAAGGGAACCTTCCCCCGATCCATGGCCGCGAGCGCAAGTCCGGAGACCAGCGCGGAAGCAATGCCTTTCCTCCTGCAGCCTTCCAGCACATCGATTCCGATCTGCCACATGTCCACGCAGTCGGCCGAACAGCCCGCCAGCCCTACCATCCTGCCGTTCTCGAAAGCGCCAAGCCCCAGCACGTCCAGCTCCTTCCTCTTTTCACACAGCGCATTGCTCCACTGTTCCGTATAGAGCCCCTCAAAATCCTGCGGTCCCAGAAGCCTGATTTCAAAATCACAGGGAAGCTTTTTCAGAGCATTCACGTCCGGGAGAAAATATTCCGCCATGAAGCAGACACGCATTCCCTTCTTCTCCACCGCATCGTTCAGCACATGGAGATTGGGCGTTTCAAAACAATGTACAGCAGGAAAACGGCTGATGTATCCGCGTGCTTCCTCCTCAAGTTCCGCGCTCACAGACGCTACGATTCCGTTTCCATAGGAAACCAGATTGCAGGGAAGCGGGAGGTCCAGATACCTTCTCGCGGCAGGATTTCTCTTCGAACGGACGATTCTGTTTCCCGGATTCAGAAAATCCTCCGGCTGACAGCCGCAGTCTATGGCCGACTGGCGAAGCGCCGTATGCAAAATCTCCTGATTTGTCATTCCGTTCCCTCTTCTTTCTCAGCCTTCTGACTTATCCCTTCAGCCCGTTCGCCTGCCGTTCCATGTTTTCAATGACCACATCGTAGATCTCCCCCAGAGAAGCACAGTATTCCAGCACCTTCCAGGGCGTATTCGTATGAAAATGAATCTTGATCAGTTCCTCGTCACCTACGGCAAGAAGACAGTCTCCTTCAATATTATTGGTGATATATTCATTGATGTCATCCTCTGAAAGATTTTCGCCTTCGATCAGCAGCTGTGTATCAAATTTATATTCCAGCATCTTCCGTTCTCCTCATTCTTTTCTTTTTTCTCTGTCCCTGCGGATCAGGATTCGCAGGGCCTCCACCCCGCAGCGGACCGCCGCGTCCGTATCATGCTCCACCGGATTGAACAGCCCTGCTTTTTCCCTCTCCTGATTTGCGACCACCAGAAACACGGAACCACATCGCACCTTCAGATAATCCGCCACCACAAACAGAGCGGCCGATTCCATCTCGGATGCCTTACAGCCCAGCTTCAGCCAGGCCTGCCACTTCTGCTCCAGCTCGAAGCTTACCGGCATCAGCTCCGGTTCATGCTGGCCGTAAAAGGAATCCTTACACTGTACGATTCCTCTGTGCCAGTCATGACCGCTCTTTTCGGCGGCTTCACTCAGAGCGCTCACCACGTCGAAATCCGCAACGGCCGGGAACTCAATGGGCGCATATTCCCGGCTGGTTCCCTCGTTTCTCACCGCTCCGGTAGCAACGACCAGATCACCGCTCTTCACGTTGATGTCCATTCCCCCGCAGGTCCCGACGCGGACAAAGGTATCCGCGCCGCAGCGCACCAGCTCTTCCATCGCGATGGATGCCGACGGGCCGCCGATTCCGGTGGAGGTCACGCTCACCTTTTCTCCTTCCAGCGTTCCGGTCCAGGTGACGAATTCCCGGCTGTCCGCAACCAGTCCGGGAGCCTCAAAATACGCCGCAATTTTCTCACACCGTTTTGGATCGCCCGGCAGGATCACATATCTGCCCACATCTCCTGCCTGAATCTGAAGATGATACTGCACCCCGTTTTCCGAATATTTCATAGCGATACCTCTCTATCCGCATCTATCTAACCTTCCACAGTCCCTTTTTGTTCATGAAGGTTTTCCATTCCTCCAGCGTTCCTTTCGTAAAGGAATCCTTCAGGACGAGAAGAGAAAGTTTCTTCTTCATCACCAGAACATACAGGTTTCTGGAGGAAATGATTTTCGTTATATCGCCGTAACGGAATACAGAATGTGCGCCGTTGTTGGAGTAGACCTCCAGGCCGCTCATATAAAACATCACTCTGCGCTCCAGCGGTTTTCCTCCATTTTTCTCCACCTGCTGGGCATATTTTTTGTTTTTGGAGCTGCGATAGGTATTCGCAGGCAGAAAAATACAGAGCACCGTAATAACAAAAAACAGCAGTGCGGAAGCGCCAGCTCCGCCAAAAAGGCTGAAGGCACCCAGAACAAAACTCACGGCTCCGACCACATAATACAGCCTTCTGTATCTGCCCATAAAGGCCTTCAGAAATTCCTGATACACCTCCTGTGTGATGGTAAAGCTGTTTTCATACAGCAGCGGGCCGCTGATACGGATTCCTCTGCCGCTTCTTGCATAGGGAGGAACAGACGGCTCCTCCGCCTCTCCTTCTTCTGTCCCGGCATTTTCTGTCTCTTCTGAGGCCGATTCCTCAGCAGCCGCTTCTACCATTTCTTCTGCGGTCCCTTCCGCTGATTCGGCCACAGTATTCTCTGCGGCTTCCGCCGTCTCCAGTTCCTTTTCTTCCATGCGCCTGTATATCCTTTCTCTAATTTCCAATCCGGAATTCCCGCTCTTCTATGACAGGAATGGACTGCTCCTCAATATCATGGATTTCGATCCAGCGGCTGTTTCTCAGCCTGTCCTTCAGGCATGTCATCTTTTCTTCTTCACCCTGGACTTCCATTTCCACGCGGCCGTCATCCAGATTGATGACCCATCCGGTCAGTCCAAGCTCCCGAGCATACACGAAGGCCCTGTACCGAAAACCAACTCCCTGAACCTCCCCGCTGAAAATCATGTGTTTCCTGATTTGCATGAACACATCCTCCGGAAAATCAAAGCTTCAGATTTTTCAGAAGATCTCCAAGCGAAGTGGTCACCTCTTCCCTGGAGCTGTACTGAGCGGGAGAAACTTTTTCTTCTTCTCCGCCTTCCGCATTTTCCTCTACAGCCTTCATGCTCAGGCTGATCTTATTATTGTTGGTATTCAGGATCTTCACCTTTACATGATCTCCCACTTTAAGCACCTCGGAAGGCTTTTTGATCCTTCTCTGGCTGATCTGGGAAATATGGACCAGGCCGCTTAATCCATCCGGAAGGCTTATGAACGCCCCATAAGGCATCAGGCTTTCGACAACACCCTCTGTCACTGTACCCGGCACAAGCATTGCTATCTTATGATTTGTCTCTTCCTCCTTCCGCTCCTTCTCTACTTCCTTTGCTGACAAAACCAGACGTTTCTTTTCTTCATCCACGGTAATGACCCTGACATCAACCTGCCGTCCAACCCACTCATCCAGATTCTCCACGTAAGACAGGGAAAGCTGGGAAGCAGGAATGAAGCCCCGGATTCCTTCTACATAAGCGACCACGCCGGCCTTCACCGCTTCGCTGATTTTGACGGAAAGTATTTTCTTCTCCTCCAGGTCCTTCTTCAGCTCGTCCCAGGCCAGAACCTGTACGGCTTCCTTTCTTGACAGCAGGATATTTCCCTCTCCGTCATCCGTTTTGGCAACGGTAGCTTCCAGCGTATCGCCGGGCTTCACTTCGTCCACCAGCCGGAAGGAGGGATCGCTGCTCATATCTTCCGCCTTGATCACTCCCTGCGCATAATACTGAAGATCCAGAATCACTTCTTCCTCGTTGACGGAAATTACGGTTCCCGTTACAATATCGCCTTCCTTAATAGTACGGAAGGATGCCTCCAGCTCCTTCGCGTAATCCGCCATGCTTTCCTGAGCTTCAGGCTGCCCAGAAACCGGTTCCGCAGCCGTTTCCTCTTTCTGCTCCTGCATTTCCGTTACTTCCAGTTCCTTTTCTTCCATCTCGTTACTTCCTTTCTGCCATGCTGCGAAGAAAGCCCGCCCCTCGATGAAGTCCCCACATAAACTGCATGAACCATATGGACTTATCCCCGCGCATTTTGCCTGCGATTATTCTATCACGACTTCCACAGAATTGTAAACCTAAATGGCCCCTCTAAATGCACACAAAAAAAGGAATGGATTCAATCCATTCCCAATCTCACATCATAATATAAAACTTAAAATACCCATACCTTCAAAACCGAACACTGAATTCCAATCCTCCGC
>ULPS01036724.1_pt1 | contig 20933 bp, 13 predicted proteins | sample 1953711 | NCBI WGS metagenome assembly ULPS01 (sample SAMEA4835635, study PRJEB28245) | human gut metagenome | biome: gut microbiome; material: fecal sample | place: Denmark | collected 2008 | reverse complement strand
GGCTGTGTGTGTCTGCGGCTGTCTGAGCAGAAGAGAGGGAGTTACGAGAGAGTTCCTCTCGGAACAAGACGCGGCGGAAAATATGCTGGAAGAGATTATCAAGTGTACAGAAGATGGTGATACAGAATCTTTTATGAACTTGTTTTCTGATTATTCCAGAAACAGCCAGCCGGAACTGGAAGAGCAGATAAGAGAGATGATGGATTTCTATGAGGGAAAAATGGAAAGCTATCAAGGAAATGCCAGCTCTCATGAAAAAAGCGAATACGGAAGCACTGTTTATAGTGAATTAAAGGCGCATTATACCGTTATTACAGATAAGGACAATTATGAGATTGCTTTTCAGTATCGAATGATCGATGCAGAAGATCCGGATCAGGAAGGGCTTGTTTCATTTGAAATTGCAACGGAAGAAGCATATCAACAGGATGACTTCAAATGGATGTGCGAGGATAATCCGGGAGTGTATGTCCGAAGATAAAGGGAAAACAGACAAAGCTAATTACAGGATTGCTTTTCAGTACAGAATGATCGATGAAGAAAAACCGGATCAGGAAGGACTTGTCTCATTTGAAATTGTGACAGAAGAGGCATTTGACAGAGACGACTTTCTTTGGACTTATGCGGATAATCCAGGAGTATATGTACAGAGATGATGCACAGCAGCAGAGAAGAAATAGCAGACATTCAGAAGGGAGAAATCTACTATGATGAGAGGATTACAGACTACAGTAAAAGATATCAGGAGAAGAGTGTTCACAGAGGTGGCGAAGCTGGGATTCAAGGCGGACGCAGAGACCCTTCTCGATGATATGGAGGCGATCCCCTATGAGATCGTCAACGATGACACCCAGAAATACCGCGAGAGCACATATCGCTCCCGCGCCATCGTAAGGGAGAGGCTCCGCCTGGCAATGGGCCTGTCCCTCCGTCCGGAGAACAAGCCGGTCCATCTGACCGCGGGCGTGGAGGCGAGCAATATTTCCGAGAAATATTATGAGCCGCCGCTGATGCAGGTCATCCCCTCGGCGTGCGAGAGCTGCGAGGAGAATAAATATGAGGTCAGCAATATATGCAAGGGCTGTCTGGCACATCCCTGCCAGGAGGTCTGTCCCAGGGGCGCGATCTCCATGGTGAACGGGAAATCTTTTATCGATCAGGAAAAATGCATCAAGTGCGGCAAGTGCAAATCTGTCTGTCCCTATGATGCGATCGCCAAGAAAGAGCGCCCCTGCCAGAAGGCATGCGGCGTGAATGCCATTGTGTCGGACAAGTACGGCCGAGCGTTCATCGACAATGACAAATGTGTATCCTGCGGAATGTGTATGGTGAACTGTCCGTTCGGAGCGATCTCGGACAAATCCCAGATCTTCCAGCTTGCCAGAGCGCTCTCCCAGGGAGAGGAGATCATCGCGGAGATCGCACCGGCTTTCGTCGGCCAGTTCGGACCGAACATTACGCCGAGAAACATCAAGGCGGCTCTTGGAGAGCTGGGCTTCTCAGAGGTATATGAAGTTGCACTGGGCGCGGATATCGGCGCTATTGCGGAGGCACACCACTATGTGGAGAAGGTTGTGACCGGCGAGCTGCCGTTCCTTCTCACGTCCTGCTGTCCGTCCTGGGCGGTGATGGCGAAGAAGTTCTTCCCGGATGTGATTGATGAGATTTCCCAGGAACTGACTCCGATGGTGGCAACGGCCCGGACGATCAAGAAGGAACATCCGGACGCCAAGGTGGTATTTATCGGTCCCTGTGCAGCAAAAAAGCTGGAGGCATCCAGGCGCAGCGTGCGAAGCGACGTGGACTTTGTGGTGACGTTCGAGGAGATGCAGGCAATGTTCGACGCGAAAGGGATCGATCTGAGCAGCTATGAGGCGGAGTCCTCCTTCCACGACGCTACAGGAGCGGGACGTGGCTACGGCTGTGCCGGCGGAGTGGCTGCTGCGATCGAAAAGTGCATCAATGAGTATTATCCGGACGTTCAAGTCAATGTGGAGCATGCGGAAGGCCTGGCGGAGTGCCGAAAGATCCTGACGCTGGCAAAGGCGGGCAAGCTGAACGGATGCCTGATCGAGGGAATGGGATGCCCCGGCGGATGTATCGCAGGAGCGGGCACCAATATTCCTGTGGCGACAGCGAAGAAGAGCCTTGCGAAATATGTACAGAATTCGTCCCGCGCGATCCCGCCGAAAGAACTGGAAGAGATCGAGCTGGACTAAGCTGAAAGAATGTCATATCTGATACTGGGAGAGAAACAAATTTTACAGAGCAGGGGCGGGCAGTTTTTGAAAAGCTGCCCGCTTTACAAATTTATGCGCCTGTGGTATATTAAACATTGGCTTTTTGGAGCGAAAGAGGAGGATTAGGTATGCAGCCATACGGAGTAAACCAGTTGAGAAAAATGTTTTTGGAGTTCTTCGAGAGCAAGGGACATCTGGCCCTCAAGAGCTTTTCTTTAGTGCCTCATAATGATAAGAGCCTTCTGCTCATCAACTCAGGGATGGCACCCCTGAAACCATATTTTACAGGACAGGAGATCCCGCCGAGAAGGAGAGTCACCACCTGCCAGAAATGTATCCGCACAGGCGATATTGAGAACGTAGGAAAGACAGCGCGCCACGGCACGTTCTTTGAGATGCTGGGCAACTTCTCCTTCGGAGATTATTTCAAGGAAGAGGCAATCCAGTGGACCTGGGAGTTCCTCACAGAGGTAGTCGGTCTGGATCCGGACCGTCTGTACCCGTCCGTCTATGTGGATGACGATGAGGCGTTCGAGATCTGGAACAAGAAGATCGGCATCCCGGCGGAGAGGATCTTCAAGTTCGGTAAGGAGGACAACTTCTGGGAGCACGGCTCAGGCCCGTGCGGTCCGTGCTCTGAGGTATACTATGACAGGGGAGAGAAGTACGGATGCGGCAAACCGGACTGTACGGTAGGATGCGACTGCGACCGCTACATGGAGATCTGGAACGATGTGTTCACCCAGTTCGACAATGACGGAAACGGCAACTACACAGAGCTGGAGCAGAAGAATATTGATACAGGAATGGGTCTGGAGCGTCTTGCTTCGGTCGTTCAGGACGTGGATTCCATTTTCGATGTGGATACGATCAAAGCGCTGAGAGACCATGTATGCCGCCTGGCGGATGCAGAGTACGGAAAGGAATACAATTCCGACGTCTCGATCCGCGTGATCACAGACCATATCCGTTCCGTGACGTTCATGATCTCCGACGGCATCATGCCTTCCAATGAGGGACGCGGCTATGTGCTCCGCCGTCTGCTCAGAAGAGCATGCCGTCACGGCAGACTGCTGGGAATCGAGAAGGGATTCCTGCCGGAGCTCGCGGAGACGGTGATTGAAGGATCCAAGGACGGATATCCGGAGCTGGAAGAGAAGAAAGAGTTCATCCTCAAGGTGATCTCCAAGGAGGAAGAACAGTTCAATAAGACCATCGATCAGGGACTGGGCATTCTGTCCGATATGATCGGAAAGATGGAGGCAGAGGGCACGAAGACGCTTGGCGGCGAGGATGCGTTCCGCCTGTACGACACCTATGGTTTCCCGCTGGATCTGACAAAAGAGATCCTGGAGGAGAAGGGAATGGACGTGGATGAAGAAGGCTTCCGGGAGTGCATGGAAGTGCAGCGGAAGAAAGCACGTGACGCCCGCGAGGTGACGAACTACATGGGAGCCGACGTGACAGTATACGAGTCCATCGATCCGAATGTCACGAGCACATTCGTCGGATATGACAGGCTGTCCCACGAGTCTGAGGTGACTGTCCTGACTACAGAGACAGAGATCGTGGATGCTCTCTCCGACGGAGAGAAGGGAACGATCTTCGTGCAGGAGACTCCGTTCTACGCGACCAGCGGCGGACAGGAGGCTGACACAGGATACATCCGCACTGCAGAGGGCGAGTTCCGCGTGGAGGATACTGTGAAGCTCCTCGGCGGCAAGATCGGCCATGTAGGCGTTATGACAAAAGGAATGATCAAGACCGGAGACAAGGTGACTCTCGAGGTGGATGCGAAGAAGCGCGCTCTCTCCGCAAGAAACCATAGTGCCACCCACCTTCTCCAGAAGGCGCTGCGCACCGTGCTTGGAACTCACGTAGAGCAGGCAGGATCCAGCGTCAATGAGGACAGGCTGCGCTTTGACTTCACACATTTCTCCGCCATGACTCCGGAGGAACTTAAGAAAGTGGAAGAGATCGTCAACGAGAAGATCGCCGCCGCACTTCCGGTCGTCGTGAAGAACATGCCGATCAAAGAGGCGAAAAAGACAGGCGCGCAGGCGCTGTTCGGCGAAAAGTACGGCGACATCGTGCGCGTGGTCAATATGGGAGATTTCTCCATTGAGTTCTGCGGTGGAACCCATGTGCAGAATACTTCTGAGATCGCAGCGTTTAAGATCATCTCTGAGACCGGAGTTGCCGCGGGAGTCCGCAGGATCGAGGCGCTCACCTCAGAGGGACTGATGAAATACTATGACGAGTTGGAAGAGAAGCTGAAGAATGCGGCACATCTTCTGAAAGCGACGCCGGATAACCTGGCGGACAAGATCACCCATCTGATGAGCGAGAACAAGGCGCTTCACAGCGAAGTGGAGAGCTTGAAGAGCAGGATGGCACAGGATGCTGTCGGCGATGTGATGGATCAGGTGAAGGAAGTAAAAGGCGTGAAGCTCCTTGCCGCAGAGGTGGACGGCGTAGATATGAACGGACTGAGAGACCTGGGAGATCAGCTCAAGGAGAAGCTGGGCGACGGAGTCGTTGTCCTGGCATCCGCCAATGAAGGAAAGGTCAGCCTGATGGCGACCGCGACAGAGGGCGCGATGAAGAAGGGCGCTCACGCGGGCAATCTTGTCAAAGGCATCGCCGGATGCGTCGGCGGTGGCGGCGGCGGACGCCCGAACATGGCGCAGGCCGGAGGAAAGAATCCGGCAGGCATCAAGGATGCGCTTGAGAAAGCGGCAGAGGTGCTGGAAGGACAGATCAAATAAGAACAGTTCAGATAAAGAAACAGGAATGTGAAAAGGGAGATGTCTCGATGAGGCATCTCCCTTTTTGGAAAAATCAGCTGATTATGATCAGTATGCTTTCACTGAAGCCGCTGCATGCAAACGTCTGCATCAGTTCAGATGATGTTTCCTGCGGTAGGTAAAGGATGACGGATGGTTCCGTCCCCACAGCACATAGATCACAACGGATAAAATATTGAACACGGTCATGATCACAAACATCTGGCTGTAGCCGAAGGATGAGATCAGCACGCCCGCGATTCCGCCGCCCACACCGATTCCGATGTCATATGCGCACAGGAAGGTGGAGTTGGCGCTGCCTCGTCTCTCAGGCGGTGCGATCGCGACCGCCATGGACTGAAGCGCAGGCTCCAGGCCTCCGAAGCCGAAGCCGGCAAGCACTGCGGCCAGCAGGTAGGTCACCACATTGGGGAATAGGCCCATCAACAAAAATGCGATCAGCATCGCCGACTTGTTGACTCTGCATGTCATTTCCTCCTAGAAAATTATATTTTTGCAATAAAAAAGCAGCTCTTCCGCAGTCCGCAATCGGACTTACGCAAAGAGCTGCTCATTGCCTAAATATTATAGCACGTTCTCTGAAAAAAAGGAAAGAAAAAATTAAGAAGAAATGGTTGCATAACCGATATCTAAAAAGAACATTTGAAAAATCATAATACAGTTCCATATATTAATCAGTAAACATATAGTCACGACAAGATAAAAAAGTTTTGGGATTCTTTTCTTTCTGGCCCAGATTATTGAAACGATAGAAATCAGCAGTCCAACCGGAGCAACCGCGACAGAGAGTTTAGACAGTATAAGAAAGAAAAAGATTTCATATTGATACTCCTCCTTTTCTTTTTCGGCAGGATGGACTGATTTATCGGGGGATTCTACCGGAGCAGGAGCGGCTTGGTTTTCTGATATTTCTAAAAGGTAATTGACAGAAACATCATATAACTCTGCAAGTTTTTTGAGTGTTTCAACGCCTGGCTCAGAAGTCCCGTTTTCCCATCTCAGTACTGTCTGTCTGGAAGTATGAACCTTTTCAGCGACATATTCCTGCGAATAATTTTTTGTTTTCGCGCTTCTCTCAGTCTTTCGTTCAGCATGCTAATAGTTTCCTTCCTCTGACCCAAATCATAGAATCAGACCAATAGTAGATTGACGTAATTATTTTACCATTATTATAAATGGATGTACAGAGATTAAAATATAGTGTGGTATATTTGTCTGCAAATTGTGTAACATATGAAAAATAAGGTGTCATTATGAAATGTTGCAATATTGATACATAAAGTTAATTTTTTGATATAGAAAAAGAGAGAACACAGATATAAGATTAAGATACTTATCGATACGACTGTATTCAGTTCTTTACTGGAAAAAGTATGATGCTGCTGAATTGGCGGCGGGAAGGAGGTCCTATGCAAAGAATCAAATCAGATTTGAAATTAGCAGTCGTTTTATTATGTGTTTTTAGTCTGACAGCCTGTGAAAAGAGTAACAACAATGAGCCCGAGGACGAGTATTCCGTCTGCCAGATGGGATTTACATATATGAGTGGGAATCCTATGATAGAGAGTCCGGACGGATACTATGTCTTTAACGGTAATTTCTTGAATTTTTATGACAAAAGTCTTGAGAATCCGATTGTCGTATGCAGCAGGCCGGAGTGCATGCACGAAAATGAACCGGAAGATAAAAGAACAGAGTGCAATGCGTTCTTCGGCAGTCAGACAGATCTTAAGTATTACAATGGATTTCTCTATATCAGTGCGGATGCTATGAAGGGCGATGAGGCATGTTCGATATACAAAGTTTCTTTGGATGGAAGTGAGCGTGAGAAGATATATACCGGGGCTCAAGGCGGCGGACTTCAGTTTGTTATATACAAAGGCGACATTATAGTCTTTGAAAAGCAGTATAAAGAGGATGAGGTGAAAGCAGTTCTCACTAGATTTCCCATCCGAAATCCAGAAGAGCCGAATATTATTTTCGAAAGCCATGATTTAGAGGACCCATATATAAACAGATTAGAATATGATGGGGATTTTCTTTATTTCGAGCTTTCGGATTATTCCGAAAATATCGAGAACTTTAATTACAGGATCGATCTCAAGACAAACGAAGTTTTACTATTCTGCGATGAGATGGATAATGGATTTGAAATAGGAAGCGACAGGGTGATCGCGACGAAAAATATAGAAAGCAATTCGGAGAATTGGACGTGGGTGAATGAGATATATCAGTATTCTAAGGACGGCAAAAAGGAGAAAAAGCTGACAGAAGAGGATTATCCTGCCCTTGGCAGAGGTGCGAGTGTTCAAGGGGTGGACGGGCAGTATATCTATATGGCTGATATTAATTATGGGGCAAATGCACTTCCGGAAGAGGAACGATACATTTACGTCTACACATATGATGGAGAGGAGGCGGCAAGAGTACTTCAGCCCGGAGGCACATTTGAGTATATTTTCCCGGGAAGCGACGACTATATGATCGTAGAGGGAAATGACGGTGAGTCCTCCGCGATATATTACAAGGTAGATAAGTCCGAATTTGGAAGCGGAAGAGTACTGGAGGCAGAAGAGTTCCTGAGGGTCGATCCGTCGAACACAGATTACAGTTACAGATATTAGCCGCATGAAAAGGAAGTTTTCTGCTGTTATAGGGAATGGAGTGGATGCGTATGACACTTGAAGTCAGATCACTGAGTAAGAATTACGGCAAAGTGCAGGCACTGAAAAATGTATCCTTCAAGATCGATACAGGCGTATACGGTCTTCTCGGTCCCAACGGAGCGGGAAAGTCCACAATGATCCGGATCATCACCGGCAGTATGAGGGCGTCGTCGGGAGAGGTACTTTATAATGGCAGTCGGATCCGCGAGAATGAAAAGGCGTATAAAAAAATTCTGGGCTATGTCCCGCAGCGTCAGGGAATGTACGATTCCTTCACCGCTGCACGGTTCCTTGAGTATATGGCAGTGTTAAAGGAGCTCAAAAGGAAGGAGATCCCGGAGGAGGTAGAGCGTGTCCTGAAGATCGTGGGACTTCAGGAGGATGCGCTGCGCAGGCTGGGCGGATTCTCAGGAGGCATGAAGCAGCGTGTGCTCATCGCGCAGGCGCTGCTGGGGGATCCCAGGATCATCATCCTGGATGAGCCGACGGCAGGGAAGTCCGTAAGAATCTGGGGCAGTATGGCGTACGCGAAGTCTTTCCGAATCTGCAGGAGGTCTATCTGTCGCTTTTTGATAAAAGGCAGGTGACGGTATGAAGCTGATCCGATTTGAGCTGAGAAAAGTCTTTTTCGGAAATATAAAATATTTTGCACTCCTTCTGATCCTGCTGAACGCGGCAGTATTTTACGTGGGAATGATCCCCCGTATCCCGTCCGCGGAACAGATGGAATATGAGAAAATCTGGCGGGAGAAGGCGGAAGAGCAGGGAGGATCCATAGAAGAGAAGCAGCAGTATCTGGAAGAGCAGACCGCAGACTATGGTTTGCTGATGACATATCTTGGCGCGCCTGATGTAATGACAGAAGAAGAGAAAAAAGCTGTGACCGAGCGGTTCCGGGATACAGATTATCTGGAAATGGAGCCGGAAGAGCTGTATGCGGAATCTGCCGCGCTGGGACAGATCATGACAGAATATGCTTCTGCCGCAGAGTATGGTTCCTTTGTTGACGAGATGGAAAGCCGGGCGGAAGCGATGCTGGGCGTTCCAATCTTTGAGAACAGCAGGTTTTCTGCTGCAAACATCCGGAAGACGGTGGAGGATTTTGCAGATGTGAAGGAGCTTGAGGTGACGCCGGCTGATGGACGTTATCTGGAGCCTATGCAGAACTTCTATCTTACAGATATCCTGTGTATTGTAATGATCTGTCTGTTCTGCTTCCGGCTGTTCGGATTTGATCATGACAGCGGTATGGGAAACCTGATCCATACTGCTCCGGCAGGCAGGACTGCCCTGCGTTTTGCTCAGCTCACTGCAGTATGGCTGACGGCGGCACTGTCAGCGGCGCTGCTCTATGGAGGAAACCTGCTCCAGACGGCGGTCCTTACAGGAGCAGAAAATCTGGGGGCATATGTACAGGGGATCGCGGCGTTTCGGAATGTGGCATTTCCCTGCACGGTGGGAACCTATCTGCTCCTTTATCTGGCGGGAAAAATTCTGGCGGCGCTTCTGAGTGCATCGGTATGTCAGTTCTTCTGTGTAAAATTCGGCGGCGGGAAAATGGCATGGCTTTTCTTCGCAGGAGTGACCGCGGCATCGTTCTTCCTCTGGTTCCTTGTGCCGGATTCGCCGGCGGTGAAGCTGTTCCGCTATCTGAATCCGGTGGGGATCTTTGATATGAAGCAGATCCTGGGAAACTATCAGAACCTGAATCTGTTTTCCGTCCCGTTTTCCCTGTTGAGTGCAGCAGTTATTTTCACTTTGGTTCTGGGCGGACTCTGTTCTGCGGCAGTTCTTCTTGTATGGAGCACTGAGATTCGTATCCGTTTTCCGGGGGAGGAGATTCGGAAGCGGATCTGCAGGCGGAAGCAGCGGAGACTGCCGACCGGGATCTTTCTTGGCGAATGGAGAAAACTGCTGGCCGATCAGAAAGGCTGGATCATTGCGCTGACGGTACTGATCCTGCCGTGGAGCAGTTTCAGCCTGGCGGAGGAGAATCTTACGCCTGATGACTTTTATTACGGGCAGTTTATCAATGCGTACGGCGGCGATTACACGGAAGAAAAGGCCGGGCGGATCAAGGAGATGTATGAGAACGGGGATTTCGCAGAAGAAGCGGAAAGAAAGGCGGCGGAGCACCTGTACGACCAGGTGCTTTCCCTGTCGGAGACCCGGGGAGAGCAGCTGGGAATCGTTGATCTTAGGCGGCAGGAGACGTTTTTTTCTGACAGACAGACGGAGTCTGTGCGGATGCTGATCCTCTGCCTTGCGCTTACGCTGTCCTTGTCTCCGCTGTTCTGGTAGGATACAGGGAAGGGAATGGACCGGCTGTTTGCTTCAACTCCGGCAGGAAGGCGGATCTATCCTGGAAAGATGTCTGCAGCGGCAGGACTGGGCGCGCTCTACGGGGCGGCAGTATGGTGCCCCGTATATGCGGAATACTTTATCAGATATGGGATCGCTGACGGAGCATACTCGATCCGGTCCGTGCCGGAGCTTGCCAATGCGGCATTCGATCTTCCGATCGCTGCCTACATGGTGCTGACTGTGGCGATGCGCGTCCTGATCGGGGCGTATCTCGGGATCATCATCGGATTCCTGGCGCAGATCCTTCAACAGCCTGCCCAGAATATCTTTGCCGGCATTCTTCTTCTGATCCTTCCTCTCTGCTTAAGCTATGTGGGAGGGATGGGATATGAGAACCCGCTTGTGAACCTGATCAAAAATGAACTTGCGTTTGCCACGGCGCATGTGCAGATATTAAGCGGCTTTCAGCGCTCATGCGTGGGATTCGGTCCGGCGGAATGGGGAATATTTCTCCTGATCCCCGCTGTAATGCTGTGCATAGGGAAGAAAAAATGGGATCAGGGCGGCGCGTTGAGCGGATTCTGCCCGGGTAAATGTCCGCTGAAATAGGCTTTTTCTCGAAAATCACGCGATTTTTCGGGAAAAAACAGTTGACGGAGATGAAAAATATGCTATAATCATTTGTAGTGCAATAAATATACCCGAACAGTCGTATGATGCACAATACAAGACTGGAGGGGAGGTTAGGTGTGAGACTATGTCAAATGTAATCGTTAAAGAAAACGAGACGTTAGACAGCGCTTTACGCAGATTCAAAAGAAGCTGTGCTAAAGCTGGCATTCAGCAGGAGATCCGCAAAAGGGAACACTATGAGAAGCCAAGCGTAAGACGTAAGAAAAAATCTGAAGCTGCTAGAAAACGTAAATATAACTAATATGTGCAGACAGGCAGGATACCGGAGACGGTATCCTGCTTTACTTTTATCAGCGGATGACCATGACACCGCAGAACGAGGATCAGCTTCGGGATTTCCGGCGTGTGTTTATACAGACAGAAAACAGATACTGAATCTGCCGGATCTGCAATTCCGGAATGAACTTTCATGCAAATTTAACAAAATAAAGTGCTAAAACTGTGAAATAATGAAACTTTTGATTGACATTACTTCATTTTCCTTTTAAAATATACGGGTAGACAATGATGTCGAGAGAGCGGGCAGAATATCTACCCGCTTATTTTTAACTTAGGAGGTAGTTAGAGATGTCATACGTTGATGAAGTAATTGATTTAGTCGTAAAAAAGAACCCGGCTGAGCCGGAATTCCATCAGGCTGTCAAAGAAGTACTTGAGTCTCTCCGCCCGGTGATCGAGGCCAATGAGGAGAAGTACCGCAAGGAAGCTCTTCTTGAGAGACTGACAGAGCCTGAGAGACAGATTAAGTTCCGCGTGCCGTGGGTTGACGACAACGGACAGGCTCATGTAAACACAGGATACCGCGTACAGTTCAACAGTGCGATCGGACCTTACAAGGGAGGACTTCGTCTTCACCCGTCCGTAAATCTTGGTATCATCAAATTCCTCGGATTTGAGCAGGTGTTCAAGAACTCACTGACAGGACTCCCGATCGGCGGAGGAAAAGGTGGTTCTGACTTCGACCCGAAGGGAAAATCTGACAGAGAGATCATGGCCTTCTGCCAGAGCTTCATGACAGAACTCTGCAAACATATCGGCGCTGACACAGATGTTCCGGCAGGAGATATCGGAACAGGCGCAAGAGAGATCGGTTATCTGTTCGGACAGTATAAGAGAATCCGCGGTGTGTATGAAGGCGTACTCACAGGAAAGGGACTTTCCTACGGCGGATCACTGGCACGTACAGAGGCTACAGGATACGGACTTCTGTACTTCACAGATGAGCTGATGAAGATGAACGGAATGGAACTGGCAGGAAAGACTGTTGCAGTATCCGGTTCAGGAAATGTTGCGATCTATGCTACAGAGAAGGCACAGCAGCTGGGCGCTAAGGTCGTTACAGTAAGCGACTCCAACGGATGGGTATATGATCCGGAAGGAATCGACGTTGCAGCTCTGAAAGAGATCAAAGAGGTAAACAGAGCTAGACTGACAGAGTACAAGAAATACCGTCCGAACTCAGAGTATCATGAGGGAAGAGGCGTATGGTCTGTTAAGGTTGACGTTGCTCTTCCGTGCGCGACACAGAACGAACTGCTCCTTGACGATGCTAAGATGCTCGTTGAGAACGGATGCCAGGTCGTAGCAGAGGGTGCGAACATGCCTACAACGATCGAGGCTACAGAGTATCTGCAGCAGCACGGCGTGATCTTTGCTCCCGGAAAAGCTGCCAACGCAGGCGGTGTTGCTACATCTGCACTGGAGATGTCACAGAACAGCGAGCGTTTAAGCTGGTCCTTCGAGGAAGTTGACGCGAAACTGAAAGACATCATGGTAAATATCTGCCACAACGCAGCAAATGCCGCTGAGAAGTACGGCTTCAAGGGCAACTACGTTGTAGGAGCCAACATTGCTGGATTCGAGAAAGTCGTTGACGCAATGGAGGCACAGGGAATCGTATAAACAAGATCCTAAAAGATCAGGCTGCCGTGTCAAAGCGGCAGCCTTTCTGCTTTCTCTGATAAAGTCCGGCAGGATCTTTTACAGAGACCATTCCGGAAACGGGATTTTTAAGAACATGAGAACAGAATTCTCTGAAAAAAGCCGCCCGGCGGGGATCTGGAAGGATAAAGCGCAGGATTCCGGGATATAATGTATACTGACGAACTGGCAATGAAGGGCACCGGGCAGTTTAAAATTTTCTGGCAAAAGTAAAAAAAATGTGAAAAGCGTTGACATATCGGGGAGATTCGTTTATATTAAATTTTGGTAAAAGGGAGTAACTGGCGCCCAATCCAGGGTGTTTGCGATAGCGTCAGTACGATGGTTTATCCATCCGTATCGCGATTAAATGGTGAGACTTTTATTGCATAAAAAGAAAAGTGCAATAATTGTCTCTTTTTTATTGCACGGAAAAAAATGGAGGTCAGAGTGAAATGAAAAACTATTATCAGTTGTCTGCAGAAGAGACAATGAAAGAGCTCAACGGCTCCACGGAACCTCTTACCGATGAACAGGTAAGGGAGCACAAAGAGAAGTACGGACCGAACGAGCTGGTGGAGGGAAAGAAGAAAACGATTCTTCAGATTTTCCTGGAACAGTACAAGGATTTCCTTGTTATCATCCTTATTATCGCGGCGATCGTATCCGGCTTCATGGGAGACGCAGAGAGCGCGGCTGTCATCCTGATCGTGATCACGATGAATGCGATCCTGGGCACAGTCCAGACGGTGAAGGCGGAGCAGTCACTGGCAAGTCTGAAGAAGCTATCCGGACCGGAGGCAAAAGTACTGAGGGGCGGCAGTGTGGTGCAGATCCCGTCATCCGAAGTCACAGTCGGAGATATCGTCATGCTTGATGCGGGAGATTATATCCCGGCAGACGGACGTATCATCGAGTGTACCAGCCTAAAGGTGGACGAGAGCGCACTGACGGGAGAGAGCCTCGGAGTCGAAAAGATGACGGACGTGATCGACCAGGATGAGGTACCGCTGGGCGACCGAGTGAACATGGTATATTCCGGAAGTTTTGTCACATACGGGCGTGGTTCCTTTGTGGTGACCGGGATCGGAATGGAGACGGAAGTAGGCAAGATCGCAAGCCTGCTCAAGACAACTTCAGAAAAGAGGACTCCGCTCCAGGTCAACCTGGATCAGTTCGGACAGAAGCTGTCTATCCTTATCCTTGTATTCTGCGGTATTCTCTTCGGTATCAGTATTTTCCGCGGAGACGATATCGGAGACGCATTCCTCTTTGCCGTTGCGCTTGCAGTTGCAGCCATTCCGGAGGCTTTGAGCTCCATCGTTACGATCGTGCTTTCCTTCGGTACGCAGAAGATGGCGAGAGAGCATGCGATCATGCGTAAGCTCCAGGCCGTAGAGGGGCTTGGAAGCGTGTCCATTATCTGTTCTGACAAGACAGGTACACTGACTCAGAATAAGATGACAGTGGAAGATTACTATGTTGATGATCTCTGCATCAAGGCGGACGATATCGATCTGAACGACCCGTCCCAGAGCAGACTGCTCATCAGCAGCATCCTCTGTAATGATTCATCCAACACAGACGGTGTTGAGATCGGCGATCCGACGGAGACAGCGCTCCTGAATCTGGGAACAAAGCTGGGGCTGAACCCGGATGACGTTAAGGCAAAATATCCGAGGGAGAGTGAGAACCCGTTCGACAGCGACCGAAAACTGATGGCCACAAAGCATACGATGGAGGGCATTCCGACTATGCTTGTAAAAGGCGCCGTGGATGTGCTTCTTGACAGAATGACGAGCATCCAGATCGGAAATGAGGTCCGTCCGATCACTGCAGAGGACAGAAGGAAGATCGAGGATCAGAACCAGGCGTTCTCAAGATCCGGCCTGCGTGTGCTGGCATTTGCATATAAGGTCGTATCCGACGAGCTTGAACTGACGCTGGACGACGAGTATGACCTGACCTTCCTCGGGCTTGTTGCAATGATGGATCCGCCGAGGGTTGAATCCCAGGCGGCAGTTGCAGAATGTAAGCGTGCAGGAATCCGCCCGATCATGATCACGGGAGACCACAAGGTAACAGCCGCGGCGATCGCCAAAAGGATCGGCATCCTGAATGATGAATCCGAGGCGTGCGAGGGCGCTGTGATCGAGAATATGTCCGATGAGGAACTGAAGGATTTTGTAGAAGGTATCTCCGTATATGCGCGTGTCTCACCGGAGCACAAGATCCGTATCGTGCGCGCATGGCAGGATAGAGGAAATATCGTGGCAATGACAGGAGACGGTGTAAACGATGCTCCGGCCCTGAAACAGGCCGACATCGGAGTGGCAATGGGTATCACGGGAAGCGAAGTGTCCAAGGACGCCGCGGCCATGGTGCTCACGGATGACAACTTTGCGACGATCGTCAAAGCTGTCGAGAACGGAAGGAATCTTTACAGAAACATCAAGAGTGCGATCCAGTTCCTGCTTTCAGGAAACTTCGGAGCGATCCTGGCAGTGCTCTACGCGTCTATCACGGCGCTGCCGGTACCGTTCGCGCCGGTGCACCTGCTGTTCATCAACCTTCTGACAGACAGTCTGCCGGCGATTGCCCTGGGATTAGAGCCGCACTCGCAGGAAGTCATGGATGAGAAGCCGAGGCCGATGAACGAATCTATCCTGACAAAGGACTTCCTGCTCAAGATCGGAACGGAAGGACTTTCGATCGGAGTGACTACAATGATTGCGTTCTTGATCGGATATCACGGGGAGAACGCGCTTTTGGGAAGTACGATGGCGTTCGCAACGCTTTGTTCTGCAAGGCTGTTCCACGGATTTAACTGTAAGTCTGACAGGCCTGTCGTATTCTCGAAGAGAGTGATCGACAATAAGTGGCTGATCGGTGCGTTCCTGCTCGGTATGGTGCTGATTACGGCTGTTGTCATGATCCCGGGACTGCACAATATTTTCCAGGTGCAGACGCTTACAATTACGCAGCTGCTTACGGTATACGGTCTTGCGGCAGTGAACATCCCGATCATCCAGATCCTGAAAGCAATCCGGATGGCCCTGAAAAAGAGATAAGAAGAATGAGAGAATAGAAGGGGAGCAGATAACAGCAAAGGAGGAATTGAAATGAAACAAGTACAAAAGCCGAAGAAACCTCTGATCATTTACTACCTGATCGCGCTGCTGGTTATTATTCTGCTCAATGCATTTGTGTTCCCTGTGTTCATGGGTACGAGTGTAAAAGAAGTGGATTACGGAACCTTCCTTACAATGGTGGAAAACAAGGAGGTGTCCCGTGTTCAGCTGGAAGGAGATACAATCTATTTCATTGATAAGAGCGAAGAACCTCAGCAGTATGAGACGACCACCTTCGACGACCCGGAGCTGGTGAACCGCCTGGAAGCGTCGGGCTGTGAGTTCGGCAGGGTGGCTCAGGAGACACATCCGATCCTGAATTTCGTCATCTCACTGGTACTGCCGATCGTGATCTTCGTCGCCCTCGGGCAGCTTCTGTCCCGTCAGCTGATGAAGAAGATGGGCGGAGGAGCGGGCGGAAACCCGTTCATGCAGTTCGGAAAGAGCAATGCAAAGGTCTATGTGGAATCGACTACCGGCATTACGTTCAATGACGTGGCAGGCGAGGATGAGGCGAAGGAGCTTCTTACAGAGATCGTGGATTTTCTCCACAATCCGGGGAAATATCAGGAGATCGGAGCAGTATGTCCCAAGGGCGCTCTGCTCGTGGGACCTCCGGGAACCGGAAAGACGCTGCTCGCCAAGGCGGTAGCAGGTGAAGCGGGGGTTCCTTTCTTCTCCATCTCAGGTTCTGAATTTGTAGAAATGTTCGTTGGAATGGGAGCCTCAAAAGTCCGCGACCTCTTCAAGCAGGCGAATGAGAAAGCTCCATGCATCGTGTTCATCGATGAGATCGATACGATCGGAAAGAAGAGGGACAGCCAGGGATTCAGCGGCAACGACGAGCGTGAGCAGACATTGAACCAGCTCCTCACGGAGATGGATGGATTCGATGCCTCAAAGGGCGTTGTGATCCTGGGAGCGACGAACCGTCCGGACACTCTGGATCCGGCGCTCCTGCGTCCGGGAAGATTTGACCGGAGGATCCCTGTGGAACTTCCCGATCTGAAGGGAAGAGAAGAGATCCTGAAAGTACATGCACGAAAGATCAAGATCGGGGACGACGTGGACTTTAACGCGATCGCAAGAGCAGCGTCCGGAGCATCCGGCGCAGAACTCGCCAACATGGTAAATGAGGCGGCGCTGCGTGCGGTCCGGGAGAACAGAAAGTTCGTCACTCAGTCTGATCTGGAAGAGAGTATCGAGGTCGTGATCGCAGGATATCAGAAGAAGAATAAAGTGCTCTCCACAAAGGAGCGGCTGATCGTGGCATACCATGAGATCGGGCATGCTCTGGTGGCGGCGCTTCAGACCAATTCGGCGCCTGTCACAAAGATCACGATCATACCGAGGACTTCAGGCGCGCTGGGATATACGATGCAGGTGGATGAGGAAGAGAGAAACCTGATGTCAAAAGAGGAGATCGAGAATAAGATCGCCACGCTGACCGGCGGAAGATGTGCTGAGGAGCTGGTGTTCAACTCGATCACGACAGGCGCGTCCAACGATATCGAGCAGGCGACGAAGCTTGCCCGCGCCATGATCACCCGGTTCGGCATGAGCGGGAAGTTCGGCATGGTAGCCCTGGAGACGCAGGTGAACCCGTATCTCGGCGGGGACAGCAGTCTGAGCTGTTCGCCTGAGACAGCCGCGACGATCGACGACATGGTTGTGGATACTGTGAAGCAGGCGTACGACAAGGCGATGAATCTCCTCAGAGAGAATAAGGGAAAGCTTCACGAGCTTGCCAAGTATCTGTATGAGAAAGAGACGATCACCGGAGAGGAGTTCATGCAGATCCTCAATAAAAAAGAAGAAATCGAGATGAAAAACTAAAGATTTCATTAATATACTGGAAAAACAAATTCATTGTGTTAGAATGAAGCTGAAAGAACGACAGCCCCGTGAATTTCACGGGGCGCTGTCTTTTATGGGAATGAGAGCCGGGGAAAGCAAACGGTGACAGAATTCAAGGCGCAGTGCCCTGTGAAGAAGTCCTTCGACAGAGCAGACACTGAAGTCGGAAAGGAAAGAGCTGCATTTATGCCAAAGAGAAAGTTTTACCAGGAACCGGAGGAAGAGAGAGAAAGAAAGATACCGACGACGAGATACCGGCCGGACTACAGGCAGGGGCTTACCAGACAACAGGTACAGGAGCACAGGCTTCACGGATGGACGAACAAAACTGTGGACTCTTCGTCAAAGACGACGAAAGAGATCGTGCAGGAGAATATTTTTACGTACTTCAACCTCATCTTTGCCGTGCTCGCAGTACTGCTCTGCATCGTGGGATCTTTCCGGGATCTTACGTTTCTTCCGGTCATCATCGCGAACACACTGATCGGGATCATACAGGAGGTCCGTGCAAAGCAGGTGCTCGATAACCTCACGATGCTCAACGCGCCCCGTGTGACCGTGGTGCGCGAAGGGAAGCGGTCTGTTGTGGACTCAGAGGATCTGGTAATTGACGACATTGTGATCTTCAAGGCGGGAAGCCAGGTCTGCGCGGACGCGGAAGTATGCGCAGGGGAAGTGCAGGTTAATGAATCCCTGCTGACCGGTGAGTCGGATGAGATCACGAAGCGAAGGGGAGACCGGCTGATGTCCGGAAGCTTTATCGTGTCCGGACAGTGCCATGCAAGGCTTGATAAGGTCGGTGAGGATTCTTATATTTCCAAGCTTACGCTTCAGGCAAAGGAGATGCAGGAAGGAGAACAGTCGGAGATGATCCGCTCGCTGGATAAGCTGGTAAAGTGGGTGGGGGTGGCGATCATCCCGATCGGGCTCATCCTGTTCTGCCAGTCCTTCTTCTTCCAGCATGACGGGTTCCGCTCCAGCGTGACCGCTATGGTCGCCGCTGTGATCGGGATGATCCCCGAGGGACTCTATCTCCTGGCAAGCGTTGCTCTGGCAGTCAGCGCAGTGCGTCTCGCGAGAAAGAAGGTCCTGCTTCATGATATGAAGTGCATTGAGACTCTTGCGCGGGTGGATGTGCTCTGCGTGGACAAGACGGGTACGATCACGGAAAATACAATGAAGGTGCAGGACGTACTGGAGACGGATGCCTATGACGGCGTCACGATGGATCCGCTGAATCTGCTGATCGGGGATTTTGCGGCTGCCATGACACAGGACAATATCACCATGGCGGCGGTCAAGGAATATTTTACGAAGGGAACAGGAAAGCAGCCAGTGGCGAAGACCGGTTTTTCTTCTGCTTCAAAATACAGCAGCGTTACTTTCCCGGATGGCGCCTATGTGCTCGGAGCGCCGGAGTTCGTACTGAAGGAAGATTACGCGGACCGGGCGGGGGAGATCACAGAGCTGGCTTCCACGGGGGCGAGAGTCCTTGTGTTCGGTACCTATGACGGGCAGCCGGACGGAAAGCCGCTGCCAAAGCCGGTGACTCCCCTCGGCTATATCCTGCTGGCAAATCCGATCCGGGAAGCTGCCGAGGAGACCTTCCGGTATTTTGCAGAGCAGGGCGTGGAGGTCAAGGTGATCTCCGGAGACAGCCCGGTGACCGTGTCGAGAGTGGCTGGGCAGGCGGGGATCGCAAATGCGGAAAAATATATAGATGCATCGAAACTGGAAGGGACGGAGGAGATGCGGGATGCGGTGCTCCACAATACTGTTTTCGGGCGTGTCACGCCAAACCAGAAACGTCAGTTTGTCCAGATCCTGAAGGACGCGGGACATACCGTGGCGATGACGGGAGACGGAGTGAACGATATCCTGGCACTCAAAGATGCGGACTGCAGCATTGCCATGGCGTCGGGAAGCGAGGCGGCGGCTCAGGCGTCCCAGCTCGTGCTGCTTGAGTCTGATTTTTCCTGCATGCCGCAGGTGGTCCTGGAAGGCAGAAGAGTAGTGAATAATATCCAGCGCTCGGCGAGCCTGTTCCTCGTCAAGAACATTTTCTCTTTCCTGCTCAGCCTTCTCTCGTTCGTGTTTATGTTCTCTTATCCGCTGGAACCGTCCCAGATCTCGCTGATCAGTATGTTTACGATCGGAATCCCGGCGTTTTTCCTGGCGATGGAGCCGAACAGGAATATCATCAAGGGACATTTCCTGACAAATGTATTCCTGAAGGCGCTTCCTGCGGCGATCACGGATGCGGCGGCTGTGGGCGCACTCGTTGTCTTCGGAAGGACTTTCGGCGTGAATTCCACGGATATCTCCACCGCGGCGACCATGCTGCTTGCCATCGTCGGATTCATGATCCTGTATAAGATAAGCGCCCCGATGAACAAGATCAGGGCGGGTATCCTGGGAGGCTGTATCCTGGGACTTCTGTTCTGCAGCATCTATCTGAACGATCTCTTTGCCATAACGGGAATGACAACGGAGTGCGTGATGCTGTTTGTTGTATTTGCTATCGCGACAGAGCCTGTGCTGCGGTATCTGACGCTGCTGGTGGGAAAGATCAGATTTTACTATATGAGACTAAGAGGCAGAAACCCGGAAGCTTAGGCTTCCGGTTCTGCCTCTCTTACGTGTTCCTGTCCGCTGAAGACAAGCTTGAAGATAAAACGGACAAATGGACCGGCATAACACATCTGCCAGAAGAATGCCATAGGGAAGTTCAGAGCCACAGTCTGGAGCCAGACCGGGATGAAGTTGATCCCCGCGTCTTTGAAAAGAATCGTCGCAATAAGACTCATAAGCGGGCACATCCACATTACAGAGACAGCGGAGATGGCGAGAACGAGATGGAACGGGTTCTCTCTGGACGGGTCAACGATCCGGAAAGCTGTCTTTTTCGCAATGTTTCCGACAAAAAAGAAGTCAAGGATAAAGGCGACGGGAGCCATTATGACCAGCTCGTGGAAAGCGGAGAGAAACACGCTTCCGTCAAGGCCTCCGATATTCAGCGCGATGTTGTAACAGATCATGGCATAGACCATCACAAAGACCATTAAGATCGTGAAGATCACTTCCTGAAATTTTGTTTTTGGCATAAAAAATCCTCCTTCAATGAATCATAAACCAGCAGAAGATCGTGTTGTTCGTTATCATTCGGGAGAATGTGCGTTTCCAATTAAACCAATATTCTTTTGCCGGCTGATTCTATCATACAGAAAGGAACAGTGTCAAGATAAAATTGAAATTCTCCCGCGGATTTGTTATATTGGTGAAATGAAATTTTAAATTCTAGTTCATTTACATGAG
>ULPS01070295.1_pt1 | contig 21164 bp, 18 predicted proteins | sample 1953711 | NCBI WGS metagenome assembly ULPS01 (sample SAMEA4835635, study PRJEB28245) | human gut metagenome | biome: gut microbiome; material: fecal sample | place: Denmark | collected 2008 | reverse complement strand
ATATGGAATTGAATGCGGCCGTTCGGCCGCGGAAAAGAGGAACAAATGAGTCTGCTGAGTGTCATTGTCCCCTGCTATAACGAGGAGGAAAATGTCGCCTGTTTTTATGAGGAGCTGATGAAGAACAGACCTTTTTTTGAAAAGGAAGGTCTGCAGGTGGAGATTCTGTATATTGATGACGGCTCGAAGGATGGAACTGTTGCCGAGGTGAAGAAGCTGCGCGAAAGGGATGAAAACGTGAGGCTTGTCTCCTTTTCCCGGAATTTTGGCAAGGAGGCTGCCATCTATGCGGGCCTGGAAAAGGCAAAGGGAGATTACGTGGTGATGATGGACGCGGACCTGCAGGATCCGCCCGCCCTGCTTCCGGAGATGTTTGCCCACATCCATGAGGGCTATGATTCCGTGGCCACCAGAAGGGTTTCCAGAAAGGGAGAACCCCCCATCCGTTCCTTTTTTGCCCGTCTGTTCTATCGTCTCGTGAACAGGATTTCCAAAACGGAGATCGTGGACGGAGCCAGGGATTACCGGCTTATGACCAGGCAGGTGGTGGACGCCATCCTGCGCATGACGGAATACAACCGCTTTACCAAGGGAATTTTCGGCTGGGTCGGCTTCAGGACCAAATGGATGGAGTATGAAAATATTGAGCGGGCCCACGGCGAGACCAAGTGGTCCTTCTGGAAGCTGTTTCTGTACGCCATTGACGGAATTACCGCTTTCTCCACGGTGCCTCTGGCGCTGGCTTCCATCATGGGCGTGGTGTTCTGCATTATCGCATTTTTGATGATCATTGTTATCGTCGTAAAAACGCTGCTGTTCGGCGATCCCGTGGGAGGCTGGCCTTCGATGACCTGCATCATCTGCATGGTGAGCGGCGTGCAGCTTTTCTGCCTCGGCATTGTGGGGCAGTATCTGTCCAAGACCTACATGGAAGTGAAAAGAAGACCCATTTATCTGGTAAAGGAAGAAATCTGAAAATACTATGAGTGAACGGATCAGTATTGTGATGCCTGTTTTCAACGCGGCGGCATGGCTGGAGCAGACGGTCGCTTCCGTGCAGAGTCAGACCCATCAGGACTGGGAGCTGATTGCCGTGGACGACTGCTCTTCGGACGGAAGCTTCTGCATGCTTCAGAAAATGGCGGAGAAGGATGGACGCATCCGTCCGGTGCGCCTTGAGGAAAATATCGGCGCGGCACGTACGCGCAATGAAGGAATCCGGCTGGCGCGGGGGAGGTATCTGGCCTTTCTGGATTCAGATGATCTGTGGAAGAAAACAAAGCTGGAAAAAGAGCTTGCTTTTCTGAAGGAAAGGCAGGCTGCTTTTGCTTTTACCGCATATGAATTCGGAGATGAAAACGGAATCGGAAACGGGAAGATTGTCCGCGTACCGCAGACGCTTTCCTACAAAGAGGCGTTATCCAGGACCATTATCTTCACCACCACGGTGATGTTCGATCTGGAAAAGATTGACCGGAGCCTGATTTTCATGCCGGATGTGAAGAGTGAGGATACGGCAACCTGGTGGCGGATTCTGCGTGCCGGATATACGGCCTACGGGCTGAATGAAAATCTGGCTGTATACCGGAGGCCGAAGAATTCCCTTTCCTCCAACAAGCTGGAAGCCGTCCGGCGCATCTGGAAGCTGTACCGGAAGCAGGAGAGGCTTTCCGCCCCGGTGAGCGCATACTATCTGTTTTTCTGGGCCATGCGGGCAACGGTAAGGCGGTTGTAGCGGCATGCTGCATCACACTCTGGCCACGCATTGGCTGCGCGCCCGGGAGTCGACAGCGTGCGCCCGGGAGTCGACAGCGGCACTTGTCCGTCGTCGGCTTGTGTGGTAAACTAAGAGAAATGCTGCATTGGACGTGGTGCGGCGCAGCAGAAGGGATAGAGAAAGAATGAGCGAGAAAGAAACGAAAAAGCGGCTTCTGATATTGATCATATCCATGTTCGGAATGTTTGCCATGGTGGGATTTTATGCCTGGGCGTGGTTCGGATTTTATTATCCGCGGATTCTGGTATATGATATTCGGCTGTATTTTAACGGACACATTCTGATTCTGCTGATTTATGCCGTACTGCTTTTCCTTTTTTCCAATCTGTATGGCGGATTGAAAATCGGTTATCTGAAGCCGATGGAGGTTTTTCTTTCACAGATTTTTTCTCTTCTCTGCGTCAATATGATGTCCTATTTTCAGCTGGCATTGATTCATGGCTGGTTGATTCCCGTGATACCACTGGTGAGGATGATGGCAGGGCAGGTGGTGTTTTCTGCCGTCTGGATTTTCTTCGCAAATCAGGTCTACCGGAGAATTTTCCCTCCCAGGAAGCTCCTTCTGATCCATGGGGACCGTTCCATCGACGACATTCTGCATAAATTCGCCAGCCGGAAGGACAAGTATGCCATTGTGAAGTGCATGGGGCTGGATGAGGGGGCGGAGGCTCTTTTTGACGAAATGGAGAAGGGCTACGGCGGCATAGTGCTGTGGGATATTCCCACTGCGGTGCGCAACAAGCTTCTGAAATACTGTTACAGCCGTTCTATCCGCATCTATCTGATGCCAAAGATTCCGGATGTGATCATCAAGGGATCGGAGCAGCTTCATCTGTTCGATACGCCGATTCTGCTCACCAGAGAAAATGCGCTGACGGTGGAGCAGCGGATCATCAAGCGCTGTATCGACATTATCTGCGCCCTGATCCTTCTGGTCATCGCATCGCCGTTCATGCTCGTTACCGCCATTGCCATCAAGCTTTATGACGGCGGCCCGGTGCTGTACAGGCAGATTCGCTGTACCAGGGGCGGAAAGGAATTTGCCATCCTCAAATTCCGCAGCATGCGGGTGGACGCGGAAAAGGACGGGGTCGCAAGGCTTGCGGCCAGGCATGATTCCCGCATTACGCCCATCGGCCGGTTCATCCGGGCGGTGCGCATCGATGAGCTGCCTCAGCTCATCAACATCCTGAAGGGGGAGATGAGCTTCATCGGTCCCAGACCGGAACGTCCGGAGATTATCGCGCAGTATCTGGAGGAAATGCCGGAATTCGCCTTCCGCACGAAGGTGAAGGCGGGGCTTGCGGGCTATGCCCAGGTGTATGGAAAATACAACACCACACCCTATGACAAGCTGAAGCTGGATCTGACCTATATCGAGAGCTATTCCGTATGGCTGGATATCAAGCTGATGCTCCTGACTCTGAAGATCCTGTTCCGGCCGGAAAGCACGGAGGGCGTGGATGAAAAGCAGATCACTGCGATGAAGCAGGAGGCACAAGAGGACAATAAGTGATGAAGGATGAAAAATTCTGGCGGGAGGGTATGGACGGAAAACGTTTTGCCCTCTGCTCTTTCAGACGGCTCTGGCTTTTTGCCGCCGCGGGAATTCTCGGGGCGGCTGTTTCTGCCGGGCTGTATCTGCTCATCACGGTGGTTCTGGCCGGACCGCCGGAGTATCAGGTATTTTCCCAGTACCGCATCTATTTTGACAGTGAAAAATATGGAGAAATCCAGGATTATTACAACGCCTATACCTGGGGCGAGATCATGAAAACGGACGAAGTGGTGGACTATGTTATGGAGGCGCTTCCTGAGGGGATTACAAAGGAACAGGTGAAGGCTTCGGTTTCCGTCGGCGCGATGAATGATGTGAAAATCATGCCGCTTACCATCACCACGCAGGATCCGGAGCTTTCGGAAACCATCGCGGAAGGCTATGTGTACGGGCTGGACCGGTTCGGACATTCCATCGAAGGGCTGGACGGAATGGACTGCTGGCTGTTGGAGGACGCGCAGGAGGTGCCCCGCGGCACGAAGGCGCCAAATGCAGCGCTTCTCGGTCTGATTCTGGGGGCTGCCGCCGGCTTTTTTGTCTGGCTCATCTGGTACTGTCTGGATGATTCCATTTATCTGGAAGCGGATTTTGAGAACCGGTACGAAATTCCCGTTCTGGGCATCCTGACGGAAGAAGGGGATGCTTCTTTCCGAAAGGAGCTGGAAACGGTTCTGTCCTTCCGCCTGAAAGGACGGGAACAGGTCTGGGTGGTGGATGCGGCCCGCGCGGCGGAATCGCTCCGGAAGGGCAGGACTGCGGATGTGGAACCGGCCGGCAGGGACAGGCCGCAGGGAAGCGGAAGACAGGAGCGCTCCGGCGCAGGAATCTGGGAACAGGCAGTGAAAAATATGGAGCTTCCTCTGGACTGCGCGGAACTGGAATGTGCGGAATATGCCTGGCCTTTTGATGGGGACGAGGCAGATCATATGAGGGAGAGCGGCGTTCTGCTGCTGCTTCCATGGGGCAGGGGGAGCGGCAGGATGGCCGGCCGCCTTGCAAACCGGCTGGAAGAGCTTCAGGTGCCCGTGCTGGGCGCTGTGATCTACGGAGCGAAGGATAGCTTTCTGCGCAGCTATTATGGGTATTACAGGCACTTTGAAAAGAAGGGAGGCCGGGCATGAGACTGCAGTTTCTGGTTTCCACGGTAAATGAAGAGGTGGAGACGCTGGCACAGCGGATGAATCTTCAGGCGGATGCGATTGTGGTGAATCAGTGTGACCGGAACGAATACCGGGAGTACACGCATGAAGAGCACCGGATCCGCTGCTACAGCTTTGCGGAGCGGGGCGTGGGACTTTCCCGGAACAACTGCCTGATGCGGGCGGAAGGGGAACTGTGCCTGTTTGCGGATGAGGACATCGTTTACCGGCCGGGCGCGGCGAAGGCGGTCATTGCGGAGTTTGAAAAGAATCCGGACGCGGACATGATCCTGTTCAATGTGGATGTGCCGAAGGAGCGGCAGACTTACCATATCGACGGCTATGGCCGGGTGCGCTGGTACAACTGCGGCAGATACCCCACCTTCAGCTTCGCGGCACGGACGGAGAAGCTGCATGAGGCGGGCGTGACCTTTTCCCTTCTTTTCGGCGGCGGAGCGAAATACAGCAACGGAGAGGACAGCCTGTTTCTGGCCCAGTGTATCCGTAAGGGCCTGAAGGTCTATAAGGCCCCTGTGACCATCGGACGGGAAAACGGCAGGCCGTCCACCTGGTTTCACGGCTACAATGAAAAGTTTTTCTATGACAGAGGTGTGCTCTATCGTTTCCTCTATGGCCGGGCGGCGCTTCCCATGGCGGTTCGGTTCCTTCTGAAGAACCGGACGCAGATGTTCGGCCGGCAGCAGACGGGAGAAGTGCTGGAGAAAACGGAAGAATTCGGAGCGGGACTTTCTATGGGGCAGGCGTTTTCCCTGATGCGAAAGGGAATCAGGATGAAGGAATGATGGGAATACTATTTTACGGATTCATCGGCATCCTGACGATCGGTGCCGCATGTCTGGTAAAAACAGAATATGCTCTGGACGGCGGATGCGGGGACGGACGGGGCCTTCCGGCCAGACGGTGCTTTCTGGACAGGCGGAGATTTCTGAACAGAACGGCGCTTCTGTTTCTGTTCACGGTGCTGACGGCTCTGGCGGCTCTGCGCATCGACGTGGGAAACGATTACGGCAATTACGTGAATACCTTCCATGAAATCTATGTGGGAGGTTATGTGGTGACGGAGCCCGGCTTCAATCTGCTGGTCCGCTTCCTGTACACTCTGTCCGGCGGAGAAAATTATCTTCTGGTGTTCGGCGTTTTCGCTGCGGCGACCACCTTCCTGTTTCTGAAGGCCATGTATGACCAGAGCCTGAATTTTTCCCTGTCCTTCGCTCTGTTCATGCTGCTGGGACTCTATTTCCGAACCTTCAACACGGTGCGCTATTATTTTGTTCTTGCGGTCACCCTGTACAGTCTGCGGTATGTGCTGAAGCGGGAGTATGGGAAATTTGTGCTCCTGATCCTGGGGGCTGCCCTGTTTCATAAATCGGTTCTGGTGGTGATCCCTCTGTATCTGATCGCCCTTCTGCCCTGGAAAAAATGGCAGGTGGCCATTGGTGCGGTTCTCGCCGTCAGCCTGCCGCTGTTTCAGGACTTCTGGATGACGGTCCTGCTGAAGCTGTATCCCTCCTATCAGAATACGGTCTATCTGGAGCAGGGGACCGGACTGGAAGGAAGTCTGATGGGCATTGTGCGCTGCGCCGCCATTCTGCTTCTCGGTCTGTCCGGCTGGAAGGCGGTGAAGGAGAACGAGGCGAATCTGTTCTATTTTAAGCTGAACCTGCTGGGGCTTGCACTGTATACCTGCGCTTCCTTCGTCCCACTGGTTTCACGGCTTGGATATTATCTCATTACGCCCCATCTGCTGCTGGTGCCGGGGATTTTGTATGCGATGAAAAAAGAGGAAAATGGGAAGAAAACGCCGGAAAAACAGGACGCAGGACAGCCGGCTTCATCCGCGGGAGGACGGCGGAGCCGGTTCCGGAGGCCGGGCAGGCGGGTGATCCTGTATGGCGCGGTGCTTTTGTTTTCTACCCTGTATTTCGGTATTTTTCTGCTGACTGCCCATCAGGTCGGGGTGCGGGTGCTTCCCTACCATACCTGGGTTTTTACGGAAAGGGAGTGGCTGAATGGCTCATACATTTTTTAGTATCGTGATCGTGTCCCTCAATCCCGGACAAAAGCTGGCGAAAACGCTGAAAAGCGTCCTGAGCCAGGAATATGGGAACTTTGAAATCATCCTCAAGGATGGCGGTTCCACGGACGGTTCCCTGAAGGAGGAGCCGGACGGCTCCCTGTCGGTAGCCTGGCCGGCTGAATGGGAAAGAGAGTACGGACAGCCTGTTTCTGACAGCCGGGTGCATATTTTCAGGAGCCCGGATAAGGGGATCTATGACGGGATGAATCAGGCGCTGATTCATATCAACGGAGATTATGTGCTGTTCTTAAACTGCGGGGACAGTCTGTATGATTCCAGAGTGCTTTCCAGAACCGCGGAGCTGATTGAGAAGGCTGAGGGGGAGCGGGATACCCGCCTCCGGGCGAGACCCTTCCTCTTTTATGGGGACCAGTATAATGAAAAGCAGCAGAGCCGGGTCTGTTCCGCACCGAAGCTGAATGATTTCGCCTGTTACAGGAACGTTCCCTGTCATCAGGTCTGCTTCTATGACGCGTCTCTGTTCTGGGAAAGAGGCTATGATACGGATTTCCGGGTGCGGGGAGACTATGAGCATTTTCTCTACTGCATCTATGAACGGGGAGCGGAGGCGGTGCATCTGCCCGTCATCGTTTCCTCCTACGAGGGCGGCGGATTTTCGGAAACCAGGGAGAACCGGAAACGCTCCGCGCTGGAACACAGGGTCATTACGCGCTATTATCTGGGACGCAGAAAAAGTGCCTGCTATGCAGCTCTCATGCTGGCCACGCTCGCTCCGGTGCGGACGAAAATCGCGGAAAATCCTTCTCTGGCAAAGGGCTATAATGCGGTGAAGACGGCGATTTACAGGGGAGGAAAGGACGACCCAGGTGTCAGATAGCACAGGGGTCGTCCGGTATGGGAGGTAAAGATGAGGATTCTTTGGCTGTTGAATATCTGTCCGCCTGCGGCGGCGGAGGCGCTGGGAATGGATTACAGCGTGAGGGAGGGGTGGATCACCGGCGCCCTGAACCGATATCTTTGTGCGGAAGAGGAACCGGAGGAGGCATCGGCGCATCATACGAAGGCAGAAAAACGGAAGAATGCACCTGCGGACAAGCTGGAAATCGGACTCTGTTTTCCATTTGATGGAAGTGCGGGAAACGCGCCGGTGGAAGGCGTTTCCGGGGAAGCTGACGGTTCGCCGGGAGCGTTTTCCTGCGTCAGGCGGCTGTATCCCATGACGGACCAGGAAAAGGGAGAGGGACGCAGGACTGCTCTGTACGGGTTCAGAGAGGATCTGAAGCGGCCGGAGCTGTATGACAGCGGGCTGGAAATGTATTTTGCAGGAATTCTTGCGGATTTCAAACCTGATCTGGTGCACATTTTCGGGACGGAGTTCCCTCATGCCCTTGCCATGGTTCGCGCCTTTGGAAAGCCTGAACGGACGCTGGTGTCCATTCAGGGGCTTGTGGGAGAGTGCGCGGAAAGCTACATGGCGGATCTTCCGGACTTTGTGCAGAGGAGTGTGACGCTGCGTGATTTCCTGCGGAAAGACAGCCTCCGGCAGCAGCAGGAAAAATTCCGCATCCGGGGAAGACGGGAGAAAGAGGTGCTTTCCTCCTGCTCTCATGTGGCGGGGCGTACCCGGTTTGACAGAGAAGGGGCGCTTTCCTGCAATCCGAAGCTGAAGTATCATAAACTGAATGAAACCATGCGCGCCTGCTTCTATGAGGGAAGCTGGAGCCGGCAAAAGTGCAGGAGCTTCGAAATCTTTGCAAGCCAGGGAGATTATCCGCTGAAGGGGTTTCACTATCTGCTCGCAGCGATGCAGGAAATCCTGCAGGAATTTCCTCAGGCGCACATCAGCGTGGCGGGAATCAGCATTACGGGGTATGGAACCCTGAAGGAAAAACTTAAGATCTCCGGATACGGAAAGTACTTAAGAGATCTTATGAAGGTAAATGATCTGGAAGGAAAGGTGTCTGTGCTTGGAAATCTGACGGACAGGCAGATGAAGGAGGCCTATCTGAACAGCCATGTGTTTGTCTGCCCCTCTGCGCTGGAAAATTCCCCCAATTCTCTGGGAGAGGCCATGCTGCTCGGCGTGCCCTGCGTCGCCTCCCGGATCGGCGGAATTCCGGATATGGCGGAAGGGGAAAAAAGCGCCCTGTTTTTTGAAAAGGGAAATGTGCATGAGCTGGCTGCCTGCATCCTGCGGATTTTCCGGGATGATGCGCTGGCGGAAAGTCTGTCCGCACAGGCGCGGATCAGGGCCAGAGAGAACCACGACGGGGACGCCAATTACAGGAGGCTTCTGGAGATTTACCACGAAATTCTGGAGTAAGCGGAAACCGTCTTTGCCGGTTTCCCGGAAGAATTGCTTACGCAATTTTTCATAAAGATTGCAATGAAGCCGTCCGGCGGCTGAGGAAGAGAAAGTATGAAGACAACCTTTGTATCCAATTACATCAATCACCATCAGATTCCGTTCTGTGATGCTCTTTACCGGAGGCTGGGAGAGGATTTCACCTTTATCCAGACGGAGCCGATGGAGGAGGAGCGCGTGCGGATGGGCTGGGGAGAAAGCCTGAAGGCGCTTCCCTATGTGAAGCTGCTGTATGAGGAAGAGGAGCTCTGCCGGGAACGGATCCGGGACTGCGACCTGCTGATTGCCGGATGGATGGAAAATCCGGAGCTGATCTTTGACAGACTGGAGAGCGGAAGGCCGGCCTTTCGGATCAGCGAACGGATCTACCGGGAGGGACAGTGGAAGGCGGTGTCTCCCAGAGGACTCGCGGCCAAATACAGGGAGCATATCCGGTACAGGAACAAACCCGTTTATCTGCTCTGCGCCGGAGCCTATGTGGCCTCGGATTTCACCCTGATCCATGCCTATCCGGGGAAAATGCTGCGTTTCGGCTACTTTCCTGAAGCAAAAAAGCCGGACCAGCAGGCGGAAAAGCCGAAGGACGGTCCTGTCCGGCTTCTGTGGGCCGGACGGCTGATGGAGCTGAAACACCCGGAATTTGCCATACGTCTCGCTGCGGATCTCAGGCGGGAGGGCTATGACTTCCGGCTGAAGCTGATCGGCGGCGGGGAGCTGGAAGAAAAGCTTCGGGAGCAGATCCGGCAGGAAGAGCTTTCGGATCTGGTAGAAATGACAGGCTTCCTCTCGCCTCATGAAGTGCGCAGGGCGATGGAAGAAAGCCATATCTTCCTGTTCACCAGCAACCATCTGGAGGGCTGGGGGGCCGTGGTCAACGAGGCCATGAACAGCAGATGCGCCGTGGTGGCGAGTGAAGAAGCGGGAGCGGTGCCCTGGCTGATTCACCATGGGGAAAACGGAATGATCTATCACAGGGATCGGTATGAGGATTTTCTGGGAGCCGTGCGCCGGCTGATGGCCAGTGAAAAGGACAGAGAACGGATGGGCCAAAGGGCCTGTGAAACGATCCTGACGGAATGGAATGCGGATACGGCGGCCGAGAGATGCCTGGAGCTGTATGAGGGCTGGCAGAAGGGGAATATTACTTTTCCCGAACAGGGGCCGCTGTCCCACGCGCCGGTGATCCGGCCCTGGAAATAGAGAGGGAAGACTGAAAACTGCGTTTTACAACGCTTCGGCAAGGAGGAAACATGAGTCAACCGCTGATTACGGTCATTATACCGGTTTACAATATTCTGGACTGTCTGGAGCGTTGTGTGGGATCGGTCTGCGCGCAGACCTGGCAGAATCTGGAGATCATTCTGGTGGACGACGGCTCCACGGACGGGACGGGAGCGATGTGCGATGCGCTGGCCGGACGGGACGGCCGTATCCGGGTCTTTCATAAGCCGAACGGCGGTTCCTCCTCCGCCAGAAATCTGGGAATTGAGAAGGCGAACGGCGCTTATCTCGGTTTTGTGGACAGCGACGATTTCATTGAGCCGCAGATGTATGAGCTTATGATGCGCGAGATACAGGAAGGCGGATACAGGATCGTCCAGGTTTCCCGGGATGAGATCGGAGAGGATGGACAGCGCAGGCCGGACGTCTGTGTGCCGCCGGAGGAGGCTGTTTTCAGAGACAGCGGCGCATTCCTGCGCACACTGCTTCTGCATGAGGGGGACTGCTCATTTTGCACCAAGCTGATTGACGCGGCGCTTTTTCAGAACAGGAGATTCCCGGAGGGAGAGCTGAATGAGGATTTTTATTTGCTCCTGCAGCTTCTTACGGAAGCCGACGGCGTACGCATTCTGCCGCAGCAGCTCTATCACGTCTATTACCGGATGGGAAGCAACACCCGCAAAAAGGACCGGAGCGAATTCTCCAGGGTGTTTGTGGACATTGTGAAAAACGCGGATTACGCGCAGAAGCTGACGGAAGAGCATTTCCCTCAGTATAAAAAGGAGGCGGCCCGCTTCGGCCTGTTTCAGCGTCTGGATTATCTGCTTCACATTCCGGTGGAGCAGATGAACCGGAATAACACCTTTTACCGGGAGGTCATCCGCTACTGCCGCGCAAATGTGCGGGAAACATTGACCAATCCCTGGCTGACCGGACAGCAGAGGCTGTATCTGCTGCTCCTGACGGCGGCGCCCCGTCCGGTGCGCGCGCTGCACCGGCTGACCATGCGGATCCGGGGAAAGAATTGAACAGGATTTGCGATGCTTCGGAATGGAGGAAAGGAATGGAAAGCGGAAAAAAGATTCTTGTGATTCAGGGCGGCGGCCGCGCGAAGGGCAATACCGCCCGGCTGGTGGAAAGCTTCGTCAGGGGAGCAGAGGATGCGGGACATACGGTTGAAGTGGTTTCTCTTCTGAAATATGAGGTGAAGGGATGTATCGGCTGCAACGCCTGCCGGTACGGGAAGCCCTGCGTGCAGAAGGACGATTTTAACGGGATCGCGGTAAAACTCAGGGAGGCTGACCTGATCGCCTTTGCCTCTCCCCTGTATTTCTGGACCATATCTTCCCGGCTGAAGGCGTTCATTGAACGCTTTTACTGCCTGGCTCAGGAGGATCCCAATCCGCCGCTGGGAAGGTATGAGAAATATCCGGAGAAGGACTGCGTCCTTCTCATGACCGCGGCAGATGATTTTTTCTGGACCTTTGAACAGGCGGTGTCTTATTACCGCTTTGCCATAGTTAACTACATCGGCTTTCATGATAAGGGAATGCTTCTGGCAGGTGGCTGCGGCGACACCAACGGAGGTCCGCGGATTGAGGAAACGGAGCATCTGAAGGAAGCGTATATGTTTGGAAAGGGGCTGTACGACTAGATCCGGCTACAGCTCTTCATCCAGAAAGACACGGGAGCCGGTAGCGCCCTTCTGTCCCTGATATTTTCCACGGTAGGGATTCTGAGCGGCCTGATCCATCCGGGCGAATACCAGCTGGCCGATCCGCCGTCCCGCCTGCAGTTCAATGGCGCAGCGGTTGGCGTTAAACAGCTCCAGCGTGATCTCACCGCGGAAGCCCGGATCCACCCAGCCGGCGTTCTGGATGAACAGGCCCAGCCTGCCCAGCGAACTGCGCCCTTCCACAAAGGCGGTGAGATCGTCCGGAAGCTCAAAGTATTCCATGGTGGTTGCGAGCACGAACTGGCCCGGAAGCAGAAGATAGGTATCGGTGGTAATGGTTTTATAGGAAATCTCATGGGCCAGCGTAAGAATGCCCGAGGAGGAATCCTCAACGACGCTGAAGGTGTTCCCGAGGCGCACATCCACGCTGGCGGGCTGGATCTGCTCCGGGATGAGCGGGGAAATGACCAGGGTTTGTTCGGAAAGCATCTGGCGGATGGTTCGGTCGGATAAAATCATGGGAGGCTCCTTTCCTGTGAGGCGGGGTTAAAACGGCAGGAACTGTGTGCCGGACGGCACGGGTTTTGTATTTCATTGTAACACAGGAGCCGGGGATTTGAAAACCGGCCTTCGGCCGATTTCTTGCATTGCCCCGTCCCCTATGCTATAATGTCCGAAAAGGGCATAATGGCTTTCGGGGCTGACGTTTCGAAAAGGCATTTTGCCCCAATTTCTGTAAAAATTGAAATTGTATAAGCGTTTCGGATCCAACAGAAAATGAATACGGCTTGAAAAATGACATGCGGCAGCCGGAAATGAAGGCGGCGCGCAGGTCTGGCGCCGGACGCTGGTACAGACGGAGGAAGAGAATGTTAGATAATAAGACCATACTGATCACGGGCGGAACGGGTTCTTTTGGAAAAAGCTTTACCAGATACGTGTTGAAGCACTATCAGCCGAAGAAGATCATTATTTATTCCAGAGATGAGTACAAGCAGTTCGTGATGCAGAATGAGCTGAAGGAATATAATTCCGTGATGCGGTATTTTATCGGTGATGTGCGGGACAAGGACAGGCTGAAGAGAGCCTTTGAGGGTGTGGACTACGTGATTCATGCGGCGGCCTTAAAGCAGGTGCCCGCCTGTGAGTATAATCCCAACGAGGCGATCCGCACCAATATTAACGGTGCGCAGAACGTCATTGATGCGGCGCTGGATACCAATGTGAAGAAGGTGATCGCTCTGTCCACGGACAAGGCGGTGAATCCGGTCAATCTGTATGGCGGTACCAAGCTGGTGAGCGATAAACTCTTTGTGGCGGCGAATGCCTATTCCGGCACCAAGGATATCTGCTTCGCCATCGTCCGCTATGGAAATGTGGCAGGGAGCCGCGGTTCCATCATTCCGCTGTTCCATAACATTATCAAAAACGGAGGAACGGAGCTTCCCATCACGGATATGCGCATGACCCGCTTCTGGATCAGCCTGACGGAGGGCGTGGAGCTGGTGATCAAGGCGCTGAAGGAGGCGAAGGGCGGCGAGACCTTTATCAGCAAGATTCCCTCCTTCCGTGTGCCGGATCTGGCAGAGGCCATGCTTCCCGGCTGCAAAATAAAGGAGATCGGCATCCGTCCCGGCGAGAAGCTGCATGAAATCATGGTGACCACCGAGGACTCCTTCAATACCTATGAATACGATAAGCACTACATCGTATATCCGCAGATGGTATTCAATGAGAGACAGGTGCCCGACCTTTCCGGTAAAAAGGTGGAGGAGGGCTTCTCCTACAGCTCCGGAACCAACAGCGAATGGCTCTCTGTGGAGGATCTGAGGGAGCGCCTGAAGGAAGTGGAGCTGGAAAAATAAGTCTGTAAAGCCCGAAAGCGAGAACCGCCTTCGGGCCGTTTTCATACGGACGGAAATTTACATCCGGCAGGTGGACTTTTATCCTGAGAAGAAAGGTCCAGAGTCCGGATTTTCTTTAAAACAGGAATATTTCAGCCGGTCATCGGCAGAAGGGAGATCAGAATGGAAAAGAAGGATGCGATTCCTGCAATCGCGGGTGGAAAGCCGGTGCGGGATACGAAGATTTTCTATGGACATCAGTATCTGGACGAGGCGGATTATAAAGCCGTTCTGGATGTTTTAAAAAGCGATTATCTGACCTGCGGGCCGAAGATCGGAGAGCTGGAGGAAAAGCTTTGCCGTGTGACGGGGGCGAAGCACGCGGTTTCCGTCAGCAACGGAACGGCGGCACTGCATGTGGCCTGCCTTGCGGCGGGCGTGGGGCCGGGAGACGAGGTGATCACCACGCCCATCACCTTTGCAGCTTCTGCCAACTGCGCGCTTTACTGCGGAGCAAGACCCGTATTTGCGGATATTGATGAAAATACCTATAACATAGATCCGGAGCAGGTGCGCGCTCATGTAACGGAGAAAACAAAGGCTGTGGTTGCCGTGGATTACACCGGACAGTCCACGAACCTGAAGGAGCTTCGGAAAATCTGTGATGAATACGGCCTTGTTCTGATCACGGACGGAGCCCATTCTATCGGAACCACGTATGATGGAAAGCCTACCGGTTCCATTGCGGATATGACTACCTTCAGTTTTCATCCGGTAAAAACCGTCACCAGCGGTGAGGGCGGCGCAGTGATGACGGACAGCGATGAATATTATCAGAGACTGGCGCTGTTTGGCAAGCATGGCATCACCAGAGATCCGGCGCTCATGTCCAAAGAGCCGGACGGCCCCTGGTATTATGAGCAGATTGAGCTGGGGTATAATTACCGCATGACGGATATCCAGGCAGCGCTTCTGATCAGCCAGCTGGACAAGCTGGACATGTTCCGCGCCCGCCGGAAGGAGATTGTGAGAAGGTATGACGAAGCCTTTTCACAGATTCCGCAGATCCGGGTTCAGCAGGAACTGCCTGAGTCCGATACCACCAGACATCTGTACATCCTGCGGATCCGCCCCGAAATGCTGAAGATTGACCGGAAGGGAATGTTTGAAGCGCTGGCGGCGGAGAACATCTGCTGCAATGTGCATTACATTCCCGTCTATTATTTCCCGTACTACCAGAAGCTGGGATACCGGAAAGGACTGTGCCCGAAGGCGGAAAAGCTGTATGAGGAAATTCTGTCCCTGCCGCTTTACTATGCGATGAGCGATCAGGATGTGGAGGATGTGATCGAAGCGGTGCGCAGGATCTGTGCGTACTATGCAAAATAAAGGGAAGCCTTTATGCTGTGCCATTCGGAAAGGACGGAAGAGATGACGGAAGCTGTGAAAGAGACTTCAGCCAGGGGGACGGGAGACGTTGTCAGATGCCGCAAAGGATACAGAAGGAATGGAATCCTGCTCTGGGGTATGGTGCTTCTGTTTACCCTGCTGTATCTGTCACTGATTTTTAACGATAACGTATGGACGGATGAGATCTTCAGCATGAATCTGTTTGCCGACAGCTTCGCGCAGATTATCGTGGACACGGCGGAGGATGTGCATCCGCCTCTGTACTATTTTCTCGGGCGCATCATGCGCCTGCTGTTCGGAGAAAGCCTGCAGGTACAGAAAATTCTCACCATAATCCCCATGTCCCTGACACTGGCACTGGGAGCAGGAAAGATCCGGAGGAATTTCGGTGACAGAACTGCATTCCTTTTTATCCTGTTTCTGGGGTGCCTGCCCTGCTCCATGACCTATGCGGTTCAGGTACGCATGTATTCCTGGGCACTTTTGTGCGTGACGGCCTGTGGACTGTCGGTCTGGGAAATTCTGAAGAAAAACAGGATTTCCGACTGGATCTGGCTGTCCATTTCTGCTGTGGCGGCCGCATACCTGCATTATTTTGCCTTTGTTTCCGTCATTATCATAAACGGAATGCTTTTTCTGTGGCTGCTCTTTTCAAAGGAACAGCGGAAAAAGCTGGCGCGGTGGTGCATTTTTTCCATACTCATGGTTCTGGCTTATCTGCCCTGGCTTCCATACATGCTGGAACAGGTGACGAGGGTGGAGGGCGGCTACTGGATCGCTCCGATTACGATGGAAACAGTGTGGAGTTACTTTATCTGGGCTTTCGGGCTGAATCCGCTGCCCCAGACCACATATGGATATCTTCTGATTTCACTGACGGCGGGAACCGGATGTCTGGCCGGCTGGCTGCGGAGGAACAGACAGCCTGAGGCTGTGGGACAGAACCATTCATCGATTTTCCTTTACGCCCTTTTTGACATGGCGGTCCCCACGCTGACGGCTGCAGGAGGAATCATCCTCTCCCTGATCAGCCAGCCGATTTACCGGGATCAGTATGTATTTCCGGCAATGGGGCTGTTCTGCCTGTTCCTGGCGATTGGTGTGAACCGGGTTCTGGAAGACGGACTGGCCTGGCTCCTGCCTGAATCAGAGACTGCAGATGGGGTGGAACACGATGGGAAGGAAGGAAGCGTACGCTCCGGACAGGGCAGCATGGTGCGGACTGTCTGCATGATGGTGGTGCTGCTGTTCGTGCTGTTTACCGGAGCCATTTCCTACAGGGACGCTTTTCGGGATGAATATCTGGCTACTCTGACGAAGCAGACGGAAAAATTTTTTGAAGAAAATCTCGGGGAAAATGATCTCGTCGTTTATAACTATCAGGCGTACTATTTCAATTACAAATACTATTTCCCGGAAGAGAAGCTGGCCTATGTCCGTGACGTGGATCTGTCGCAGAATTTTGACAGAATCTGGTTTTTGGATACGGAGATGGAATGGGATTTTGTTCCGGATCAGATTATCCCGTATAACCTGCAGATTGAGTATGTGGGACATTTCGGGATTGAAGACAATGAATTTGACCTGTACAAGGTAACAAAAGGAGTGCCTGCAGAATGAAATTGAGCGTGATCGTGCCCGTTTACAATACGGCGGGGGAGGGAAAACTGGAATACTGCCTGAACTCCCTGGTGAACCAGACCCTGCAGGATATGGAAATCATTGCGGTGGACGACTGTTCCACGGACAATTCTCTTGAGATTCTGCAGCGGTTTGAAAGAGAGCATCCGGAAAGGGTGCGGGCGGTTCATTCCGAAGTGAACCGGAAGCAGGGAGGGGCTAAAAATATCGGCCTTTCCCTGGCGCAGGGAGAATGGATCGGCTTTATCGACAGCGACGACTGGATCACACCGGACATGTATGAACGTCTGCTCGCCTGCGCGCGGGAGACGGGCGCGGATATGGTGGGCTGTGATTACTGTCTGACGGACGAGCACAGCATGAAGGTCGGCCAGGTGGTTCATAACAACCGGCCGGAGCAGACAGGGATCCTGAACCATGACAAATATGCATCCCTTATTCTGGACAGCGGAAGTCTGGTGGTAAAAATCTACCGCCGGGAGATCATTCTGGGCTGTGACAGCCGCTTCCCGGAAGGGATTTTTTATGAGGACAATGCCCTGGGAAATACCTGGATGCTGAGGGCAAAGCATTTCGAATACATTCCGGAGCCCATGTACTATTACTATCAGCATGATGCATCCACCGTGCATACAATCACGAAAAAACGTTGTGAGGACCGGATGCAGGCGGGACGGATCATGATCGCCGAGGCGAAGAAATACGGATATTTTGAGGAATATAAAAGCGAGCTGGAATTCAGCTTCACCGTGCTTTTCTATGTGAATACGCTTTTTTCCTACATGTTCGGTGTGAAAAAGAAGGAGCCCGCATTTGTGGAAGCCATGGGACGTGAGATGCGGGAAACCTTCCCTGATTTTCAGAAAAATCCCCGGTATCAGGAGCGATTTAACGGGGAAGAGAAGAAACTGGTGGAAATGCAGCAGAAATCCACGAAGAGGTTCATGCTGTATTTTACTCTGCTGTGGACCTGGCGGAACCTTCGAAAAAGGCTGCACGGTGCATGAACCGACGGTTCGTACTGGAAGAGAGGAAACGGATGATGCGTAAGAAAGCGGCACTGATTGGAGCGGGAGAGGAATCCCTTCATACCATAAAAAAGGCACAGGAGCTCGGCGTTTTTGTGACAGCCCTGGACGGAAATCCGGAGGCTGCCGGGCTGAAAGCAGCGGATGAAGGACTTGCCGTGGATATTTCCAGAGAGGATGAAGTTCTGAAGGCGCTTGGACGGGAGATACCGGATTTTGTGATTACCGGTCCCATCGGCCGTTATCTGACGACGGCAGGAGCGGTGAACGATGCCTTCCGGCTTCGCGGCATCAGCAGGCAGTCCGCCGTCTGGTGTACGGACAAATATCTGTTCCATGAAAAGCTGCATGCGGCCGGCTTAAGAGACTGCTGCTGTGAACGGGTTCCTGCATTTTGTGGAAAAGAGTCATCGGAAGTACGGCAGATTGTGGATAACCTGATAAAAAAGGCGGAGGAGGAGTTTTCCTTTCCAGTGATTCTGAAGCCGCGATATGGTTCCGGCAGCAGAGGAATTTTCTTTTTAAACAGCGTGGCAAAGCTGCGGGCAGCGCTTGAGGAGCTTACCGGGGGAAAAGTGTCAGCTGCTTCCGATGAGGATTATGTGCTGGAGGAAGCCGTACCAGGTGTGGAATATGGTGTGGACGCGGCGATGGACGGAAAAAAGTACTGCCAGATTCTGCTGCGGAGAAAGCTGCTGACGCCGCCTCCTGCCAGACAGGCCGTGGGATATTTTTCCGTGACGGGCAGGGAAGAACGGGAGGCACGCCTGATTTCTCTGGTTCGGGATTATCTGGAGCGTGTAATGGCGGTGCTGGAGCTTCAGGACTGCCTGCTCCATGCGGATTTGATGATTTCCGGTGAGAGGATTTTTGTCATCGAGCTTTCCGCCCGGCCATCCGGCCATCATCTTCACGATCTCTTCACTCCTATGGTGACAGGCGTGGATATGGCGGAGGCATACATCCGCAGCCAGTGCGGACTGCCGTATACCTACGAACCAACGGAAGCACGCAGGCTTCTGATTCGCTATTTTGCCCTGCCGGCGGGCGTTGTGAAAACGGTGCCGGGGAAGGAGGAGCTGGCTCTGCCGACAGGCATCCGTTTATGTGCCTGGGACTGTGAGATCCGTCCGGGAGACCGGCTGGAGCGGGTGACTACCGGTCACTCCGTGATGGGACGCGGTTATTTTATCCTGGAAGGGGATACGGATGAGGAAATGGAAGCGGCGGCTGATGAAGTCCTGGGGAGATTTGAGGTGGAGCAGCAGGAAGAACAGCTGGCAAAGGTCATCGTTCCGCCGAAAATTGATTTTGAGGCAGGAGGGCTGGTTCAGCAGGAGGGCGTGGTATATGCCACGCATCAAGGAAAAGCATACAGGATGGATATTGTTTATCCTGCTGATGCAAAGAAAGCGCTTCCTGCTGTAGTCTGGGTCCATGGAGGCGGGTGGTCGGATGAGAATCTGACCCGGAAATATCTGCCGGGTACAGAAATGGCGCGGCTTTCCAAACGGGGCTTCGTGACGGTGAGCGTGGATTACCGTCTCTGCCAGGAAGCGCCGTTCCCGGCGCAGATCGAAGACTGTAAGGCCGCCGTGCGGTTTCTGCGTGCCCATGCGGAAGAATTCCATGTGGATCCGGAACGGATCGCCGCCTGGGGAGAGTCGGCGGGAGGTCATCTGGTGGAGCTGATGGCATACAGTACGGATGAGGAATTTGTGGATGATAGCTATCCGGGTTTTTCTTCCCGGATTCAGGCGGTAATTCCCTGGTATGCGCCATCAGATCTGCGGATGAATGAGGAGGAATGGAAGGCTTCGGACATCTATCAAAAGCTTTTTGCTTTTCCGGATCCGAAGGAACGGGAGCGGATGATGGAGACGGCGAGTCCGGTCTGTTACGCTTCCAGAACGAATCCGCCTACCCTGCTGATGCATGGTGACGCGGACAGACTGGTGAGCCTGGAAAACAGCAGACAGATGTATGAGGTGCTGAAAGCGGCGGGAAATGACGTCCGGCTGATCACGATTCCAGGGCAGGGGCATGGATTTTTTGACGGAGAGGAATATTATGAGAAGATATTCCGGTTTCTGGAAGAAGTGCTGAAAAGCTAAATAAAAAAAAGGGTGTCAGGAAGGATTCAGCAGATTGAGCCTGCTTGCACCGGTATCACCATGGCTCCCAATCCGACGTTGCTTCTGATGATGTTCTTACCTGGAGCCAGAAGCGGTGAATGTCAAAATGAAAAAGAGTTACCGGTCACAAGGTGACCAGTAACAAAAATGGTTCTTTCCTGAAACGTTCAGATGTAAATACTCAGGTTCAAACGCTCAGGTGCGCAGCAGCTTCTGGCTGCGCACCTGTTTTCTGTATTCAGAGGGAAGAACGTGTGCCACATCCTGGAACGCCCGGGTAAATTTCCCGGCGGATTCATAGCCAAGGGCGGCGGCAATCTGAGAGATGGGTTCCTCAGACTGGCGGAGAAGCTCCATGGCTCTGTGAATCCGGTACTCCTTCATGTAGGCCGCGATGGGCTGGCCGTATACAGCCTTGAAGATGGATTTCAGAGAGGAGGTATTGATCAGGTACTCTCTGGAGAGCTCTTCAATGGTAAAACGCTGTTCCGGATGCCGGATCAGGCGGTCATGGATTTCCCGTATCAGATCCGTCTGGCTGCTGCTGCATCTGGCGATGCTTTTTTCGCGGGCGGCGGACAGATCCAGGCGGTCCAGGTAGAGAAGCAGCTCCTGGACCTTCAGCTTGAAATAGGGAAGGCGCAGATGCTCCGGCAGCCCGTAAAGGGGCGCGAAGATCCATTCCGTTTCCGAACAGGCGGGCAGCGCGCAGGACTCTCCGGGAACGCAGAATTTCTCATAAAGCGCTTCAGGATTCAATCCGGCTTCCTGCAGGATATCGGGACAATTTACGGAGAGAAGGTTCAGATCGACGGACAGGGTGATCCCTTCATAGCAGCCCAGCGGAAACCGCATGACGGAATCCGCACAGCAGTCGGTGCTGTGCAGCGTGAGATCGCCGGCACCCAGGTAGACGGACATGCCATCCCGCAGATCCCAGCCCACACGGCCGCGGTGACAGTGGCTGATCTCCAGAACATGGGGAGAGGCGGCATGATGAAAAGAGGCCTGTCCGGCCTGAAACAGCAGGCAGGAAAGCTCAATTCCCGGAAATACCGGGTAGATGGAAATTTTCCCCCTGCCGTCAGTTGCGGCCTTCAGATGATCGTAAAAAGGAGTACCGGCATCGTCTGACGGATGCACTTCCATAATAACGGAGGAAGCCGGCAGGGACTGGAGCGCCTCTTCCGGCAGGATAAGAGCTTCTTTTTTCATGAAATCTCCTTCTTCCCCGAATTCTCAGGAGCGGAAGGACAGGCGATTTCCACCAGATCCTCAATCATATGATGAAGAAGCTGGGCCCGGTCGGTCT
>ULPS01040183.1_pt1 | contig 21239 bp, 18 predicted proteins | sample 1953711 | NCBI WGS metagenome assembly ULPS01 (sample SAMEA4835635, study PRJEB28245) | human gut metagenome | biome: gut microbiome; material: fecal sample | place: Denmark | collected 2008 | reverse complement strand
GCTCTCGTCGAACTAACTTCATCTCAAACTGTAATGGGTGGAGGCTCCTTCTGGGGAAGAACCCATGAGCTTGGCCTGTGCTGACGTATTCGTTCCCAAGGGTTCCTTCGTGGTGGTGGAAGGTCCATCAGGCTCCGGGAAATCCACGCTGTTCAAGTTGCTGTTAGGTGCCTACGATGCGAATGGCTTCTCGTACGAGCTCGCTGCCTCTGCTGCGGGTGCCATGTCCGCAGCTGCTGCGCCCGATGCCTCCGCAGGCGCGGTCGCTACGGGCGCGCCTCTTACCGATGCCCCTGCGAGCGCGTTCGCTGTTCCCGCCTGTGCCGCATCTCAGGTGCCGCCCGGCGCGTTCGCCTATGTGCCGCAAGACAACTTCCTGTTCGCAGGCTCGATTCGCGAAAACGTGGCGTTCGCCGCCTCTGATGCGACCGATGACCTGGTAAAACGTGCATGTGAAGTGGCATGTGCGTGGGACTTCGTGGAAGAGCTTCCGCTGGGACTCGACACGATGATCGGCGAGCACGGGCAGGGCCTTTCCCAGGGGCAGCTGCAGCGTCTGGCTATCGCGCGTGCGGTGTGCTCGGGCGCTCCCGTCATGGTGCTCGACGAAGTCACGAGCGCGCTCGATGACGCGACCGAAGCGGCCGTTCTTGCCAATATAGCCTCACTACCTGGTAAAACGATTTTCGTCGCCGCCCATCGCGCAAAGGCGCGCGAGTTCGCCACCATGCGCCTTCACGTGGAAGACGGTGTGCTGGCCGAAGCGCGTTAGGACGCATTCCTGCATAGACTTCGTCAAGCACTTCTTGTGCCCCTTCCTCGAAATCGCGTCGTCGTGGACAAAAATTGGCGATATGTGAGGAGTATCAATAAACTAACTTCCATTCGAAAATTTTGACCTGGAAAAATGCCGACGGAAGCGCGGGCGAGCGATCTTCCCTGGGCGCAAGGACTCACATATCGGCCGTATTTGACCACAGCCCCCCGTTTCCCGAGAAGAAGGCGCCGTGCCAGATCGCCCAATCGTCGCTGCATCCAAATTGTCGTGCGACAAATGCGCCTCTCGAGCAAAACCTGAATTTGGCAGTTTAAAAGGCCCGTTTACCCACTTTGAGCTGGGCAAACGGGCCTTTTAAACTGCCAAATTCAGGATAATACCTCTTGTAAAATAACATCACTATGCATTGAGGCCCATACACAAAGATAGCACCCATGACGCAGTGCGCTTTGGGTGCTATTTAGGCCGTCATGCACGTATGCTGCGCATATTCCCGCTATTCCCATTCCACCGTGCCGACGGGTTTGGGTGTGAGGTCGTAGCAGACGCGGCAGATGCCGGGGACTTCGGCGGTAATGCGAGCAGTGATGCGCTTGAGCAGCGCCCAGTCGAGCTCGGGCACCGTCGGCGGTCATGACGTCGACGGTGTTGATGCAGCGGATGATACTCGGCCAGTCGTAAGCGCGCTTGCCATCGCGCACGCCGGTGGCGCGGAAGTCGGGCACGACAGCAAAGTACTGCCAGATGGTAAGCCCTGCCTGGTCAATCTCCTCGCGAACAATCACATCTGCCTCGCGCAGCGCCTCGAGACGGTCGCGGGTAATAGCGCCGAGGCAACGAACGCCCAGGCCAGGGCCGGGGAAGGGCTGGCGCTCGACCATGTTCTCGGGCAGGCCAAGCTCGCGGCCGACCACACGCACCTCGTCCTTGTACAGCAGCTTGACGGGCTCGCAAAGCTCAAACTGCAGGTCATCGGGCAGGCCGCCCACATTGTAATGGGCCTTTACGCCGTCTTTGGACTCCAGGATGTCGGGGTAGATGGTGCCCTGCGCCAGGAAGCTGACCTCGTTGCCAACCTTGCGCGCCTCCTTCTCAAACACGCGGATGAACTCGGCGCCGATGATCTTGCGCTTTGCCTCGGGCTCGGCGACGTCAACCAGCTTGCCAAGGAAGCGATCGGTCGCGTCCACATAGACCAGGTTCGCGTCCATCTGATTCTTGAACACATCGAAGACCTGCTCGCTTTCACCCTTGCGCATGAGGCCGTTGTTCACGTGCACGCAGATGAGCTGCTTGCCGATTGCCTTGATGAGAAGGGCCGCGACGACCGAGCTGTCGACGCCGCCGGAAAGAGCCAGCAGAACCTTCTTGTCACCGATTTGCTCGCGGATTGCGGCAACCTGCTCGTCGATGAACGCCTGGGCAAGCTCGGGGGTGGTGATGCGCACCATGTCATCAGGACGCTGATTAAGATCCATGCGAAGCTCCTTCACAATCGATGGGAATGCGCCAGCGCATGCGGGCGCGTTCAACATGGCTGCCGGCGTGAAGAAGGACACGCTGCCGCCGCGCCTTCTGCGCGAGGAACTGCCAAGCGGACCTGCGAAGGGTAAGGTCGCAGAGCTCCAGGTCATGCTGGCTGACTACTACGAGGCACGCGGCTGGCGGCGCAAGGCGACCCCACTGACGCCAAATTCCAGGAGCTTCGCCTGCAAGGGGTTGTATGAACGTCAAGTTTTTCGCTACGTATCGTATGATTGTGGGGCAGGGGTGCATTAACCTCCCCGCCCCTCGCGACGTTTTGGAGCTGCTGGAAATATTGGAACAACGCTACCCTGATTTCCAAGGGCTGCTGCTCAACGACGATCATACCGATAAGGGACGCGATGCCATCGTGCTGGTGTGCGGCCGCCATATCGAGCATTTGGATGGCGTGCGCACCCCGCTTTCCGAGCAGGATTACGTAGCCGTGACGCCGCTAGTTGCGGGAGGCTGATGCCGCAATGTGCGGCGGACACCGAGCACGCGTCCTTCGAAAACGCGAAGGAGACTCCTATGGTTTCTGACGAAGAAGTCATCCAAATCGTGCAGTCTTATCCTGCCGAGCGCCGCTATGCGCTGGCTGCTATGCAGGATATGCAGCATGCCTTCAACTATATCCCCGAGAAGGGGCTTCATTGCCTGGCTAAGCACCTGAACTGCGGTGTTGCCCAACTATATTCCATGGCAACTTTCTACAAGGCGCTGTCTTTAAAGCCGAAGGGCAAACACATCATCAAGATTTGCAACGGCACCGCTTGCCACATCCGCGGTTCGGTGAACCTCGCGACCGGCCTCAAGCGCGAGTTGGGAATCAATCCCGGCGAGACGACCGAGGACGGCATGTTCTCCGTGGAGATGGTGAACTGCCTGGGATCGTGCGCCTTGGCGCCGGTCTTGCTGGTCGACGGCACCTACCACAACAAGCTCAAGCTCGAAGACGTCCCCGGCATCGTGGAGCGCTACCGCCTCGCGGATGCTGAAGAAGGGGAGGCCGGCAATGACTAGGACCGAGAGAATACTGGTATGCTGCGGCACTGGGTGCATTGCCAACGGTGCCTACGAGGTGGCGAGAGCCCTGGAGGAGCAGATTGCGGCACAGGGAGCGAATGCCCAGGTAGAGCTCAAGGTATGTCGCACGGGCTGCTCGGGCGAATGCGAGCAGGGGCCGCTTGTGCGCCTCATGCCCCGCGACACCATGTACTACAAGGTAAAGCCCGCCGATGCCCCTGCCGTCATCGCCTCACTCGAGGGCGACCCGGTGACGAAGCTTTTATATCGCGACGAGCAGGGCGTTCGCAATGAGCATCAGGCGGACAACCCCTTCTACGGCCTTCAGCACAAGGTGGTGCTAAAGGATGTGGGCATCATCGACCCCTTGATCCTGGAGGAATACAAGGCGGCCGGCGGATACGAGGGACTCGCACGCGCCCTCACCATGACCCCCGACGAGATTATCGACGAGGTGGAGAGAAGTGGCCTGCGCGGCAAAGGCGGCGCTGGCTTCCCCGCGGGGCGCAAGTGGCGCAGCGCAGCGAGTTACGACGTGTGGCCGAAGTACATCGTGTGCAACGGCGACGAGGGCGACCCGGGCGCGTTCATGGACGGCTCCACGATGGAGGGCAGCCCCCATGCCGTCATCGAGGGAATGATCATTGGCGCGCTGGCCATCGGCGCCGAGACAGGTGTGCTCTACATCCGTGACGAGTACGCTTTGGCGCGCGAGCATATCCAGCGCGCCATCGACGACGCCTATGACGCCGGCATCCTGGGCGAGCACATCATGGGCAGCGACCATAAGCTGAACTTGAGCATCGTGCGCGGCGGCGGCGCCTTCGTGTGCGGCGAGTCCACGGCACTTATGAACTCGATCGAGGGCAAGGTCGGCGAGCCGCGCCCGAAGTACATCCGCAGCGTCCAAAGCGGCCTGTTCGAGAAGCCCACGGTGCTGAACAACGTCGAGACCTTGGCATCCATTCCCACCATCTTGGCGCACGGCGGAGAGGAATACGCCAAGCTGGGGACGGAGAAATCTAAGGGTACGAAGGTTTTCGCGATGGTGGGCAAGGTCAAACACACGGGCCTTGTGGAAGTGCCGATGGGCACTACGCTTCGAACGCTCATCTACGACATCGGCGGAGGCATCATCAAGGACCGACCCTTCAAGGCAATCCAGACGGGCGGCCCGTCGGGCGGCTGCATTCCCGAGAGTCTGCTTGATCTGCCGGTCGACTTCGACACGCTCGTCGAATACGGCGCCATGATGGGCTCGGGCGGCATGATCGTCATGGACGACTGCAGCTGCATGGTGGAGGTCGCCCGCTACTACATCGACTTTTTGTGCGAGGAAAGCTGCGGTAAGTGCACGCCCTGCCGCGAGGGCCTGCGCCAGATGCGCTATATCCTCAACGAGATCTGCGAGGGTCGCGGCAAAGAGGGCGACGTCGAGCTGCTCGAGGAGATCGGGCACATGATGCAGGACGCTTCCCTGTGCGCTTTGGGTCGCACGGCACCGAACCCCGTGCTGACCACCATCAAGTTCTTCCGCGAGGAATACGAGGAGCACATCGGCGAGCACCGCTGCCCCGCGGGCGTTTGCGCCGCGCTGACCAGGTTCGCCATCGACCCGCAAGCATGCAAGGGCTGCGGCATGTGCGCGAAGGCATGCCCCACTGAAGCTATCTCCGGCGAGCGCAAGCAGCCGTATTCCATCGAACCCGCCGCGTGCATCGCCTGCGGCAGCTGCCGTGAGGTTTGCAACTTCAACGCAGTGCTAACGGAGGGGAGGTAGCTATGGCTAAGACCTACGATATCGTGATCGACGGCAAGACCTGCTCGGCCGAGCACGGCGAATACCTGTGGGACGTGGCGAAGCGTAACGGCATCGAGATTCCCGCGCTGTGCCGCAGCGAGGCGTTCCCCGAGCACCGCGCAAGCTGCCGCGTGTGTATTGTGGAAGTGGTCGCGCGTGGCCGCTCAAAGGTGGTAACTTCCTGCGTGTACCCCATAGAAGGGGAATGCGAGGTGCGCACTAACTCGCCTAAGATCGTCCAGGATCGCAAGGTTCTCATGGCGCTGCTCGCTGCCCGCGCGCCGGAGTCCGACCTCATGGCTGCGATGGCGTCTCACATGGGGGCGGGCGAGGGATACGAGCGCCTCGAGCCTTTGGACGCGGGTAAGTGCATCCTGTGCGGGCTGTGCGTGCAGGCATGCGAGAGCATGGGAACAGGTGCCATCTCGACGGTCAATCGCGGCGTCGACAAGGAGATAAACACCCCCTACGGCGCGGCAAGCGACGATTGCATTGGATGTTTGAGCTGCGCAAACGTTTGTCCTACGGGTAGCATCGCGTTCACAGAGGACTCTGAGACGCGTACCATCTGGAACCGCACGTTCGAACTTTCTCGCTGCAAGGAATGCGGACGTGTACTGGGTACGCAGCAGATGTCGGACGTGGAGCTGTGCGATGCGTGCCGCCGAAAAGCGATTGCGAACGAACTGGCGGAGACGTATCGTTTCGTGTAGAACAGCAGTCGCGAATTCGGGCGGCCGCACTGATGATGGGCCAGATAGACGGAAGGGGGCGCCATGGCATTCGAGCACCGCTATGATCGCAACAAGCGGGCGCTGTCTGATCGGGAATGCCGGGCGCTCTCAGAGTGCAAGGTGGCAGTGATCGGGTGCGGCGGACTGGGCGGCTCCGTGGAAGAGATGACTCTGCGATGAGACGCGCGGTCACCCCTGCGGAAAAGCTGCGCCTGCTCAATGCACTTGTCGCCTCGGCGATCGCCGTCTTCTTCTTAGCGCATTCTGCGCTTGGAACGGCATCGCTTTTTATTGAAGGCCTGGTCAACAGCCTGCCATGGCTCGTATGGGCCATGTTCGGCGCGGCGGGAGCGCACGTACTCGCAAGCGTCGGCGCTACCGCTTTGATGCTGACCGACACCGAGCGCCCACCGAGTTCCCGCAAGAAGCGCCACTTCGTGCTGAAGTGGGCGACAGGGGCGGTTTTGGCGGCAGCGATCGCCGTACACCTCTTCTGCATCCTTTGCCCTGGCAGCCTTCCCGTCTTTCCCCATCAGACGAAGGTGTCTTTCCTGTTCCTTCTTGCTGCGCTCGCCTGGCATATCGGCATCGCGACGAAATCCCTTGCCCGCGACCTAGGAATCGGGAAGGGAACGCGCGATGTCATGCGGGCTGCCTACGTGCTGACTGTTTTCGCCCTGATAGCCCTTGTGGTTCTGGCTTCCTAAATTCGACAGCCATGTGCTGGGCGTATCGAATGAGGAGGAGGCCCAGCCTGTCAGGAGGTCTTCTCGCTTTCCGGAAAAGCGCGCCCGGCGTGCTCGAATCTCTCAAGCAAATACGCAGCCCACACGTTTCTCACTATAATTTCGCGATGCGCTTTCCCCCGTATTTAGCGATGCGCCCCTCTCGGTATGCAGGGGATAATTCGCGCTCGATTGGCTTGCCACCCGTTCGGCGTCTGCGTCAAGCGGGAAACCCGCCCCCCTGTTTCCGAGAGAATGACCTCGGGAACAGGGGGTTTCTTTGCGTCTATGCGATGTTTCGCTCGTCGAAATCTTCCATCTCGAGTTCCTCGAGGCTGACGTTGAGCTCCTCCTCGATTTCGCGGAGCATGCGGTCTTCCTCCTCCCTGCGCCGCTGCTCCTCAAGCTCAATCCGGGCTTCCTTTGCGCGCTTCGCCTCGATGATCTCGGGGTAGCGCGGATGGTCCTCCAACCGCCGCGCGGGATCCATCGCTCCGCGTTGGCCGCGCAGAAACACCCACCACATCCCCGCAGGCGTTTCCAGCAAGGTGCTGGCGGTTTTGTTCGCACGGCAGGAAAAGTAAGCGGCGGTGCGCTCGTCTTGAAAGCCGAGGACAAGCTGGCTGTCGCAGTTGCCTACGATGGAATTGGCGGTGGCCTCGCCGTAGCGCGCCTCAAGCTGGCTTATCGTTTGGCACACCACCGTGCAACTGATCTCGCGACTACGAATGACCGAGAGCACATCGTCGATGTGGGGTAGGCGCAGATTCGCAAAGTCATCGAGCACGAAGCGGACCGGCACCGGGAGCCGGTGATCGGGGTAATCGCGATCAGCCGAGCGGCACAGGGAGGAAAACGCCTGCTGGATGAAGAGACTCGTAAGCTTGTCGAGGCTTCGGTCCATGTCGTCGATGGTGACGAACAGCGCGCGCTTTTCGCGCCCGAAACTGCGGAAATCGATCTGCCGAGGATTGCTGTACGACCTGATGACACCTTCGAACCCGAACGGTACAAGGTCGGCCGCGAGGATTCCCAAGATGCTCGCATGCATCTTCTCCGCACCGCACGTGGCCTTCGCGCGGTTGTACAGCGAGGGCGCGTAAGCTTCGGGGTCTTCTTTTTGCAGGTCAGTGAAGAGCGGGTCGACCGCCCGAGCGACGGCAAGCTCGAACATGCGGATTACCGACGACATGTTCTGCGCCTCGTCGGGCAGGGCCTCGAGCACGTAGGCGATATAGGCCGTGAGGTAGTTCGCCGCAGCAAGCGGCCAAAAGGAGTCGCTCGCATGCTCGTCAACAGGGCAGATGGCCGAAGCTATGGAGATGATGTCCTGCTGCATCGGTCGGCCCTCGCACCAGCGAATGTGGTCGAGCGGGTTGTATCCGATGGTGCCGTCCATGGCGTTGAAGTCGATGCAGTCGACGATGTAGCCGTTTTCCTCGAGGTAAGGGCCCATCTCGTGATAGAGGGAGCCTTTGCAATCGAGCACAATGTAGGACCCTTGGCATTGCAGCAGGTTCGGCTTGACGTGATTGCGCGTTTTCCCGCCGCCCGACGACCCGAGCACGAGAACGTTGTTGTTCAGCCCGCTTCGCCATGTATCGCAGCTGACGGATCGGTTGGCGGAAAGCAAGGTTTCTCCTTGGTAGGCTCTTCGCTGCGGGTTGAAGGCAGGCTCGCTTTCGGTTTTTGCGGCCGCGAAAGCTTGCGCAAGCTGATTGCTCGCGGCGTCTTTGGCGATGGGTTTGAATTCGGTGGCTTTCATAAGCAGCTCCTAAAGTTGGATGTCGGCGATAGATGGGGGGGAATTGACGGACGAGAGAGGCGGACGGGTGACGGCGGCGAGGGGGACGGCCGAGCGGCATCAAGCTTACGCCCGCTTGTTGCCCGAGCGGTCTTGAAGCCCCCACACTGCGCCGCTATAGCGTGTTTATCACGCGATCGGCGAGGTGCGCCGCCACCGCATCTTCCGCCTCGAAATAGGTGTCTCGGGCGGTTATCTCGAAGACCTGCTCGAGGTCCATTCCCGAATGCTGGGCAATGACCTGCGCCGTTACATCGCGAATGCGCATCAAGTCGTCGGCTCGCGCCTTCACTGAAAGGGCGCTGCCGCCCACGCCTCCCGAAATGAGCGGATCGTGGACCATCACGCGGCTGTGCGGCAGCATGTCGCGCGTGTCGCCGGCGATGAACAGCAGCGCTGCCATGCTCGCTGCAAGCCCCAGACACACGGTGCGGATGGGGCAGCTCGCGGCCTGCATCACGTCGTAAAGCGCCAAACCCGAGCTCACCTCGCCGCCGGGGCTGTTAATGAATAGCGTGATGGGTGCCGCTGCGTCGACCTTCTGCAGATAGAGGATTCCGCGGATGATGACCGCCACCGATTCAGAATCAACGGGGCCTGAAAGCTCAAGTTCGCGGGAGGCGAGCATCGCGTCGCGGATGTCGAAACGCTGGATGCCAAGATTGGTTTCCTCGATGATTTGGGGAGGGTAGACCGAAGTACTCATGCCGTGCCTTTCTTCGAATGGCGCCAAGCGCCGGAGGGTGGTTGAATGCAGGGCTATGCAAGGCTCGACGCCAAACGAGCGCTCACCGTCACGCGGATTGCGTGGCGGGAAAGAATGCGCACGAAAGCTCAGCGATGCCGCTCCTGCTCAACATTTCCTCATCTTCAGTTGTTGCGGTATTGCGAACGGTCATGTAACACGCCGCAGCTTGTAAAGCCGCTCAAAGCAAAGGCAGCCGGTGCCGCCCCCATGCCGTGTATGACGGGGAATTCTGTGACACACTTCAAGAAGCAAGGGCAGCCGGTGCCGCCCCCAGAACTCCCTTTAAAAAAGACGGACCAGCCGTCAACGGGTGCTTCCAGAGTATAGACGAAGAAGCACCGAATTGGCAAGAACTAATTGAAACGCTTGTTCGAATAATATTCTCATCAGGCACTTTCGCCCCGACGTGGTGCGCGGATAGCGCCAACCAGGGCGCGAGGGAATGCGAGCACGCGCCGCACCCTCGCGCCGTCTAGGCTGCTAGTTGTCCTGCGTCATGCGGCGATAGCGGTCGAAGCGATGCAGCGCATCCTCTTTGCCCCGCTCGAAGAGTCGCTCTGCCTCCTCGGGAAAGGTCTTGGTAAGCGAGGCGTAGCGGTTCTCGCCTGCAACGAACTCTAAGTAGTCCATGGTGGGCGCTTTGGAGTCCAGAGTCATCGGGCGCTCCTTGCGCGGGTCAAAGCGGTACAGCGCCCAGTAGCCGCTTTCCACCGCGCGCTTCATCTCGCCCTGGACGTCGTGCATCCCGCACTTCAGACCATGTGAGGTGCAGGGCGCGTAAGCGATGATAACGGAAGGGCCGTCGTATTCCTCGGCCTCCTTGAGCGCCTTGACGAGCTGGTTGTAGTTGGCGCCCATCGCCACCTGGGCGACGTAAACGTTGCCGTAGCTCATAAGGATTGCGCCCAAATCCTTCTTGCCCGTCTTCTTGCCGCTCGCCGCGAACTGAGCGACTGCGCCCGCGGGCGTGGCCTTCGAGCTCTGGCCGCCGGTGTTGGAGTAGACCTCGGTGTCGACCACCAGGACATTCACGTTAGCGCCGCTTGCAACTACGTGGTCGAGCCCGCCGAAGCCGATATCGTAGGCCCAACCGTCGCCGCCGAACATCCAAAACGTCTTCTTGGCCAGCTGATCTTTGAACTTGAGGACCCCCTCGCACACCTTCTTGGCGCTGTTGGTGAGCGAGTCCATCGAAGCTTCGATTGCCGCCACGAGCGTATCGGAGGCCGCACGCAAGGCATCGAAATCGTCAAAGGCGGCAAGATAGGACTCGCACGAATCCTTGACCTGCCCCATGACAGCGGGGTCGGGCGAGTCGCCTTTGCCCTCCTTCAGGTTCTCCAGGCCGCATGCGAGCACCTGCACGAGCTTCTCGACGCGCGACTTCTCGGCCGCGCGCTGCTGAGTCGAACCCAAGTAGAGACCTAACGAAAGTTCGGCGTTGTTCTCGAAAAGGCTGTTGGTCCATGCCGGACCGAAGCCGCGCTTGTTGGTGGTATAGGGGATGCCGGGGAAGGGCGCGCCCCACGCCTGCGAGCAACCCGTGGCGTTTGCCCAGTACACGCGGTCGCCGAACAGCTGGGTGAGCAGCTTTGCGTAGGGCGTCTCGCCGCAGCCCGCACATGCTGCCGAGAACTCGAGGAGGGGCTGTTTGAACTGCGAGCCCTTGACCGAGTAGGGGTCGAACACGCTGCCTTTGTCGGCAAGCTCAAGGCCGTATTCCCACAGCGTGCGACTCTCGTCGGTGAACTTGGCAGGTTCCATGGAAAGCGCGTCTGACGGGCACACGTCGGCGCAACTGCCGCAACTCGTGCAGTCGAGGTGGCTCACCTGGAGGGTGAAGCGCATGCCATCGGGCAGGTTCTTACCGCCCTTGAGTGCGACGGTCTCGAACCCGGCGGGGGCAGCTGCGGCTTCCTCCTCGCTCAGCAGGTAGGGGCGAATCGCAGCATGGGGGCACACGAAGGCGCAGCGGTTGCACTGGATGCAGGCGTCGGCCTTCCACGCAGGCGTCTTCACGGCGATGCCGCGCTTCTCGAAAGCCGTGAGACCCATGTCGATGACGCCATCCTCGTAGCCCGCAAACGCGCTCACGGGGAGCTCATCGCCTTTCTGGGCGTTCACGGGGCGCAGGATGTTCGCGACCACAGCTGGCAGTCCCTCATCGCCATCAAGCTCGTCGAGCTCGGCGTTTGCCCAGCTCACAGGCACCGTGACCTCCACGCACTTCTGAGCGCCCTCCTCGATGGCAGCCACGTTGCTCGCCACCACGGCGTCGCCCTTGCGCGCGTAGGACTTCCGTGCCGCGTCCTTCATATAGTCGAGAGCTTGCTCGACCGGCATGAGCCCTGAAATCTTGAAGAACGCCGCCTGCAGCACCGTGTTGATATGGCTGCCCAGACCCACGCGGTGCGCGATCTCGACCGCGTCGACGGTGAACAGACGGATGCCGTTGCTCGCGATGTAGCGTTTCATCGCTCCGGGCAGGTTGGTATCGAGCTCCTCGGCCGTCCAGCCCGTGTTCAAAAGGAACGTGCCGCCCGGCTTCACCTCCTGCACCATGTCGTACTGGCGCACATAGCTCTGATTGTGGCAAGCGACGAAGTCGGCGCGCTTCACATAATACGTGCTGCGGATGGGCTTTTTCGACAGGCGCAGGTGCGACTTGGTCACGCCGAAGGACTTCTTGGAGTCGTACTCGAAATACGCCTGCGCGAACAGGTCGGCGCAGTCGCCCAAGATGCGGATGGTGTTGTGGTTGGCGCCCACCGTGCCGTCGCCGCCTAAGCCCCAGAACTTGCAGCTGTAGGTGTCGGCGTCCTTGAAGTCATCGAGCGGTTGCACGGGAAGCGACAGGTTGGTCACGTCGTCGTTAATGCCGATGGTGAAGCCGCGCTTCGGCTCGGAGGATGCAAGGTTCCTAAACACCGCGACGATTTGAGCAGTGTCGGTGTCCTTGGAGGAAAGCCCGTAGCGCCCGCCAATGACCGTCACCTTGCCCGCGCGCTCGCTGTTCGCAATAACGCTCGAGACGTCCAGGAAGAGCGGCTCACCGGCCGAGCCCATGCACTTGCAGCGGTCGAGCACCGCGATGCGCTCTACGCTTTCGGGCAGGGCACCTAGGAAGTGCTTCGCCGAGAAGGGACGGTAGAGGTGCACCTGTAAGAAACCGTAGCGCGTGTTTTCGCCCGCAGCCTGGGCCTTCGCGTTCAAATAATCGCATGCCTCCTGCGCAGTGCCCGAGACGCTGCCCATCGCGACCACGACGTCGGTCGCATCGGGCGCGCCGTAGTAGTCGAACACGTGGTGCTCGCGGCCTGTCACGCCGGCGACCTGCGCCATGATGCCCTCGACCACGTCGGCCAGCTCGTCGTAGGCGGTGTTGTTCGCCTCGCGCACCTGGAAGTACACGTCGCCGTTCTGCACGGTGGCGCGCAGCATAGGGTGCTCGGGGTTGAGAGCGCGCGCCCTGAAGCGCTCGAGCGCCTCGGTGTCCATGAGCGCGGTGAGCTCCTTGGTGTCGGGCATGTCGATGCGCGAGAGCTCATGCGAGGTACGGAAACCGTCGAAGAAGTGCATGAACGGGACGCTTCCCTTCACGGCGGCGAGGTGCGCAACGGCCGCCATGTCGGCCGCTTCCTGGACGCTTCCCGAGCTGAGCTGCGCAAAGCCGGTATCGCGGCATGCCATGACATCGGAGTGGTCTCCGAAGATGCTCATGGCGTGCGTGCCCACCGTGCGGCTCGCTACGTGCAAGACACCTGGCAGGCGCTCGCCGGCGATGCGGTAGAGCACGGGAACCATGAGCATGAGGCCCTGGCTCGAGGTGAAGCTCGTGCCCAGGCCTCCTGCCTGCAGCACCCCATGGATGGCCCCGATGGCGCCCGCCTCGGACTGCATCTCGGTCAGCTGCACGCGCTGGCCGAACATGTTCAGGCGGCCCTGGGCACTCCAGCGGTCGGTGTGCTCGGCCATGGGCGAGGACGGCGTGATGGGGTAGATTGCCGCCACCTCGGTGAAGTCGTAGGCGACATGGGCCGCAGCCTCGTTGCCGTCAACGGTTACATAGTTGCTCATCTTAAAGTCCCTCTCCCCGGCAATGGTTCCAAACCCAAGCGGGGGCACGTATGACGGCCCCCGCAAAACGGTCGTTCTCGATACAGGTTACTTCTTCACGAGGTCCTGAAGCCCCAGTTCCCGAACGGCGGCTTCCCTCATCTTGTACTTGAGAATCTTGCCGGCCGCGTTCATGGGGAAGGAGTCCACGAACCTGATGTAGCGAGGCACCTTATGGCGCGCGATGTTGCTCATCATGAACTCGCGGATCTCGTCTTCGGTCATGGACTCGCCCTCCATGAGGATGATACAGGCCATGGCCTCCTCGCCGTACTTCTTGTCGGGCACGCCTACGACCTGGCAGTCGCTCACCTTGGGGTGCGTGATGACGAAGTCCTCGATTTCCTTGGGGTAGATGTTCTCGCCGCCGCGGATGATCATGTCCTTCAGGCGGCCGGTGGCCACGAAGCAGCCGCGATCGTCGCGCATGAGCAGGTCGCCGGAATGCAGCCAGCCGTCCTCGTCCACCGTCTTGAAGGTAGCGTCGGGCATCTTGTAGTAACCCTTCATGATGTTGTAGCCGCGCGAGCAGAATTCCCCAACCTCGCCGTTGGGCAGCTCTTCGCCGGTCTCAGGATCGATAATCTTGCACTGGACGTGCGGGAACGCGTAGCCGACGGTCTCCGTGCGCAGGTCGAGCGGGTCGGTCCAGGCGCTCATCGTGGAACCCGGGGCCGATTCGGTCTGGCCGTAGACCGACACGATGCCGGTCATGTTCATCTCGTCGGGCTGGGCGGCGCGCTTCATGAGCTCGGGCGGGCAGCCGGCTCCGGCCATGATGCCCGTGCGCATGTGGCTGAAGTCGGTCTTCCTGTAGTCCTCGTGGTTGAACATCGCGATGAACATCGTGGGGACGCCGTTGAAGGCGGTGATCTTCTCCTGCGTGATGCAGTGCAGCGACGCCTTGGCGCTGAAGTAGGGCATCGGGCACAAGGTCGCGCCGTGCGTCATGGACGAGGTCATCGACAGGGTCATGCCGAAGCAGTGGAACATGGGCACATGGATCATGAAGCGGTCTGCGGTGGACAGGCCCATGCGGTCGCCGATGCACTTGCCGTCGTTCACGACGTTGCGGTGCGTGAGCATGACGCCCTTGGGGAATCCCGTGGTGCCGGAGGTGTACTGCATGTTACAGACGTCGTCGGGGCGAACATCGGCGGCCATGCGCTGGATCTTCTCCAACGGCACGAGCTCGGAGCGTTCCATGGCCTCATCGAAGGTGAGGCAGCCGGGCATCTCGAAGCCGACGGTCACGACATTGCGCAGGAAGGGAAGCTTCTTGCAGTGCAGCTGCTCGCCGGGTTTGGCCTCGGCAATCTCGGGGCACAGCTCATTGATGATCTGGCGGTAGTTGGAATCCAGGGCGCTCTCGACCATGACGAGCGTGTGCGTGTCGGACTGACGCAGCAGGTACTCGGCCTCGTGGATCTTGTAGGCGGTGTTCACCGTGACGAGCACGGCGCCGATCTTGGTGGCCGCCCAGAAGGTGATATACCAAGCAGGCACGTTGGTGGCCCAGATGGCGACCTTGCTGCCAGCCTTCACGCCCATGGAGACAAGCGCGCGGGCGAACGTGTCGACGTCGTCTCGGAACTCCTCGTAGGTGCGCGTGTAGTCGAGCGTCGTGTACTTAAAACAGTACTGATCAGGGAAGCATTCGACCATCTTGTCGAGCACTTGCGGGAAGGTCAAGTCGATGAGCTCGTCTTTCTTCCACACGTACTCGCCTGTGCCGTCGTGGTTGAGGTAGAGCGTGCGGCGCTTGCCGCGGGTGTCCTCGAAGCGCTCCATGTAGTTCACGAAGTGCGGGAAGATGACCTCCATGTCGGTGAGGTCGGGCATCCACGCGGGATCCCACTCCAGCGACACGTAGCCGTCGTAGTCGATGGAAGACAGCGCGCGCACTACCTCGTCGATGGGCAGCGTTCCCTCGCCGACCAGGTTGAAGCTGCCGTCGTCGTCGGAATCGCGCATGTGCACGTGCTTGATGTAGGCACCTAAGTTCTTGACCGTCTGTGCGGGGGTCTCGCCGCCTGTGCGGTAGACGTTGTGGACATCCCACAAGGTTCCCAAATAGTCGCTGGCGTAGCGGTCCATGATGCCCGCCATGCGCGTGGTGCTGGAGAAGATGCCGCTCGACTCGATCAGCAAGACGACGTCGCTGGCTTCCGCATAGGGCACAAGCTCCGCCAGTGCGGCATGGATAGCGCCCTCGTCATCGTTTTGCACCACGACGACGACCCGCTCGACACCGGCAGCGGAAGCGAGGTCGATAAGGTCTTTGGCGGCCTGGACCTGCTCCTTGCCCGCCGAGATGTCGACGGAGGAATCGAGCGCGGGGATGCACAGCCCCTTGTCGCGCAGCGCGCGAGCGGTTGCCTGAGTGTTGTAGCGCTCAAGCGGGCCGCCTTTGCCGGTGAAAACGGCGTTGATAATGGGGTTGTGAATCTCGATGCCGGAAAAATCCATCTCGAGCGCGGTGCTCACGAGCTCGTCCCAAGAGTGGTCGGCCCAACCGCGGGTGGAAAAGGAAAGCTTCATTAGTTCTGCTCCTCGTAAGCGATCTTGTTGAGCGCGTTGATGTAGGCTCGGATGCTGGACTCCACGATGTCGGTGGAGATGCCGCGACCGGAATAGACCTTGCCGTCGGCGATGAGCTTCACGATGGACTCGCCCATGGCCTCTCGTCCCTCGGTGACCGCCTGAATGCGGAAGTCGTCGAGCTCGTAGTGCTTGCCCACGACCGACTCGATGGACTTAAAGGAGGAGTCGATGGGGCCATCGCCGAGGGAAACCGCCTCGATGACCTCGCCGTCCTTGCGCAGGGAGATGTGGGAGGTCGCCTTGAAGCTCAAACCGGCGTTGATGACATAGCCCTCGAGGATATAGGTGGGAGGTACCTGCAGGGCAGCGGATGCCACTATGGCGTCGAGCTCGGTCGCGCCCACGCGCTCCTTATTGGCAGCGATCTTCTTGAAAGCCTCGAACACCGCAGCGGCGTCCTCGTCGGAGAGGCTATAGCCCAGACGCTCGACATACTGCATGACGGTGTCCTGGTCGTCGCCGGCGGTGAGCACGACCCCCTCGACCGCTTCGGAAACCGAGCCGGTGAACTGGGCCGCCTTGGAACGGTCCTCGCAACACAGGCGCGCGACCTGGTTCATGGCGCGCTTGAGCTCGGTCACGCGGACGTGGCACTGAGAGTCCAGGACGTCGGACTTCGCGGCGAGGATCCTTGCCGCGTTGTCGAGCGCGACAACGCCCATGGGGTAGGACGTCGCCTTGACCAGGGAAGCGCCTGCCATGACACCGGCAACGGCGCAGGCGTCCGCCATATTGAGATTATTGCAGCACGAAATACCCAGATCGATTTCGGCAAGTTGGGGAGCAGCCTTGAAAAGGTCGCCGATAAACTGGGCAAACTCCTCGGGCAACATGGAGCCCGCGGCGTCGCATACGGTCACCGTCTTGGCGCCGGCGCGGGTGACGGCCTCGATGACCTTCGCCAGATAGGCAACGTCAGTGCGGGTGGCGTCGATGGCGACGAACTCGACGTCGTCGGTGAGCTCGGCGCACTTGGCAACGGCACGGGCGGCGTCGTCGATGAGCGCGTCTGCCTTCTTGCACTGGATGTATTCCATGGTGGAAGGGCTCACCGCAGCCTCGACCTGCAGGCGGACGCGCTGCGCGCCCTTCGCGGCGCTCCAAACCGCCTCGATGCTCTCATTGTCCATCTTCACCGGAACGGCGAGCGTGCTGTTCTTCACCAGGGAGGCGATCGACTTGATTCGCAGGCTGTCCACCTTCGAGGACTCGATACCCTCGACCTCGATGGCGGCGACGCCGATACGGTCGAGTATCTTCACGATTTCAAGCTTTTCCTTGAAGGATAGGGAAAGTGCCTTCGAAGCAGCTGCTTCCCTCATCGTGATGTCACTGACGCGTATGTCTCTCATGTACGACTCCTGACTTATACCAATCGTTCCCTAGGAAGTGCCTGCGGCAATCCCAACCGAAGCAATCGCGGGCACTCAAACACCTACCTTAGCGCTAAAGTTTGCGTTATCGCACCTCATGCGCAAGCAAGCGATAAAAACTGCCAATTTTAGCGGTAAACGCCGATTCGCTTCTGCGTTTCTGCGGAACTTGACCTCAACCTCATCCTGCTCGAAAAGGACGCGCTCGTGATTTGCGCCGTCACACGCCGAGTCGAATCGCTGCTACGATATCCTTGAGCAGCTCAGGAGGTTCACGTAAAGGCGAGGAAGTTAAGCGGCATTTTGCAAGGCGAGAAGCTCAGGAGGGGAGCTCTTCAAGGTAAGGGGACAAGATGAAAAAGCTCATGACTGAAGAAAGCGAGGGATAACCAATGATGCTTGAAACCGAGAGATTGCTCTTGCGCCCTTGGAGGGAATCTGATGCCGAAGATCTCTACCGCTATGCCAGCGACCCAGAGGTTGGTCCTATCGCGGGGTGGCCTGTTCATACGAGCATCGAGAACAGCCGGGAGATCATCCGCGACGTCTTTTCCGCCGAGGAGACGTACGCGGTGTGCCTAAAAGAGGACAGGCGGGCCATCGGAAGCATCGGCCTCATCCCGCCTGAGCAGACCCAGGTCGCCGCGCCGCCTACGGAGATGGAGATCGGTTTTTGGATCGGCGTCCCGTTCTGGGGCCGCGGCTACATCCCGGAGGCGGTTCGCGAAATTCAACGGCATGCTTTCGAGGACCTTGGCTGCACGGCGCTTTGGTGCGGCTACTACGACGGCAACGAGAAGTCGAAGCGCGTTCAGGAGAAGTGCGGGTTCACCTTCCATCATACCGAGGAAGGCGTCGATTGCCCGCTGGTCGGCGAGGTGCGCACCGAACACTTCACGTATCTGAGTCGGGAGAAATGGGGTCTCATATAGGTTCCTAACGTCCTTCGGGGGCATCGGGGTGCTCGCGCCACGGCGGCGGGTCCATCACCGTCATATCAAGGCGAAGAGTCTGTGCGATGAGCGTCGCAAGCTCCTCGTCGGTGATGTCGGGCTTCGCTTTCATCATGCCCACGATGCCGAACAGGAGAAGCCCAAAGGTCTCGGGAACCAGCTCGATCTCGATGGTTCGGTAAGCAAGGTACTCGGAAACGATATAGTCTTGGATGCACGCGACGCATTCGCGCACAGCCCGCGTTGCGAATCGGTCGCGCATCCCCAGCTCTTCAAGCACGCCGATCAGAGGGCGAGGGGTGCCGTCGGCGGTGTAGAGCGTGCGGCGAAACGCCGCGACGCAGTTCTTCAGCTCCGAGGGCGTGTCGCCAAAGGCGCGCAGCTCGTTCCAAGTCGATACGCTCTCGACCACGTCCTCGAGGTAATCATCGATCACAGCGTCGGTCACTGCCTGCTTGTCGGGAAAGTAGTAGTACACGAGGCTGCGGGTCACGCCGGCCTTGCGCGCGATGGCAGCCATGTTGGTCGCCGCCACGCCCTGCGCTTCGTAGAGCTCGCGCGCCGCCAGCATGATGTCGCCAGCGGTTCCTTCCAGCCTCATGCTCTTCCTGACCTGCCGCGTCACATGATGCGGCAGGTCAAAGGTAAATTCTGGCATCGAGTCGCCTCTCCTTGCGACCATGGCGGCTCCTTCGCCAACGTCGGGGCCGCCTTGCTCGCTGCGATTCGCGAGAGTCAGTTCCTCGCATCAACGGTTTTCGTCGACGACCTCTTGATACTTCTTAGTGTCATTATAGAGCTCGTCTTTCAGCGGGTTGAGCTTGCGTGCGCGGATTCGATGGAACTGGTAAGCGGCGAGGGCCACATTGGAGGCAAGGGCAATCAGGCTCACGACAAAGAACGCCGTAGGGTTGTGCGTCGTGGGGATTTCCGCAAAGGTGTAGAACTGCGGAAGCGCCATAGCGAACATCGCGTAGAGCGCCAGCGTCTGCGCGCGATGCTGCAACCAGGCGCCGCGCTTGGTGAAAAACGTGGGCACGGTGCAAGCGATGAGCAGCGCCAGGCCAGTGTACGTGGAATGGTCGGACATGCAATTGTAGGTGTAGGCGAAGTTCCACAGGTCGTAGGCGATGATCCACATCCACAGCATATCGGGCCAGATCATGTCGCGCGACTTGTCCTTCGAGATGAAGATTCCGAACCAGCCGCAGATGGTGATGATGTTCAGAATGCCCGCGATGGCGTTCATGATGTTCCAGGGGCCCGATATCATCCATACGTGGTCGACGACGGCGCCACCCCACAGGCCGTAGGAGAACATCTGCACATCGCGCACCACAGCTTCGCAGATGTTGATTGCCAAGATGAGCGGCGGGAAGCACAGCGCCCAGCGCTTCTCGTACAGATGGTGCACGCGACCGTCGGCGCCGCGCCACTTCACGAACCTCAGCGCCATGAAGCCGACGCACCCTGCCAGCGCAGAGTAGGTTTTAGCCCAGTTGAACCAGTTGCCCGTGCCGTACTCATTGCCGGGCGCCGCCGTGTGGGGCCACACGAAAATGGTGAACACGACGGGTGCGACGACGAACAGAGCCACGCCGCCCCATATGCTCGTGCGGCCGAACTCGTTGAATGCCATCAGGGCGAACACGACGAACAGCCAGATCGCCCATACCATAGGGTCGGATGCCTGGTACAAAATGCCCATGGGTCCTCCTAGTGTCGAAAGGCACGCCGCCGCGTCTTTCCCTGAAAGCATGCGGCGGCGCAAGTTCTCATAACGCTACGGGCGCGTAACCGTGGTCTTGACGCGGCCCTTCTCATCCCAAGCGGCCTCGTAGCCGAACTCTTCAAGATTGGCCAAGGCAGCCTCGCGCTGGTCGTCCGGAACATCGATACTCTCGAGATATACCCTGCGGAAGCGCGGGTTGTCGATGTAGAGCTCCTGCTTGAAGGGGTTGCGCTTCTTTCCGAAAATTGTGTACACCTGGTAGATGAACACGCACGCATTGAACGCAAGGGCGATGACGGAGATGGTCATGTGCGCAGCAGGATTGTTCGTGGAGTGGACCACGAACGCAGGATGCAAGAAGAACCAGGGAATCGTCATGGTGACGATCATGTTCACGGCAAGCGTGCGGACGCGATGCTGGGCGTATGCACCGCGCTTGATGAAGAACGCGGGGATAGTGCACGCCGCAAGAAGCACCAGGCCGCAGTACATGGAGCGGTCGGAGACGCTGTTGTAGGTGTAGGCGAAGTTCCACAGGTCGTAGCCGATGATCCAGAACCACAGCTGATCGGGCCATACGTAGTCCTTCTTCTTGCCGCGGCTAACGATAATGCCGAAAAAGCCGCAGATGCAGATGGCGTTCAAGATTCCCGCAACGCCGTTCATAACGTTCCACGGGCCGCCGACCACCATGTAGCCGTCCACGATGCCGTTGACGCCCGTGAGCTGGAAGTCGCGGATACACGCTTCGAGGATGTTGATGGCGAAGATGATGGGCGGGATGCAGACGATGTACTTTTTCTGGAACAGGGGGAAGTACACGATCAACCAGCCTAAGATTGCCCCGGCCAAGCACGAGTAGGTCTTCACCCACTGGAACCAGGTGCCGGCGCCTGTGCCCTCGACCGCAGTGCGGGGCCAAATGAAGATGGTCAAAACGAGCGGCAGGGCAATGAAGATGACCGCGCCAACCCACTTGTTCAAGCGCGACAGCTCGTTCATTCCGATTAAGAACACCAGATAAAGCAGAACGCTCACAATCGCCGTCGCAGAAAGCGGCTCGTAGAAGAACATGGCATCTCCCCTTTCTCCTCCTGTGCACCAGCAAACCGCTCTGAAGGGGGTTTTAACATTCCCGAGAATGCCCTTCACCTGGGCGGTTTGCCTCTTTAGCGCGAAGTGTAGCAAGGAGTTTTCTCGTTGGTTTGACGTTTGCACCTTGATTCGTCAAAACTGGGAAGCCAACTGCTGCGCGCCATTGGCCAGTAGGTCTTCTAATGTCCCTCCTACTATCTTCTTATCGCGTTTTGACTGTTTCAAT
>ULPS01042082.1_pt1 | contig 21271 bp, 10 predicted proteins | sample 1953711 | NCBI WGS metagenome assembly ULPS01 (sample SAMEA4835635, study PRJEB28245) | human gut metagenome | biome: gut microbiome; material: fecal sample | place: Denmark | collected 2008 | reverse complement strand
CTTGGCGTCCACGCGTTTCTCATAGGGGGAGCCATCGGAACCGGTGTAGATGATGCTCTCGCCTCCTTTGGGAAACTTGGCTTTTCCCTCTGCGATGAGCCTCTGTTTTTCCTCACGGATGCGCTCAAGCAACACACTTGCCGGTTCGTCATTGGGGTCCTGCGGGACCAGTTTCCCCTCAACCGCCATTTGCAAGATAGAGTTCTTCAAATCCTTGGCTTTCATCTAGGCCTCGATTCCAAGGATCTCGCAAATCTGTGCAAGCTTAAGATCAATCTCAGCATCGAGCTTTTCGCGTTGAGCCTTGTAGTTACGAATTAGCTCGTCGGGGGGCAGGATTTCCTCTTCTTCATGCGGATATCCGCAAAGATCGAGATTAAAGCCACCGTTGCGAAGCTCATCGACCGTATAGAATTTTGCCTTCGGATTGCCGTCTTCCTCGATTTCCTTGCGGTCGCTCCACCATTCTTGAACCTTGGCCATATGCTCAAGCTTGATGGGCTTCGTCTTGGAGAAATGCTTGTACCCATCGGGCATATCCATGCGGTAATACCAAACGCCCTCGGATGGGTGGGTGTTGTCGAAGAACAAGACGTTGGTTGTGATGCTTGTGTACGGTGCGAAAACGCTTTGGGGCAATCGCAGGACTGTATGAAGGTTCATTTCTTCGAGCAAGCGACGTTTGATCTCGACTTTCGCGGCATCCTGCCCGAAAAGGAATCCGTCGGGGATGATAACGGCAGCGCGTCCATTCTTTTTCAAGCGATACAGGATCAAACCAAGGAACAAATCGGCAGTCTCCGAGCTTCGCAGGGCGACCGGGAAGTTGTTCTGAATGGATGCGTTCTCGGAGCCGCCATAAGGCGGGTTCATCAGAACAACATCGAACTGGCCGTCCTTCTTGTGTTTCCAATCGCGAACGTCGTGTTCGAGCGAGTTGCCATGGAAGATCTCGGGGCTGTCGATGTCGTGCAACAGCATATTTGTCACGCATAGCAGATAAGGCAGCTGTTTCTTTTCAATGCCGTAGATGGAGCTGCTGTACAGCTCCCGATCAGCAGGCGTGTTTACCTGGGAATCAAGGATCTTCAGGGCGCTGGTAAGGAACCCGCCGGTACCGCAAGCGAAGTCTGCGACTTTCTCGCCAAGTTTCGGAGCGAGGGCCTGCGCCATGAAATCAGTTACAGCACGCGGCGTGTAGAACTCGCCCGCATTGCCTGCGCTCTGCAGGTCCTTGAGGATGGTTTCGTAAATCTCTCCGAAGGCATGGCGCTCTTTGTACTCGGTGAAGTCAACGGCCTTGTCGATTTCGTTGACGACTTGGCGCAGGAGGATGCCATCCTTCATGTAGTTGTTGGCATCGGTGAATGCCGCCTTGACGATAACCTGGGACAATGGAGCGTTCGGCCCCATCTCAAGATCGGCGAGTGTTTTGAAGAGATCGTTGTTAATGAAATCGAGCAACTCGGCGCCAGTGGGCGCCTTGCCGTCGCAGTTATCAACAGCCCAGCTGTGCCAGCGCAGTCTTCCGGGGATTACCGACTTGTACGAATCGTCGTGGAACTCCCATTCTTCTTCTTTGGCATCGTAGATTTTAAGGAAGAACAACCAGGTCATCTGCTCGATGCGCTGGGCATCGCCGTTGATGCCTGCATCTTTTCGCATGATGTTCTGCAGGGTCTTTACAAGGGATCCGAGAGCCATTCAGGTTTCCTTCCTTAAGCGGTGTAAAGGGCATCTTCGAGCGTTTGGGCGGCATGGATGAACTCCTGCTTGCCGCCAAATGCTTTAACGATTTTCATCGGGCTGCCAAATTTGCGGAATTCCTCCAGGTCGAGAACGCGCGTATCGTCAAGGTCCACTAGGTTCGAGGTGGCGTACTTGTCGAGCAAGGTTTCAAGAACATCATGAGCAAGGCCGGCGTATTCGTAGAGGTAGCCCTTCTTTTTGACGTTGCTGACCCGCTCACTCCTAGTGAGCGGCTTCTGATCGTAGGCAATATGGCAGATGAGGTCAAAATCGCTCATCTCGTCTTGACCCGATTCACGGCGCAGCTCTTCGAGGAAAACACCATGCTCCTTGAGCTCGTCGATAATCGCCTGCTTCTTGCTCTCCGCGTTCCAGGCGACTAGAAAATGATCAAGCGAATCGTACTCGCCTCGGATGTTCTTGCGCGTGTAGTCTCGCAGGCTCTCGGTTACCAGGTCGCCGTTGATCGAGTAATACTCGACTCGCTCCGAGACAATATGAACGTCTATGCCGTGCACGTAGTATTTCGAATGCGGCTTGTCATCGCCGGGGTCGACGGGCCAGTCGGTATCGTCGGTCGGCACGTAAGGTGAAGATACGGGCTCGTCCTCGCCTGGCACCATCGGCCCATCCGGTGCAGGCTCGAAAATCTGCGCCGGCTCGCCGTCGAACGACGGATCGGCGAAGAGACGCGAAGCGTCTCGGAAGTCCAGAATCGTGAAGTAGAGCTTGCCGTAGGGCTCGCAGATGCGCGTGCCGCGGCCGATGATCTGCTTGAACTCGGTCATGCCCTGCTCCCCAAAGAGATTGTCCAACGCAATCACTTTGCATGTCTTGCAGTTGACGCCCGTGGTCAGCAGCTTTGAGGTGGTGACCACAGCCGGGTATTTCTCGTCGGGGTCCATGAAGTTGTCGAGCTGAGCCTTTCCCTCCTTGGAGTCGCCGGTGATGCGCATGATGTACGTCGGGTGCTCGGCGACTATGTCGCTGTTCTCATTTACGAGCGCTTAACGCATGCGTTCCGCATGGTCGATATCGACGCAGAAGACGATGGTCTTCGAGTACCGGTCGGTTTCCTTGAGGAACTGGGTCACCTTCTTCGCGACCTCTTCGGTGCGCTCTTTGATGACGAGCTCCCTGTCAAAATCTTGCTTCTCGTAGACGCGGTCCTCGATTTGCAAGCCGTTGTCGTCCACCGTTCCTGCCTCCGGCCTGAAACCGTAAACATCGACGTTAAGCTTCGGTCGAACGACCTTGTAGGGAGCCAAAAAACCGTCCTCGATGCCCTGTTTGAGACTGTAGGTGTAAACAGGCTCGCCGAAATAGTCGATGTTGGAAACGCCTTTCGTCTCCTTCGGCGTAGCGGTCATGCCGACCTGGATTGCTTCATCGAAGTAATCCAGGATCTTGCGCCAGGCCGAATCGTCCGCCGCGCTTCCGCGATGGCACTCGTCGATGATGATGAGGTCGAAGAAAGAGCGGTCAAATGCCCTGAATATCTCCTCGCCGTTCTCTCCAACAAGCTGCTGGTAAAGGGAGAAGTAGACTTCGAACGCAGGATCGAGCTTCCTGCCCTCAACCTTGGTGGTTACTTTTTTCAGCGGCTTAAAGTCGCCGTCTATCGTCTGGTCAACCAGGATGTTTCGGTCCGCCAGGTAGAGGACCTTCTTTACAGCGCCCGCATCGCGCAGGCGATGGACGATTTGGAATGCCGTATAGGTTTTGCCCGTGCCTGTTGCCATGACCAGCAAGACCCGTTTATTGCCGTTGGCGACTGCCTCAATGGTCCGGTTGATGGCGTTGCGCTGGTAGTAGCGCGGGCTCATGCCGTCTTGCCCGTAATGGTAAGGGGCGGAAACGGTGCGTTCCGCGGCTTCGTCTGATATTCCCTTATGCGCAAGCCAGCGGCTCCACAGCTCATCTGGACCCGGGAAATCGTCCATGGCGATGGACCGCTCCATGCCGGTTGTGAAGTCATGCTCGATGAAGCCCTTCCCGTTAGAGCTGTAGGCGAACGGCACATCGAGCGCCATGGCATAGTCCATGGCTTGCTGCAGGCCCGCTCCGACACTATGGTCAGTATCCTTCGCCTCAACAACGGCGAGCGGTAGGTCCCTTGAGCGCATGAGTAAGTAGTCAGCCTTTTTCGGCTTCTTCCGCGCCGTGATGTTGCCGCGTACGACAATCTCTCCGTCGGTGAAGTAATACTCGGTGAAGATCTGCTTGTTAACATCCCATTTGCTCTTGAGTACCGGATCGATGAGCTTAAGGCGGGTATCCGATTCGTTCATGCCTATACGCCTTTCCTCGAAAGCCCTTCGATCATGCAGGTGCGGACGAAGGCGGATAAGCTCATGCCGCGCAGGGCCGCCTCCTCCTTGGCCGCGTCGCGCAGGGTGTCGGGGATGCGCAGCGTCACCGAAACTTGGTCGCCTTCCACTAGGTAGCTTCGGATGGCAGTTTCGCTGGGCTTCTTGGCGATGAGGTCCTTGCAGCCTGGCATCGGAGCTCCATTCACTCAGAATGCAATACATTCGCTGTTTGGCATTATACGCCTACACAGGCCACCACCTGCTGCAATCGGATATGCGCGGGGATACGGACTATGGCGCTTGACCGACGCGACTGCAATCCCAGGTGCTTTCCAGAGGACTTTCCGGGCCCTAGCCCGACCCGCCGCTTCCTTGAGTTCCGCACGTTCGCACGGCCCGTCGACGTGCGCAAGGCGCGAAAAACTCTTGCTACGCAAAACTCGGGCGCGCTGCGTTTTCAGCTTATTTCATTGCACATGCCGTCAAGCCGTGCGGCCTCCGTGCCGCAAGGCAGCCAACGGGGCAGCCTAGAAACCAGGAGGTCAATCATAGAAAGAATCAGCAACCGCGCAGTCGAGGCAAGCGTCAACTTCCTCGCCCGCAAGGGATATGAGATCCTCGATCGCAACTGGCAGGCGGACGGCGCAGCCATCGACGTCGTCGCCAAGGACGACGACGTCATCGCGTTCGTGGCGGTGACATCGACCATCGGATCCCGAGGCTTCGAGGAACCCAGCGCTGCTGGGTAGATTTCTCGGCACGTTCGACTTATCACGTCCCAACCAATTGAGTTCCGTTATTTCGCTATTCGTCTCCAGACCGTTTTTGAATCGCCTTGAAAAACAAAAAAACAGGCCAGAGGAATTAACCTCTGGCCTGCGAAAATGCTTGGTCGCGGGGGCTGGATTTGAACCAACGACCTCCGGGTTATGAGCCCGGCGAGCTACCAGACTGCTCCACCCCGCACGATCAATCGCTCTATGCGACTTGATCAATTATAGGGAGGCGCCCCACTTAACGCAATTGAAATGTTCTGCCTTCAAATTTTCGTCACATTTTACGTTTCGGTAGGTCGGCAGCCTCTCCAGGCGAATGGCACAGCGCGGTTTTCACACATGCGCCAACAGCGCAAAACAGGCCGCCGGATTACTCCGGCGGCCCGCTGCTTGCAGCTTCATTTGCCTGCATTGTTCCTTTTGCGCGTGCTACTTCTTGTGGTTGAGTACCCTCCCGCAAACAGGCCCCACAATGGCCATTGCCAAGCCGGCAACCGCGGCAAGCACCACCGCCAACGTCAACGTAGCATCGCCCGTCTTCGCTGTCGTGGAAACCGATACGCCACCCGAAGTACCACTTGGAGCATTCCCCGCACTCGGCGAAATAACGTCCCCGGCATTAGGATCGGCATCGTCATTAGAGTTCAACGGCTTATCGCCCTCACCCGGACCTATCTCATCGTTAGCTGAATTATCGGGCGCAACTACGCACCTATTGGTGAACGTGAAGGCGGTAGATGCGGTGAAGGGGGATTCCAAGCATACAACGGTGAGCTTCCCTTTCCCATCATCGGTGACCTTGAACCTCACTGTTTTCGCTTCGGGATCATTCACCACACCCGGCACCGATCCTCTTTCGGTGACTTTGTATTTGAACACATGGGAGCGAGACCATCCTGCTTTTTCCGCAGAATCAGAATCAACATCCAGGGCTTTATTCAGATCTTGGAGGGAAAACGTTATAAACCCAAACTCGATTCGTCCCCATTGCCCGTTTCCGGCATCCGTCGATTCGGGCATAGGTGCTGCTATATCCTTTGTCGATATAGCAAATCGAAACTTTCCCTCGATATCAACAAGCGAGGCTCCTTCTTCCACCTGCAAATCCTTCGTTCCCGCCAAAAACACAGTGACGGGCTCTCCTGTGGAATACGTATTATCGAAGCGCAATTCGTTCGCCGTCTGGAAGCTTGCCGAAAGCGCCCCGTTCCCCTCATCTTTAACCGTTACAACCAAAGAAACAGGGGCGGTATGCGGCGTTACACCCACATCGCTCAATCCGCTGGTCTTCTCATGCACCAGGTAGTACACAATCCAGGCCGGAACGCCATCTATCGTTGTTTTCTCGGCAATACCGTTTTGAGCCAATTCATCGAGCGAAGTAACAGTAAAACTCAACTTGCCGAAATCAATTGTTCCATCGGCTTCATTTTTCGCCGAAAGCAAATCATCGCGGCCATTTGCGTACTTCACGCCAAAGTCGAACTCGCCAGCATGGAGTGGACGCCCATCGATTTTCACGGTACCCACAATTGCATCGGTTTCACACGATGCTTCGTTTGCATTGGCAGCAGAAGCATTTTCGCTATCCGCAAATGCAAAGCTTCCGCTAAAACACACGCACAAAAGAGCAAAAACCATTGCCAGTATCAACTGCATCCGCTTCATTTTCCGCATTCCAATCTTTCGTACGGCCTAGCAGACAAGGCTTTTATGCGATGGTCTAGCCCGATAGGCGAAACAATGCTTTATTCATTATCCCATGAAATGGCATAAGTGCCAAAGTATTGGGTTAAAACCCGTTGTTTTTGGATTAAAGACCAATTTCGAGCTGCAAACAGAAGAAGCGCGGGAGGGGCGGCATCAGCGCACACCGCAAAAAAGAAATCCCCTGGACCATAAGGAACCAAGGGATTTCTAGGTATCCAAAGGGGCGTCCACTTTGGACGGAGAATCTTATTCGTGGATATTAAACCCAAACAAATAACTTCCGAGTTATGACCCCAGCACCTTTTCCCGTCCAACAAAAAGCCTCGCTTGCGATCAATCACGCAAGCGAGGCTCTATCATTGTGCGCTATTGCTAAGCGGGGAAGCGGGACCTGTCCCTATATTCCCACTTACTTCTTAGCGTGCTTGCCCTTCTTGCGATGGGAAACCACGGCCACAGCCGCTGCAACCGCCGCTACTGCAGCAATCGCCCCAGCGATGCCCAGCAGGTTGTCGCCTGTCTTGGCTGCCCCGGAAACCGCAGCTTTTACGAAGGAAACCGGGTCGTCAGCCGCAGCCGGGCCTTCCGGCTCCTGATAGGTGTTGTTGAACACCGGAGCCTTGCCACCCTCGTAGGAAACGGTGGCAACCAGGCTGCCCTCGCCGCCGTCCTCAACGGCAACGGTAACTGCGTAAGCCGCCTCGTCGTAGGTTACGCCAGTCTCGCTGCCCTTCACTTCGGAAAGGGTGTACTGGTACGTGCCGGCCTCGCTGTACTGGATGGCGGGGAACACTACCATGCCGTTCGCATCATTTCCGGCAGTAAGCTGCGTGCCGTCTTCGCCCTCAAGCGCGAAGCTGAACTCGCCGTCCTCGAGGCTCTTACCGTTGAGCACCTTCGAGGCACCCAGCGTCACCGAGGTGGCTGCCGGCGCGTACGAATTAGTGAACCCAACCGCATTCGCATCGTTGTCAACCTTGTGGGCCACCGACAACGTGCCGTTGCCGTTATCGGTTACAGTCGTGGTCACGGCGAACACGCTTCCGTCGTACTCAACGCCGGCCTTATGGGTGCCGCCGCCCACCTCGCGCAGCATGTAGCTGTGGGTACCGGGCTTGGTGTAAGTGATCGGGCTCAGCGCCACACTGCCGTCTGCACTGTTGGTGCCCGTGGCCACCACCTTGTCGCCTTCAAACAACTCGAACGCAAACTCACCAGCAGCCATATCGCGTCCCGTAAGCTGCTTCGTCACCTTAACCTGGTCAGTCACGCTAGAATCGGTCGGCTGCACCGAATACGTGTTGGTGAAGGCGAACGCCGGGTCGGAGGCGGCTCCCAGGCGCTCCACCGTCAGCTTGCCGTTGCCGTCGTCGGTCACCTCGAAGCTCACCGTTTTAGTGGCTTGCGTGTCGTTGATCACACCATCGGCAGAGCCGCTCTCCGTCACCTTGTAGGTGAAGATGTGCGAGCGGGAAACGCCAGCCCTTGTGGCAGGCTCATCGCTTTGAGCAGATGCCTGGTCGGCATCTTCGGCGCCAGCAACCTTATTTGCAGCCGTCGAAACGGAAGCTGCGCCTGTGCCTTCGCCCGTCACTACTGCAGCGCCCTGGCCCTGCTCGGTGGCATCAGAAGCTGCCGCGTTGCCCTGCTCTTCGCTATCGGCACCTGCAGCACTTCCCTGATCGGACGCACTCTGACCAGCAGCATCGGTGGCAGCCTCCTCGCTGGAAGCTCCCTTCGTTTCATCGTCGGCATCGGCTGCGCGCGTGCCGTTCGTGCCCAACGCCTTGTTCAGGTCATCGAGCGTGAACTTGATGCTGCCGAAATCAACGTTGCCATTGGCGTCATTGGTTGCCGTAGGGTGCTCAGGCATGGGAGCATCATCGTCATCGGACGTCACCGTGAAGGTGAACTTGCCCTCGATGTTTGCGGGGGTCAAGCCAGCGTCAGACTTCAGAATCTTGACGCCGGAAAGGCCCACCTCAATCGGGCCGCCCGTGGAATATACGTTCTTGAACACCAGACCATCATCGCCCGTATTGGCTGTTGCAGTAAGCTTGCCGTCGCCGTTGTCGACAACCGTCACCGTGAACGGAATGTACTGCGTCTGGGCGGAAACGCCACCCGGCAACTTATGCAAGCTATCGATCTTTTCGTATGCCGCATAATAAATGGTCCATGCCGGCCCGTTGTCCGTCGTTGTCTTTACGGCATAGCCGTTTTTCACCATGTCGGCAAGGGTTTCGGTGGTGTAGCTGAGCTTACCGAAGTCGATAGAGCCATCAGCTTCGTTGCTTGCCATAAGCAGGTCGTCGCTGCCCTTAGCGTACTTAACCGCAAAGCTGAATTCACCCTCGGTAAGATCACGGCCAGTCAGGCTCTTGGTAGCAGTAATGCCGACTTTGCCTGAAGCTGCATAGCTGTTCTTAAACGGTACAACTGCCTTTTCCTGCGGACCGGCGGCATCGCTGCTGTACACATAAGTCTTGCTGCCCTCGGGACCTCCAGACACAACCGTGGTTGCCTTCAGCGTGCCCTGCGCCGCATCGCCCTCAACGGTAATTGTTACCGTGCGCTGCGCCGTGTCGTAGGTGTAGCCATTAGGTGCCGTACCCTGCTCGACAACCGTATACACATACGTCTCGCCAGCGTCTCCCTGATCGAATACCACCTGGGAGCTCAACGCAGATTTCACAACCTGTTCCCCATCGTTGGCGGCGGGCATGCTTATCACCGCGCCATCGTTAGGCAGGCCAAGCACCTCTGCAGCCGCTTGATCGGCAGGCGTGATCTTAATGGTGAACTGACCATCGGCCATATCGCGACCAGCCAGCGTCTTAGCAAGGTTCAAGCCACCTGCTGCCGTGTACTTCAACTCAGCGGAATAACGGTTTTCAAAGCTTCCGTTCTGCGTGGTTGCCGAAGCGACCAGCTGGCCCTTGCCGTTGTCGCTTACCGTAATTTGGATAGTAGCCTTGTTGGTGCTGTACTGAATACCAGGCAAGTTGCCAGCAGTTTCAGTTACTTCATAGGTGAACGTACGCGTATGGCCAGGAGCATCCTTCACCATATCGGACGTAAACTCAATCTGGCCAAAGTCGAACGATACCGAATCGCCATCCTTCGAATTGGGCGACTTCACCGTTGTGGAAGATACTTCTTCACCATTACGCTTAGGCATCGGCGCGCCGTTTTGCGCGGTGATGGTGAAGTCGAAGGAATCGTTTTCGATCCAGTCGCGGCCCTGCAGAATCTTGTTCAGCTGAGCAGTTGCCGTATCGAACGAAACATTCTGAGCGCGGTACTTATTTTCGAAGGAGACCACGTTGGTTTCGTGCCTGTCAACTTTGGTGGTTACCTTCAGCTGACCGTTGCCGTCATCGGCAACATCGATGGTCACATCATGGGTTGCCCCGTCGTAGTACAAGCCTTTAGCCTGGTCCTGAACTTCTCCATTGGGAATTACTTCCTTAACCGTGAACTCGAAGTGCTTGCCACTATCGGCCTGGGTAAAGGCGTGTCCCGCGATCTTCGTCATCACATCGGCAATGCCTTCGGCACGATTATTCGGGTTGGTGAACTCCTTGTCGCTGTCAGTGTCGGCAAGAAGTGCCTTAGAAGCATCGTTTTTGCCTTCAATAACGAAACTGAATTCTCCAGCCTTCATGTCGCGGCCGATCAAAGTCTTTTCAACCTGAATGCCGTTATACGTGCTGCTCGTTGCGTACTTGTTGGTAAACGCTACACCATCTTGCGGATAAACAACCTCGGCTTGTAGCTTGCCGCTATGGTCGTCGGTCACCTTCACCTTCACCGTCTTGGTGCTGCGATCGAACTGCAAGCCATTTTCGTCGGTAGCAGGAACCGCTTCACTTTTCCACGTTGTCTCATTCACATTGAAGGTATATTCGCCCGGCTTTTTGAAGTTGATATCGCCAAACTTGAAGTCCGTCGCTACATCGGCCTGGGCGCCCGATACGGTTGCCGCATCGGCGGGCATCTTTACAGTGCCAGCGTCTACCGCGTTCTGGGTGGCCGCATCGGCAGCAGAAAGCCCGAAGCCAAAGGTTTCGCCGTCTGCCATGTTGCGACCCGTCAAAGTCTTGGAGCCTTTAATGACAGCCGTTGCAGCGGTAGGCTCATACCTATTGCTGAAGCGGAACATGACGGGAGCTCCCGATGAATCACCAGCAAGCATGTACTTGGCGTTCAGCACAAGCGTACCGTTGTCGTCCTTAAGAGTTACCTCGACGGTCCAAATTGTCGGGTCGTATGTTACGCCTGCTGAGTCAAAGTTCGGGTCAGCGAGGGCATCCTCCACGGAGCGCCACTTATCGCCGTCCCGTACCACTTCCATGATCTTATACTCGAACTTCTTTTCCTGGCCCTGGCCCAGGTTCTTGAATTCGTACTTTGCCTGCGGGAACGAAATCGTACCGTTCGCTTCCACGGAAACTACCGCACCGCGCCAATTTACGCCATCGCGCTCGGCATTAATCTCCTGATCGTTATCAAGCTTGGGCAAGGGCGCAGTTGAATCTTTCGTGCAAGCAATTACATGGAACATACCCTGCTCAAGAGGACGTGCGTCGGTCGAATCGGTATACTTCTTTTCTCCAACAGGAGCCCACATAACCACCGAGGTGTCGTATTCGTTCACGAAAGATGCAGAGGCCGACGGAGCTGACGGTTCTACCTTGTTGCCGTCGTCGGAAATCAGCTTCTTCATTTCAGAAGCTACCTTCAAATGACCGGTATGGCCTTCGTCAGCAACCGTTACCGTAACCTCATACAGCGCCTCTGATGCGCTTACGCCTGGATTAAGCGTACTCGACTCTGCAGATTCACGAATCTCATAGGTGTATACACCAGGCTTGGTATACGTAATGTCGCCGAAGTTAAACGAAACCGGTGTATCAGCCGGAGAGTCTTCGGGCTGGGTCACCTCAACGGTTGCTCTACCGCCGATGGCCCCTTCAGGCATAGGAACACCGACGGAGCCTTCGGGTGCTTCCAGAAGGAACGTGAATTTATCAGTACTGTTCCAGCTGCGGCCCGTAAGCACCTTTTCGCCCCTAAGAGCCTTCGCTCCTTCAAGCTTGCCCGATGCGCTATAGGTATTAACTACCTTCTCATTTTTCGTCTGACCAGCAGCAATTGCGCTTTCGGGGGTTTTGCCCTCTTCATAGCCTTCCCACTTCGGAGTGAATCCATCACGACCAGTCTCCGAAACCTTATAGTTCCAACCGCCAACAAGGCCATACACGTACAGCGTTTCGCCTGCCTTCAGGTCGTGCTTTGCCTTGCCCTCTCCGTCGAACGTCAGGGTAAACGCGTCGCCAACCTTATCGCCGTTGGCGTTCTTCACCACAGCATCAAAGCTCTTGTTTGCGGCCTTTGGCACGGCAACGGTAAACTCGAATGAGTCGTTTGCGAAGTCGTTAGCACTGTACCCGTCGGGCACCTGGAGCTCTTTCGTTACCGCCAAAGCACCGGGAAGGTCAACGGAGAGCTTGCCGTTGTTGCCCAAGTAGTACCCAACCTTGCCTGCACCAACCCATTTCGGGTTCAGCACGTCGATGGCGGTTCCCGTCTTGTTGCTGTCTTTCGCTTTGTACAGGTTGTTGAGATAGGACACTCGAGTAGTGCCAGCCTTGAAGTAGGCACCTTGGCTGTTCACCCCGATGGAGCCCTCGATAGCCTCGGCATCAGCGCCGTCAAATCTTACGACCTTCTCCTTTTCCTCCACGGCACCGCTACCCGCATTCGTCATTTCGTAGTACGAGTACCTGTACCAATAGGTATTACCCGCAACCACCTGATGGGCGCGCTGAGTGCACGCTTCATCGGTATAGATAGGCGTGTCGCTCGTGAAGTAGTAGTAGATGTTGTCGTTTGAGGGCTCGAAGTTCGCAATGGTGCTGCCCAGGTAGCCCTGTTCCCAATCGTTGCTGTAGAACGAAGCCTTGCCGTCCTGGGAGTTCGCCTGCAGGTACTTTGACATGGTGTCATCGGGGTTTGCCAACAGGTTTTCCACCCCAAGCTTCAGGCTCGACGTGTACACAACATTAATCGGCTTGGTGTCCGAAATCGTCATGGTCATAGACTTTTGGTCCACGTTGTAGCTACGCAGGGGGATCAGCGCTGCCGGCACCTTCACCTGAACCTTGTCGCCGACGGCAGGATCTTTAGACTTGGTTACCGTGATCACCACGTTGCCCAAGCTTACGTCCTTGCCGTCCATGGTTACCGTGCCGTCGAAGGTGTACGTATCCACATTACCTGCAGTGGTTTTCGTGGGATTTTCGAAAGTCTGCCCGTTCAGCGCAATGGCCTTGAAGCCATCGACCTGCATATAGGCGCCCAACGCGTCATCGATGATAATGAAGCCGTCCTGATGCTCGGCGCCCTCAGTGACCTTCGTTGGGTAGCCCGACCCCTTAACTATCTCGGAAGAAATGCCTTCGAATACCTTGTCCAGATCATCAGCGTTCGAGGCCGACTTGTAGAAGTCGGAACCTTCGGCACGCGTACCCAGGTCCCAATTCCAGCCGCCCCAGAATCCCTGGGTATAGGTATAGGAAGCCTCGGGATAATTGCTGGAAACCGCATGCATGAATTTATTTTCGTTGCTTGCTCCCGAAGGATCAGCAGAGGGATTTGCATCGCTGAAGATGCCGATGGTATACACGGTGGTGCCTTTATCCTTCATGGCTTTCGCTGCCGATACCGCTTCGCTGGCAACCCCCGACTCGAAACCACTAGTAGAAGTAGGCGAACCGTCGGTGAAGAAGATAACGATCTTCTTGGCATCCTCGCGGTTAGAGGTTTGGCTCTGGGCAAGCTGCAAGCCGTTGTCGGCACGCGTGGCACCGGCTGGTCTGATGGAGTTAATGGTGCTCATGAATGCGGCCGCATCCGTGCAAGGGGACATGGTCTTCATAACCTGGCTGTAGTTGTATGCGTATCCACCTTTGGTGTACGTATCGTTGCCCACGACAGCAGATTTATCGCCCGAAAACTTCACGATGGAAACCTGATGCTGCTTTGATGAATCGGAGATGCCCTGGTTCTGCTCGGCAATCGTGGTCACGAAGTCATTTGCCGCCTTCTTCAATGCGTCAATGCGCTTCGTATTGTCATTGCGATTCATGGGATCATCCATCGACCCCGAAGCATCCAGCACCAGCACAATGTCGAGCGGCGTGGTGGACGTGGATGACACGTTAGACGTGGACGAGAGTGCCGAAAGAGCCGTTATGAACGCTGAACTCCCGCGCTCAACGACGCTTCCGCTGGTTGTGGTAATCGTTTCGTCGGCTGATACGGTTTTGTCCGTCCATATTCGACCGATGTTTGCGGTGTTAGGCGTTTCGCCGCCAAGAATCGCTGCCCAATCGTTCATGGAAGACGGATCTACCGTTACCGTGGGGCTTACCCCCCCCCGCATGGAACGGTTGCTGCCCTCGTCGTCTGCAAAGGCAAAGCTGCCGCCCAAGCATATAAGAGCAAGCGCTAAGGCCATTGCCAGTAATGGTCGTATTTGCTTCATCGTTGATCCCCAATCTCGCTTTCGCTTGCCAGCACATGCTTCTCCCGATGCTGCCGAGTTTTTCAACACCAGGGGATATCTGCGTACCGTCCAACCCACTTTTGCCGTGCGAAGAAAGGCGCTTCAACTGAATCGTCGCAGATAATAGGTATGTTCGTAACGTTCGTATATACGAACCCCTCTCTCTTTATAACGGGGAAAATGGTGCATTCGCCAAAGGAATTGGGCTACGTGCCATATTTTTTGAATTAAAGACCAATTCACGCTATAAATGGAAAATAAAGAAAGGTGCTGGATCCCACTAAAAAGGGCCGCCGGAAGCCCGACAGCCCTAAAGCATTCATTATTAGAAGCGGCCCAAAACCGAAAACGCGAATCTGGTACCTGGCCCTATTTCCCCGCTCGCTTGCCCAAGAAACTTTGCGTAAGGTAGCCTGCAACGAAGATGGAACATACGGTTGGCACCACGAAGAACAGATATGGAATATAGCAAATAGCGGTAAGAACAAGCGTTCCTATCATGCCCGCACCCAAAGGAGCCATTCCCTCGAACAGGCGGCGTCCCAGCACGTAGCCAGCAAACGGGATGGAAAACATCCACAGCACCGCAATGAAGATGAATATCAGCGCAGAAATGGGGGCCGTAACAAGCGGGAATAGCAGGAAGAGACCCAGCAGGGGCAGCACGAAGAACTCCGCGAAACCCAACACGAACATGCGCGAAAGCTTTGTTTCGGTAAGCTTGACGGCACCTTCCATCGCGCCCTTAATCAGGAAGAAAAACAGCAGCACCAGCAAAGCATGTGCCATGCACGAAAACAGCAGCGGCCCAATCACGGAAAACGAGCTCTGTTCCGATCCTTCGGAAACGGCAGAAACCAGGGCGTCGTCAACATAGCTTACGTTAGGAACATTGGCGCCTTCTTCGATGGTAACCTGCGCATTGTTCGGCACCCGCAGCGTGCCGCCCACCGTGGTACCGCGCGAAACATTAATCGTGCTTGCAGACACATTCACATCACCCGCATAAGAGCCAGCCAGGCTTACCGTTCCCGCTACGAAAGCTGCACCCTGGTAGGTTCCCGATACACTCACATTCGAACCAGCAGCATACACACCGCACGCAGAAACGTCGGATGCGATAGACACATTCTGACCCGCAACGGTGATGTTGTTCCCCACCGTCGTCGAAGAAACGTTGACGGTCTGGCCCGCCGCGCGCAAGCTACCGTGAATAGTAGAAGAAGCCACATTGAGCGTACCGCCAGCCAGCAAAGCGCTGCCACCGGTTCCGCCACCTACTTCAAGGCCCCGAGCGTTAAGCGTGTCTCCCGCCCAATATAGGTCGCGCCCAACAGTAAGGTTCAGCGCATCGCGCTCCATAAGGAAGGCATTGCCCGTATAGGAGTCAACGTAGCTTGTGCTTTCCGCCGTTCCCTTGTCGAACGCCGAATTGGCTGCAAATGCCATGGCGGGCATGCAAAGCACTAAGGCAAACGCGGCAACAACAACCAGCAGCTTTTTTCGCATGGCAAAAAACACTATCCTTCGGTGGTAACCGTTACTTCGTCGATCGCAATGGACTTCAGGTACTCCTTGTCCAGGATGCAGCCGAGGCCGACGGGGTTCTTGGGCGCATTCAGCACCAATTCGCCGTGCTCAAGCTCCAACGGGGGAAGGGCGGTATCGCGGGCAAAATATGCCGAATAATCCGAAACATCGGGCGGCAAATCCATGCCTGGCAAGGTTGCGAAAGCCGCGTGCATGCGCTTCGAAACGCCCGTGTCGAACATGCCGCCCATCCAAACCGTTTTGCCAAGGCTGCGCATCCAGTGGTAGAAGTCGAGCGTGGGCTGAATGCCGCCGAACTTCGCAATCTTCAAGGCATAGCAACGAAGGTTGTCCAACCCCATGGCTGCTTCCATATCGCTTGCGGTTACCACCGATTCGTCCAGACATACCATGGTTTTCAGTTCATCCTGCAGCAGCGAAAGGCGCACGAATAGGTTGCGCTCGCCACTGTTGGGAACGTAGTTCGGATTGTAAGGTTCCTCGATGCATGCAGGGTTCAATGCGTCGAGCTTATACAGCACGTTCAGATACGATTCGTCGAACGACTGGTTGGCGTCAAGCATCAGCGTCAAGTCGGGATGGTCGGCGCGCACAGCAGCCACGCATTCGAGTGCGGTTTCCGGCTCGATCTTCATCTTCACACGGGTGTACCCCTGGTCTACCAGGCTGTCTACCGCCGCACGCACTTCTTCAACAGGGGCAATGCCCACCACGGCACCGCCCAAAATCTTCTCGGCATTCGAGCCGCCAATCATCTTCGAAAGCGGCTGGCCGATGATCTTGCCGTACAAGTCCCAGATGGCAGGCTCCACCGCAGCTTTCGCCATGGGATACTTCGCCAAACCGGGGAACGTGGCAAGCGAAGCGGACACTTCGCTGGGATGCAGATAGCGCTCACCTAACACCACAGGGGCAATGGAGTCGCGCACTACGGCGTAATCTTCCCCGATGGTTTCGGGCAGATACCAATTGGTGGCAAACGAAACGCACTCGGAAATACCCGTGCGCCCAGCCCAGTCTTCCACTTCCACGAAGAACGATTCGCGGAAATCGACGTTGCCCTTGGCTGTCTTCACGGGATGGGAAAAGGGCTGTTTCACGCGATACAGGGTAAGCGACTTGATGTCGATGCGCTTGTCGTAGCGCTGCTTCAGCGCACGTCGATCCACCTTGCCGGCGATGGTGCGCGGGAATTCGTCCATCACCAAAATATGTTTGGGGTGATGAAGCTTCGACATGCAACCATTCAGGTAATCGTGCACCATATGGGCGTATTCCTGCGGACACGTTGCCGGACGAATGCAGCTCTGAGCAGGGTCGATACCAAACTCTTCTTGGTCGCGGGCGATGGCTTCGGCAGAATAGTCGGCCTCGATGAACGCCACAGGGCGATACCCCCAGGTTTCATCGGCGGTGCCGAACACATAGGCATCCTTCACGCCGGGAATGCCCATCAGAACATCCTGAACTTCGGCCGGGTAGATGTTTTCGCCGCCCGAAATAATGAGGTCTTCGGTGCGCGCGTACACACGCAAAAGACCGTTACGGTCGATAGAGGCCCTGTCGCCGGTAACGAAATAACCATCGGCGCTCATGGCCTTGCGGGCATTCAGGTAACCCTCGAAGATGCCGGGGCCCGCAACGTGCAGCTGGCCAATGCCATCGGCATCGGGGCTTACGATGCGAGCATCGTAGCCGGGCAGAAGCTCCAGCCCGCCATCGAAACCGCGGATCACCGGAGCCGTGGCAATGAAGCTGGAAGTTTCCGTCATGCCGTAGCTGGAGTACAAGTTTGCTTTTGCGCGCAAAGCCATGCGCAGCGTCTTTTCGTTCAGCGCCGCACCGCCCAAAAGAATGCATGCGTACTGTCCGATAACCTTGTCGCGATCGTTTTCCAGCAAATCGGCCAGAATCTTATCCACTACAGAAATATGCGTAACGCGGAAACTCAGCACATCATTCAGCACGCGCACGGGGTTGTAGCGCTCGTACACGATGAACAAGCCACCGCTCAGAAGAGAGCGCACCATGATTTGGAAGCCGCCAATGTGGCACATGGGCAGCACCATCTGCCACACACCGCGACTTTCCAGCGCCAAAGCGCGGTTTGCCGCGGTGGCGGCACCGGTGATGCAATTCCACGGCAAAAGCGTGGCCTTCGGGGTTCCCGAAGAACCCGATGTGAACATGACAATGCCCGCCTCTTGGCCATCCCACGCCTGTTCGCATTCGCGGGCGAACGCCTCGAACTGCGTGGCATGAGGCACAGAGCCTTCCGGCAAAGCGGCAAAATCGGCAAGGCCGTAGCCCGTCGCATCGATCATCAGGCGCTCAACCGCAGACTGCTCCAATACGTCGATGCCGGCTTCGCCCGTGGCGTTTTCCAGCTCTACGATGCGCAGCTTGCGCTCTTCGTAGGAAAGACGCGGATTCAGCAGCGCCAACGTGAAGCCGCCGTACGCCGCCGCCAAGGAAAGAATCACGATTTCGGCACCGTTGTACAGATTGCACGCAAGCGTGGTGCCACGACCGTAACCGCGCTTGGCAAGCTGCTGGGCCAGAGCCGCAGCAGCAAAGCGGGCGCGGCGATAGCTAAACGTTACCGAGCGCGCATCCTTCTGCACGCAGAAAAACATCTGACCGGCCTTGCGGTAGGCCATTTCCGCCAATTGGGCAATCATTGCCGTCACATCCTTTATCAGGGAATTTCAGATCAGGGGAATTTCGGGAACTTGTCGAAGTCGGGCTTGCGCTTTTCCTTGAAGGCGTCACGGCCTTCTTTCGCTTCGTCAGACGTGTAGTACAGAAGCGTGGCATCGCCTGCAAGCTGCTGCAAACCGGCATAGCCGTCGGTAGCAGCATTGAACGATGCTTTCAGGAAACGCAGGGCTGTAGGCGAAAGCTGAAGCATTTCCCTAGCCCAGGAAACGCACTCGGCTTCCAGCTCGTCGAAAGGAACAACCTTGTTCACCAGGCCCATATCCAGAGCCTCCGCTGCCGTGTACAGGCGGCAGAGGTACCAAATCTCGCGAGCCTTCTTCTGGCCGACGATAGCAGCCAAATACGAGGCACCGTAGCCACCGTCGAAACTGCCAACGCGCGGGCCGGTCTGACCAAACTTAGCGGTTTCCGCCGCAATGGAAAGGTCGCACAGGATATGAAGAACATGGCCGCCGCCCACAGCGTAGCCGTTCACCATAGCGATAACAGGCTTGGGCACTACGCGGATAAGACGCTGCAGGTCAAGCACGTTCAGGCGCGGAATGTTGTCCTCTCCTACATAGCCACCGTTGCCGCGCACCTTCTGGTCGCCGCCGGAGCAGAATGCCTGGTCTTCGTCCTTGCCGTCGTGGTTAGCGCCGGTAAGGACGATAACGCCCACTTCCTGGTCGTCACGCGCAAGGGAAAACGCGTCAAACAACTCGACGTTCGTCTTCGGAGTGAAAGCGTTGCGACGCTCGGGGCGATTGATGGTGATTTTGGCGATGCCATCGTACTTTTCGTAGATGATCTCGTCGTAATCTTTAACTTTTTCCCAAGGAAAATCGCTCATGGATGTCCTTCCTTATTGTTGATGCCCGGAACCTTCTGGGGCTGCACCCCTGGGTTCTATGCCGGACAAAAATTCCTGCACTACTGTACCGTAAAGAACGGGCGCTTCTAAGTGTACGTTGTGCCCCGTTCCAAACGAGGTCACGTCGATGCCGTCGTGTTCCAACTGATGCGCTACCGCTTCGCTGCCGCAGTCATCGTAGCCCCACAGGTACTTGACGGGTACCCAGGTGCTTGCCACCACGGCGAACGCCTGAGAAGCATCGGGCATGGCATGCTTTCCCGCGCCTTCCAGACACAACGCCATCGATTCAGCGTCGTTGGCCAAACGCTCGGGGCGAAGCTCTTCATCGAGTCCCATTTCACGCTGCGATTCGAAAAGCGGCAGCGTCTCCCAGTACTCTACGAATTCTTCGATGCCGTTATTGCGCAACCGTTGCGCCCAGCCAGCGTTGCGCTCTTCTGCGGCAGCGCGCTGCTCATTGCCCTCAGGCCCAAAATTGCAGCTTTCCAGAATCAGCGAATACAGCAGGTCTTTTTCAGAAGAGGCCAACCCCAGGGCAATGCGTCCACCCATGGAATAACCCATAACGTGGGCGCGGCGCTTGGCGCCTTCATGCCCCACACACGCAACCTGCTCCAAGAACGATTCCACCATACGCACCATGGCGTCGTAGCGATAAAGCTCAACGTTGCTTGGCTTACTGCTTCTGCCATGCCCCAGGAAATCAAGCGCGTATGCGCAGTGATTGCCTGAAAGGGCGGCGGCGATGATGCTCCAACTTAAGCCCGTCTGCATAAAGCCGTGGAGCAAAACAACAGGGATGGTATCGGCCTTGCCCCACTGATATACGTGGATCTTCTGGCCTTCCCAGTCAAAGTCGAATTCGCGCGTAGGCGGCACCGTTTGTTCCTTGGAAGTTTTGCCCAGCATGCTCCATGCTGACGCCAGAGGCTCAACTTCAGGCGAGACGTGATGAGCGCCGCACGCGCATACTTCGCCGTGATCATGTTCGTGGGAGCCGCAGCCAGCATCCCCTTCGTGGTGACCGCAGCCACAAGTGTGATTGTGCATCGGTTGCTCCCCTCAAGCACGTGCGCACATGCGCATTACCAATACTGATCGTAGCGCTCCCGCACTCCCGTCAGGGGCAAGGGAACTTCTATTAAGGATATACCCTGTTCACCCAAGAACCCGCTAAATGCCTGCTTGAATTCTGCCACCGTATGCACCGTAGCTGTGGGTACCCCAAAGGCACCCGCTGCGGCGGCAAAATCAACCTTCTGAGGCGTTAGGAACAACCTCTCGAAGTACGATTCGTCAGATTTTTGCGGCAGCATGTCGAAGATGGCACCGCCATTATTGTTCAAGAGCACGATAACGATGCTGGGCCTTGGCGAGCCTTGGCGTTCACGCAAAAGCATTTCCCCTTGCAGCGCCAGCGAATTCAGGTCGTGCAGCAAGGTCAAATCGCCCGTGACCATAACGGTCTGCTTGAAGCTTTGCGCTGCGCCCAATGCCGTGGAAACGGTTCCGTCGATGCCGTTAAGGCCGCGGTTCGCCAGCACGGTAAGATGCTTCGCTTGGCTTACGTAGAAGGCATCGAGCGCGCGGACCGACATACTGTTTGCCGTGAACAGCAGGCTTTCTGCGGGAATTTCTTCCAGCATCGCACGCAGGTAAGAACCTTCAAACTGGCTATCGGCAGCGAAATCGGTTGCCAATATGCGTTCGGTTCGGGCACGGTCGATAAGCCCCCACTCGTGAACATTCTGCGGCAGGGGTGCGTAGGCCATAGATTCTTCTGGATTGGGAACGGTCCCCGCTTCAAGCAAAGCCACTACGAAATCGAGCGGGTTCGCCGCCACAAACGTGGTGGTCTGCGAATTGAAGTCGCGTGTGGTCAGCGGATCCACCACGATCTGTGCGGCCTGGCAGGCTTCGATTGCCTGCGTTGCGCGCTTCGACACCGGATAGCGCCCAAAGCGAACCACCGCGTCGAAGGCAGGCATTTCATCCGACCCCATAATGCGATCGTATCCGCAGA
>ULPS01067391.1_pt1 | contig 21335 bp, 16 predicted proteins | sample 1953711 | NCBI WGS metagenome assembly ULPS01 (sample SAMEA4835635, study PRJEB28245) | human gut metagenome | biome: gut microbiome; material: fecal sample | place: Denmark | collected 2008 | reverse complement strand
TATCCACAATCGGGATGATTTACATTTAACAATTACCTATAGAATTAATTATTTGCAAATATGGCAATTCACTGAATTCTTGCACTGTTGATGGATCATCTATAGAATCCACTGGCAAAGTTCTTTGTGCATCCATATAAACTTTCTTGATTTCTATACCCTTAAACCTTAAATATAAATTATCTCGATTTTCTTGAATTTTTTTTTGAAATTGCTCATAAATGCCCAATCGCATATTTTTTCGAATGATCTTAAAATACTCAACCTCATCATAGAACGGCATTCCTCGACAAATGGCTCCATCTATCAAAACAAGTATTCCTTTTTCCCTTTTGGAAAATATAACAGACCACTGAATGTTTTCCGGTTTATTATAATATACAAAGCCAAGCCGCTCTCCATCCATATTCTCCGCCTCAACGAAGTCTTCTGATTTATTATCAACCGTACCGGATATTTTATTTTCCCAATTAATATATCTTACATTCGCTCCACACCTTGCCAATATCAATGCCATCAAATACATACCACGAATCTTCCAACGATTCCATCTTTCATCTGTTGTTATAATTATATTTTTTCCATTTAACCCTGTAATTCCATATATATCCATCCATATTTTTTTCGTTTTTTTACCCAAACACATACGTTCAAGGCATTCTCGCTTTAATTGTGCGTTATTAATTGAATCATAATATGCCCATCTTCTGAAAAGAAGCTGCTGTATCGAATCTCCCTGCTTTAGATTTAAAGCCACCCCATTTATATCCTTCTCTTTTTTCTCTGAAACCCGGCATTCTTTTGCATAAAACTTTTCTGCGGATAATTCCTGATATTTCTTCTGGTACTGTTCTATAACCGCTTGAGTCAGATAAATAATTCCACCATCTTCTTTTCTTACAACTTCAAATCGCTCTATCTCATCTTTGTAAATTATATTCCATTTTTCTTCGTCTTCCTGGCCCTCTAACATTTTCCCATTATTTACATTCATAACAGCAAAAGATTCTGCTTGTATACCTTTTTGTGAAGAAGAATAAATATTGGCCAATCTTCCATATCCACTATACTTTGAAAGAATTCTAAACTGGCATCCTGCCATACAAAAAACTTCCTGAATATCACCATAAATCCCATCAATGGCATTTACAAAATGGAAATAAGGATTTTTAGGAAAATGTTCCATGACCCATTCAATATCACTGGAGAAAAAATAGAAATGCGTTTCACCTTTCCTTTCCCAGAACCACGCAATAGCCGCTTGATAAAAATCCATGTCATCCTGCCAGCCAAGCTTCAAAAAATCTCCTCTTCTTACATGTATAGCGACTGAATTTTTCCTAACAGCCACCTCCTTCATAAATTCTTGGTAAAAATCTGCCTGGAAACGCATTTTTAACTGTTTTACGATATTGGATTCCGGAGAGATTTCAAGCGATCTAAATTGTCTTAAAGCCTCTCTATAATCGCTTTCTTCTCGCTCCAGATAATAATTTCTTCTTTTGTCATATCCTTTTTCCAGCATATATAAAAAATCAGAACTGTTTTTAACAGGACAAATCCGTCCCAATTCACCCATCTGCCTGTCATTTGTAATCATAATACACTTAGGAAATTCCAAATAGCACAAACTATAAGGGCGAAAATAACCATCAAAATATTCCCTGATATCTATAGCTAAATCAGTATTTAAATACTGCGCTAATTGTATTCCTAAAACAAATTTATTTAACTGGCTGGCAAAACCACCCATTATCTTGACAATTATCATATCTTTTCATAACTCCATTAATCTATGCTCCAACCATTCTACCTTATCCTTAATCTGATAATTATTTAAGGCATATTGTCTCAACATTTTTCCTCTCTCCCACCGTTCCTGTGGCTCTTCATAAAGTCGTCGTATCTGTCTGGCCATATCTGACATATCTTTAACCACTATACACCCTTGCATCTCGGATACATGTCCTACGTTTGTGCTAATAATCGGAAGTCCTTTTGCTGCTGCCTCACAAAGCATTAACGGATATTCCTCTTTTTTACTTCCGCACACAAATACGTCTGCTAACGTTAACTGCTCAGCTATTTCTTTTCTTTCCAGACCTATCAAAAAGGATATATTTTTTCTCTGTCCATTTTTTTGTTCATTTTTTTCAACCAGTTCCTCATAATATCCATTTGCTTTACTTCCTATAAAAACTAATTCCGCCTCATCTAAACCAGCTTCTAAAAAAGCTTCTAATACACCTTTTTGATTTTTATTATTATCATAATTTGCAACATAAATATAACGAACCTTATTATTTATATTCCCTCCTGCAATTCTGTCAGATGAAGGGTTCAAAAAAAATTCATCTTCTACAGCATTTGATAATACAGCTCCATTTGTCAAGCCATGTCTTTTTGCATACCAGGAAGAAAGATTATTTTTCGACAAATATGTCACCAAATCATATTTTCTGATGTATTTATATGCTCTGCAATAATACAACATCCAATGCAGATGATACTCAAAAGCCCGCAATCGAAGATTTATCAAATCATTTACAATTGGATATTTTTCCATTAACCCTGAATATCCATGCGTATATAAAACTTTTTTACAGTTCAGCTTTTCGACTTTTTTTTTCACCCAGTCGAATGGCCACGACTGAGTGCACACACTAATCAATACATCTGGTGCATAACTATGAATCCTTTCTAAAAATTTTTTCTTTTCTCCATCAAAATGGTATCTTCTTTTATTGACTTTAATTCTTTCTATACTTACCCCATTTTTGATCTCTGCACGCTTATATGTTTCTTTTAGCTCAGTAATGATCAAAACTTCATGTCGTCTGGCAAGCCCCTCTGCTATATACTGAGTTACTGCCTGGACTCCATTTTTGTCAGGGTAATATGTGTGTACCGCTATTAATATACGCATTCTTATCAAACACCTTCTATCTTATCTCTTCGAAAGCATCTAATTAAAAACCGCTTCGCCCTTTTTCTCAATCGCATCGAAAGGGAACTCCACCTTTCACAGATTTCTCCAGCCTTTACTTTTATCCATACAGCCAAGGAAATCCGCTTCTTTTCCATCTTAATTTCTTTTATCACCGCACAAATATCTTCGCAAAATACTTGGCTCGAAAACTTTTCTGTTGCAGCAGAATTAAGAAACTTATCAATATTAATTAAATATTCATTATATTTCTCTTCTGACATATTTTCCAAATAATTCGCCATATCTGCTAAAGAGCGAAAATCATCATAATCAATATAGCATTCCTTAGGGATATAGTTATTAATATCACTTGCCCCCTTATATATAGGCACAATACCTGCCACAAAACAATCTAGTATTTTCTCCGTAATATAGCCCTTAACACCATAAGTATTTTCCAGCGAAAGTGCGAACTTATAGTTATGATACGTTTTCGTTTTACTCGCCGCAATTCCCTTATAAGAAGGGTGAACTGCCACATCCCATCCTACACCATATAAATCAAATTCATCCGGCCTGTATTGTTCAAAAAACGAAACAACTCTTTCCCTTTCACTATATAATTCCCGTGGTTGTTTTGATCGTTTATTTCCAGAAATATTAGTCAATAATTTTCTTTTGCAAAATGCTACTTCCCCATAGTCCTTAACAAAATAATATGGTATATTTCTTATAAATATCTTTTTATTATCAACCAGATCTTCGTTCCATGTTAAAATAAAAGAAAATATCTTTAATAATTTTTTATATCCTTCTTCAGAATTTTCTGGTTTTACCACAGAAGGTTCACCACTACAGTAAACCGCTCTGTTCAATAAGCCGCATTTCATAACACGGTTTAGCCATACATAATCAAGAGCAAAAAATAAAAAACAATTCACTTCTGATAAATCTTTATAAACATCAATTGTATTCAGTTCTATCTGAATACTTTCGAACGCTCTCTTCAGCAATATATGAGAATCTACATATCCAGGATATTTTTCACAAAATATGCTATTCTCTTTGATATTTTTATCCCACGGAATTATCGCTATTTTCATTATTTTCTATTAGGCTGTCAGCCAATCCTCGCAAATCATATCTAAAGTATCATGATTATTAAACCACTTTTTAGGTGACACTACTATTTTTTCTTCATTTTGGTTAAGCCAGGCTGCCCACCAGCTAAAGCTGCTATTGGCAATAATATTGGCTTTGCATTTACTCATCAAAAACAAATCAACTGCATCATTTCTTCCAGCATCTTTCTCTACTACAATATAGTCTTTTTCTCTAAAAACTTTTTTCGCCCATTCGGGTGCATCTGTAAATATATATACACGAATGTTCCCTAATTTCTGACGTACTAATTCCAATGCATGCTCATAATACTGAAAAGTGCAAATTCCTCCATAAATCTTTTTATTTTGCTCGGTCAGATAATCCCCTCTTCTAATATGCAAACTTACCGAAACCGTTTCTTCAATCTCCGATATAAGATCTTTGCTATCTTCATTTATACCGACCGGCATCCTATATAGTTTCAAAAGTTCTGAACGGATATCTTTAAAATATTTTTCCGACTGCCAATACCCGGACAAATACACATCATCCATAGAAAATATTTCCTGCTGGTATCCTCGGTCTATATCGTCTATATAAATTCGTTCTATCCCAATACCAATCTTCCTGCTTATCTTTCCAATAAAAGAATTCCCATGCCCATATCTGATCAATTCTTTTTCAGTAGCTACCGGAAACTCCAAATGAAATATACTCAGATCAAGTTTTCTCAAATTTTCTCTTTTTTCATTAAAAGACGAAATATCATACCTTATCTCTTTTCCCATTAATGCCAATTTATATCCCAAAGCATACTGAAACATCTGGTTTCCCAACCCACCCTGTACTTCTATCACCATCATAACGTTCTACACTTCTCCATTAAACCATTTCAAAAATGGAAAACTTTCATAATAATATATAAAACTTCCCGCCTTCCTATCCATAAAATGGATTCCTTTCGGTACATTCAAACACCTATATTGGCTGTTTTTAATGAATCCTTGATAGGGCTTATCAATAGTTAATATTAATTTATTAGGTAATGGAAGCTCATCAAATTTTTCTATATTAGCCGACTGTTGATCTGTCTTGACAATCAATATATAAAACTTCTTACCTCTAATCCTTTCCTTACGTCTTTCCCAAGCTCTATATGCTTCTTCATAAGTATGATAATGCTGTAAGTAAAGATAAATGTTTCCTAAACGCGCTACCGGGAATTCAATCTCTCCCCCTCCTACGCTTCTAAACTTTTCTTTACAATCTTCATTGATCTCTTTTACTTCTTCAAGCTGCTTCTTTAAATAAAAATCCAAATTTCCACAAAATTGGACAAAATCTTCAGGAATCATTTGCATGTTAACAACCGGACTGTTTAACATCAATCCGAAGTCATGCGCAAGCTTTCCTCCAAGACAATTATTGGTTATGATTGATATATCTTTTTCTTTCAAACGGATATATCGAATTCTTCTCTTTACTTCATAAACACAACGAAACAATTTTTCATTTCTTTCCATCACTTCTCCCTGGCAGACATATCTTCTCCCCTAATTTTCTGGCATACGCTTCAGAAGAGAAATGTGCGAATCCGGCCTCCTGGTAAAATGTGATTTCTCCAAAATAAATTTTATCATTTATGGAATAAAAGTCCGTCCTGAGGCTCGCTGTCCCTTCTGAAAGTTTTCTGGCGCACAGGAGCATCTCTTCCAGCTTCTCCGGGCGCTCTATCTGTACGGAAGGATCTCGGGGATATTCTATCGTCTCATCAATGTATTCCCAATCTGTCGTATACAGATTCCTTTTATGCTCTGTAAACCTGCCAAAATCAACCTGAATCAGATATGGTTCCCCGCTGAAGGTATAGATCTTATAGTCCTTCAGCTCAACATGAGACTCATCTGTCATATATTTTTCCGCAATGATCCTGGGCTTTATATTCTTATATGGCCATTCGCGGCTGGGGTAATAGTAATTGGTTCTCAGTTTCTCATTCAGTTTTTCCCGGGCGGCAGTCACATTGAAGCTTTTTCTGTCCTTACATATAAGAATACTGCCGGAATCATGAGTACATTTTAACACAAACTGCTCGGGAAGCATAGAAAAATCAATCTCTTCCGCGCACTCCCATACACCAAGCAGAGGAATCAGGTATTCCGCTCCCAGCCTGTCCGTCACATACTTTCTGACCGCATATTTATCCGCCATATCCGTATATTCCGGCTTCCTGTCGTACAGCTTCAGCCATTGCAGCTTTTCATCAAAGGTAACCGGATTCTTCAGATTCAGCTTCTTTCCCATCCTTACCTGATAAAGCAGCTTCAGATACAGCTTATCCGGAAGCTTCTTTTCTCCGATACTGCATATTTTTCTGTAGATTTTTCTTTTCAGACTCAGATTCTCTTCCTTCATCTTTTTAATTTGTTCCATCCAATCTCTAAAACAGTAGAAAATACTATACCATAGTCTTTCCAGTCTTTACACAGTCTGGGGATTTTGCAGAACAGTGCTTTGGATTTTGTCCTTAACAGCCAGGTATACAGCAGCTTCCGCAGAGTGTATTCCAGCTCCTTTTCCGGATACAGCCGCCTTTCTCTGTTTGCCCTGCATATTTTGTCAATCAGTTCAGAAGCTTTAATAAAATAACGGATCTCTTCCGTATGTTCTTCCTGTATCCAGCTCCGATATGCTCTTTCTGTCTCTTCATCCAGTTCCGTGATCCCCAGCGCTTCCAACTGCCGTTTTCTCACCCGATCCGCATTGCCGTACTGTTCTGTAGACGATCTGCTTGACACCTGTTTTTTATGCGTTCTGTAATTCAGCAGGACCATCGGGACTATCCCTATATCAAATCGTTCAGACACTCTTTGTGCAAAATCATAATCCTGCGCAGAGCGAAATGACTCATCATACCGAAAGCCATATTTCCTTATCAGCTCGCCACGCATCATAAAGGACGGATGGGCCAGAACAGGCCGGATCAACATCATAATCCGCAGCTGCTGCGGACTGGCCTTCAGTCTCCAGACCATTTTCTGTTCTCCGAATGTCCTGGTCTGGCAGCCAGTCAGCATAATTTTCGGATGAGTTTCCAGATAATGAACCTGCATTTCCAACCGCTTTGGAAGACAGATATCATCTCCATCCATCCTCGCTATATATTTTCCTTTGCAGTATCCCAACGCTTTATTCAGATTTCTTGTCAGGCCCTGATTTGTTTCATTCCTGACCAAATGTATTCTTGCATCATGGTAGCTTTCGATTATTTCAACAGTTCTGTCGTTAGAACAGTCGTCAATAATAATAATCTCAAAATCACTCATTGTCTGTCCCAGGAGGCTTTCCAGGGACTGCCTCAGATACCTTTCTTCATTATAAACAGACATGATAATGCTGACAAGAGGAGTATGTTCTCCCATAACGTTTTTCCTCCACCCAAAAGCGTTTATAAACCTCTCCTGTTGCGGATTTCCGTCAGAAGCAAAACGACAGACGTCCATTTATGCCTGACTGCTGTCAGAAGCGCTCTCTGTTTCATTCCAAAATCAGACGGATTCAATGCCCATGCGGCTTTCTGGACGCCTGCCTCACGGCACAGAGCGCGCACATTATAAACTATCTGTCTCCGATCCGTATCCTCCCGCTTTACTTCCTGTTTCAGGCACTCCATCAGGCTCACCCACATCACCCGGTTTATCCTGCCCCGTACTTTCTCAAGGATGCCATACTGTCGGGCATAATCCTCCAGAATGCCGCACAGACGCAGCGTCAGAGGATACCTGTCCGGCCTGTAGGCATGGGAAAAAGAACTCTCATTCTGCACATAATGATAAAAAAACGCCGGCAAGACTGCAGCGCCATCAATATGCCTGCAGAATTCCAGACTGAAAACCGTATCTTCGCTCAGTACCTGACGTTCGGATGGAAAACGGATCTGATATTTTTCGATCATTTCCCTTTGAAAGGCAGTCATACAGGCCGAAACTCCCCTCAGTTCATCCTGCTCTGAAGAGTCTCCAAAGAAATGGTGAATAAATTCATCCCTTATTTCTTCTTTCCTGTAAATCCGCTCTGAAATTCCGGGCCGGTATACCTCTCCGCCGGACGGATCCTCGATGATATAGCCGAAACTGCAGAGCTGCACGTTCTTCTCCTTCATATAAGAAAAAAGCCTATCGCAGGTATCCTCTTCGATATAGTCGTCAGAATCAATAAACAGAACATACTCTCCGAACGCCAGATCCAGCCCGGCGTTTCTGGCAATCCCCTGTCCTTCGTTCTTTTTGTGAATGACCCTGACACGCGTATCTCCGGCCGCGAAATCATCACAGATGCGCCCGCTTCCATCCGAAGAACCATCGTCAACCAGAATCACTTCTATATTAGAAAGCGTCTGGGACAGCAGGGATTTCACACATCTGTCCAGATATTTTTCTGTATTATACACAGGTACAATGATTGAAAACTGAGGATTCATTTTTTCTCCAGAATTTTGTTGATAAAGGTTTCTATTTCACCCGCCATCTTTTTCTCATTCAGGTGCTGCCGAATCTCCTCTGCCGCTTTCCTGCCAATCTCCGCTCTTCTGTCCGGCTGCTCCAGAAATATGCGGATCCTGTCCGCCAGCGCACCGGCATCCTCCGGCGGGTAACAGAGCGCGTTTTCTCCGTCCTTCATATAGTCCCGCAGGCTGGGAACGTCCGCCGCAATAACAGCCTTTCCCATTGACATCTGCTGAAGGAGCGTCATCTGTCCGAAAGAATAATTGAATGCCTTCAAGGGCAGTACACCGAACAGGGAACCTGCAATCTGCTTCTTCAATTCCGAGACGGGAACAAAGCCGACTGCCTTCACTCTTTCATCCCGACAGACAATGTCCTCTTTTCCAAGGAGGCGGAGCTGAACATCCGTTTTTACCCTGCCGAAGGCTTTCAGAAGTGTATTCCAGTCCCGTTTGTTGTATCCGATACAAAGAATATAAGGCTTTTCCCCATCCGGCGTCTGTTCTTTCTGCTCATCTGCCTCAGGGAAAAAATCCGGATCTGCTCCAAAAGGAATAAATACTGCTTTGTCCAGCAGCCATGGATGACATTTCCTGTAATACTCTATCTGGCTGCTGGTGTGATAGATCACGCCGTCCAGAGTTTTGCTGGCAAACTGCATCAGTTTCAGTGCTTTTCCATCTTCCCGCGCGCTGTTAAAGGCTCCGATATCAAACACGATATGCCTGTACCTGCCTTTTCCAAACAGCCGTCTCCAGAGACACAAAACAATTCCGCTCTGCATTCCATGGGAAAGTACCACGTCATACTGATTGAGCCGTGGTAAGACTTTAAGCGCCTGCCATACATAAAACCGCTGGCAGTTTTTCTCAAACTTTTCCAGTGCAGGAAATGAACGGACATCCACCACGTCAACATCCGCTTTGCCATTAAAGTATCTGAAAAACCAGTATTTTTCCCCTTTAACCACATAATCCGGCGGCTGCCTGTCTTCCGGAGGACTGCTGCAATATTCCACTTTCCAGTTAACCAGCATCAATATTTTCATCGGCCTTCTTCTTTCTTCTTTGCAGATTTGGCCTCCGGAATAAAGTCATTCTCACTCAGGCTGTACTTTCCTCCCTTTAGAAATTTATGCTTAATTACCCACCAGCCGGGTACCCAGATATATCTGTGCATAGCCGGAGACGCACTGCCTATCATCCAGCAGTTTCTGTCACATTTTCTGGTGCACTCTCTGACCTCTTTTGCCTGCCGGGAATTCCACAGTTCGTCCCAGTCCTGCTCCCGCAGATTTCCCATGACCGCCTTTTTCTCCATTCCGTTGCAGGGAATGACATCGCAGAAGGGGTCAATAAAAAACGCGTTTCGTGACATATCGCAGGGAAGCAGCCGTTTATTCCCATAAATATAATTGATCAGACCGTGATTAAAGTAAGCGCGGAACCATTTTTTGGGAGAATTGCTTTTCAGTAATTCGTTAATCAGTTTTTCAAAATTCTGAGATACCTTATACTTGTCATCTATTTTGTTGTCCGTTTTACGGAAGTAAAAAGAATTATGAAGGGTCGCCGTTGCAAACTCCATGCCCAATTCATTGGATATTTCATAAAGAGGAACCAGATCCTCACAATTCATATCCTGTACCGTCATTCCGAACCCCACATCCGGGTGTCCCATTTCAACCAGCTTTTTCAGAGTTCCATAACCTCTGTTAAATCCGTCCGGGATTCCTCTGATCTTATCGTTGGTTTCCTGAAGTCCTTCAATGCTGATCCGGATCCCCACTTTGGGGAATTCTTTGCATAACGCAATAATTCTGTCCGAAAAATATCCGTTCGTGGATATTACGATTCTGTCTGACTTCTTATATAATTCTCTGACAATATCAGGAATATCCTTACGAATAAACGGTTCTCCGCCTGTAATATTGGTAAAAGCCATCTCCGGCAGTTTTTTTATAACATCAAGCGTAATCTCATCTTCCGGTCTGGTAGGATCCCGAAAGCAGTCACACATATTACAGTGGGCATTACAACGATAAGTCACGATTACTGTTCCATATAAAGTTCTTTTTCCCATACTTAACCTCTCTATCGTTTATTGCACCTGTTCTATTTTCTCTTTGCAGTAAGACGCATACCAGTTGGCAAAGCTTTTCAGCCCCTCTTCCAGAGGCGTATCCGGATGGAATCCGAAATCTCTTTCCAACTCCGTCACATCCGCATATGTCTGATATACGTCTCCCGGCTGCATGGGAAGAAATTCCTTAACGGCGGGTTCCTCTATACCCCCCGCCTCTTTCAGGCACTGCTCCAGAATCTCCACAAAGCGCATCAGGCTGACAGGGCTGTGATTACCTATATTATAGATTTTATAACGAACCCCATCTTCATCTGCGGCCGGCGGTTTTACCAGAACATTTTCGATTCCCGTTATTACATCATCGATAAAAGTAAAATCACGGTACATATCTCCATAGTTGAATAACTGGATTTTCTGCTTTCTGACCATTTTATCCGCAAAGCTGAAATACGCCATATCCGGTCTGCCCATGGGACCATACACCGTAAAGAAACGAAGTCCGGTTGACGGAATTCCATATAATTTACTGTAAGCATGCGCCATAAGCTCATTGGACTTTTTCGTGGCAGCATAAAGGGATACAGGGGTATCAACCTTGTCCTCAACACTGTATGGAACTTTTCTGTTTCCTCCATATACCGATGAACTGGAAGCAAATACCAAGTGCTGCACTCCTTTCCCACTATTATACGAATGACGGCAGCATTCCAGAATATTATAAAATCCGACAATATTGCTCTGGATATATGCGTCCGGATTGGTGATGGAGTGACGAACACCGGCCTGCGCCGCAAGATTAACTACGATTTCAGGCTGTTCTTCCTCAAACAGTTTTTTCAGGGATTCCGCATCCGAAATATCCATTCTAATAAATTTAAATCTGTCACAATTCAGTCTCCGCAGGCGCTTTTCCTTCAGGCTTACATCGTAATAGTCATTCATGTTATCAATTCCTGTTACCTCTGCTCCGTCATCCAGAAGCCTTCTGGCAAGATAGGAACCAATAAAACCTGCCGCGCCAGTGATCAATATCTTTGACTGTATCTTCATCTTTTCTTTCCTTTATCTCTTCCCGTTAAAAATTCTTATTTTCTGTATAATTTCAGAAGCTTCTTACAATACTGCTCCGGCGTATCAAACAATGTATTTCTACAGTTTTCCGCATACCGTTCCAGCCTTTCCTGATCTCCCCATAATTCGGAAATTTTCCGACATAACTGTTCCATGTTTCCACTCTCAAACAGGATACCCGTCTCACCATCTCGAATCAGCTCCGGTATGCCGCCGATTGCTGCTCCCAGCACCGGCGTTCCGTAGCTCTGAGCCTCCAGTACAGAAAATGGGCAGTTCTCATAGCATTCAGAAGGAAACACACAGAATTTTGCCTCTTCAACAATTTTCCTGAGTTGCTCTCCCCTCAGGAATCCCATATTTTTAACATTTGGCACTAGATTTACTTCCTTCTCCAGGGGCCCGTTCCCAGCAAATATAAATGGAATTTCCGGCAGCTGTCTGCATGCGGAAAGCAGGGTACGGATGCCTTTTTCTTCCGAATATCTTCCAAAATAAAGTACATAATCCTTTTTTTCACAGTCTTTTATTTCGGCAGCATCCACAAAATTATGCATCACAACCGTCTTTCCCTGAAATCCCGGGACCTTTTCCATCCTTTTTTCCATAAAATAAGACGGACAGATCACACAATCAATCAGGCGATAAGTTTTTAAAATCCGATACAGATAACCTTCCACACTTCCCAGTATGCTCTTCAGCAGAGAATTATGAATACACCGATAACGAATACAGTTACCGAATTTTCCATCGATACATCTTTCACAGTTTTCTCCTGTGGCAGGTATACGCATTAAATGGTTCGGACATACAAGCTGACAATCATGCGCCGTGAATACAATTTTTATTTTTTTCTTTTTCCGGCTGTATCTGTTGATTTCGTACAAAATGGAAGGCGTCAGCTGAAAATTAAAATTATTCAGATGCACGACATCCGGCTGAAAATCCTCCAGCACTCTGCGGATTTTGCGCCTTGCCTCCACAGAATAAATGATCTTAAACGGATAAACCAGCTTCTGCAGTCCTCCGCCATGAAAATCCATATCCGAAGTATAGCATCCGGCATGATTTCCCACAATCCTGCCCTCATGTTCCATTCCAAAATACTGGATCTCGTTTCCAAGCCTTGTCAGTTCTTCACCCAGCCGGAAAATATAGGTTTCCGATCCGCCATTGGGATACAGGAATTTATTTACCATCAGAATTTTCATTTTACCTGCCCTTTTTCTCTGCTTTTTTGCTGCCCAGCCATGCAGCACCTAATCCGGTCACTATGACAACAAGGATTCCCACACCCAATCCAACACTTACCGATTCACGCACCTGCTCCAGCCATACAATATTTCCCGTCAGAACGTACATTTCCGTATTTCCATCTGCATTGCCCACAATGATGCTGTTCCAGTCATCCGGAAGCTCCGCGGCATTCAAATACACTTTTTCCCCGGACCAATAGTCACTGAGTCCCGTATCTGCATAAACACAGTCGGCCGGTTTTGCCGTATAATAATAGATACCTCCTGAAAGCAATGCTGCCGTAATTCCAGCTGTCAAAATTTTCAGACAATTCCCTTTTAAATAAGCCGGCAGGTCATGCAGTCCACTCCACTCAGGCAGAGCAAGCTTCATTTCCTTTTCCGTCCATGGCGTTATTCTGACCCTTTTGCCCGCTATTCTTCCCACAACTCCCTTCTGCCAGAAAGGCGCCGCCTGATAATAATATTCCCCGATAAACAGCAGGGTCAGATTTTTGAACGACAGATTGGCCATAAAGGGTTCTGACATCCCGGCGATGAAAAAGGAAAGCATAATGGCCAGCTCCCTGCGTTTTTCTGTCTTTACTTCATACCGGACTGTCAGGAAATAAGCCACGCACAGCAGAACAAACAGCACAATCCCATAATACATTAAAGCATACACATAGGAGCAGTCAATGGAATAGCTGGTATCCGGAAGATCCGTCATCCTGCCGCCAAATAACGTAATTGGCTGATGTGTCAGAAAATAACGGGAAAGGTTCCACCTTGTATTCATCATCTTATTCAGAATATCAAACATCCGTCCCTTTACCGCCACAGGACCTATCACTGACAGAAGAGCACATACAGGGAATACACACATGATCAGTATTTTTTCCAGACGGGATTCCTTTGTCCGTAAATTGAAATACAGATTCAACAGCAGATACACAGTTGTCAGGATCAGTCCTGTATAACTCACGGAATAAAGAAAAATATAAAAATTGAACAGGTATGCCACGCCCGTCCAGATTAAAAGCTGCCTCCTGTTAAGTCTCGCAAGATAAAAAAAGAATACAAGAAGAATAACATAGGAAATATGAAGCACATTTGGATGCGTATATCCCAGGCTCCACCGTATAATATGCCCCAGTCCCAATTTTGAATGAACCAGGGCCAGATCAGGAATCTGTCTGGTCAACGCCAATATGGTCGTACCGAAAAAGGCGATGGTCCATATAACAGCTCCAACCTTAAAAACACGCTTCACAGGCACGTGCTTCATTCCGACAATCACCGCAATATAAATAAAGGCCGCCTTTTCTCCGGAGTTCCGCCAGGACAGAAAACCTATTCCAAGCAGAACTGCCATCTGAAGCAATTCTCCCAGCGTATGTTCCGTCAGACATATCTTGACGGCAAAACACAGAAAAGCCGCCAGGAGACATATCGTAAACTCCTTCATCCCGTCATACAGGCCTATTCCCTTGGCAAAAAGCAGAATAGCGAAAAAAAGATAATAGAAAATTTCCTCCGCACGAAACGAAACTTTTCTCTGTTTTCTCATACTTCCGCTTTCCTGCGCCACGACATGGCCCGCCAGGCTTTTCTCATCCTTCATTTCTTTCTCCAGTTCTTTTTCTCTTTTTGGTATAAACGTAATGTCTGCGCTGTCACATCATCCCAGCGGAATCTGCTGCAGACATAATCCGCACTTTCCTCTCTGTAGCGAGCCACTTTTTCTTCATTATTCAGAAGATCCTTCAGTTTATCCCGAAGATCCGCCACATCCCCTTTTCTGAACACGCAGGCTTTATCCTGCACAGTTTCCAGATTTTCTTCAATATCACTGACCAGACAGCAATTTCCATAGCTTAATGCTTCCAGCAGGCTGATTGCCATCCCTTCCACATCGCTTGGCAGCACAAAGCAGTACGCATTGGAATACAGCTCCTCCAGAATTTCTCCCTGCACAAAACCGGTCATCAGAATACGTGGATCTTCGGCTGCCATCGCTGAAATCTGTTCTACATATTCATGTGAGTGACTGCTCCCGCCCGCAATGACCAGACGGATATCCGTATCGATCTGTTTGTATGCCTCGATCAGATAATGAAGTCCCTTTTCCGGCACAATGCGGGCGAGGAACAGGATATATCCACATTTTTCCAGCCCGTATTTTTCCCTGATCAAATGAATTTCTTTTTTTTCCGGTCTGTTGATGCCATTGGGAATATACGTGGTATCTCTTCCATATTCCTTTTTAAAATACTCCTGCATTCCTTCTGACAGCACGATGATCTCATCTGCGCAGCGGACAGCGATTTTCTCCCCTGTTTTCAGCACTCTGGTAGCCAGATTTCCCCACTTAGCTCTCTGCCAGTCAAGACCATGTATTGTTGCCACAACACGAATTCCAAACATCTTCGGAATCCACAGCATGGTACATGGCCCCTCCGCATGAAAATGAATTACATCATATCCTCCAAACAGAGCCCTTATGGTTGCAAGGAAGGAGTATACGATCGCATTCAGAGAACTGCTGCTCGGCGTGGGAATCGTATAAATTCTCACCCCATTATAGTATTTGTCCCTTTTCTCGTCAAATTCTTTCCCTGACACGTGATAGCCATATCTGTTATAAGCATCCACCCTGCAGCCCAGCTTCACCAGACGGGTGGACAGCTCGTCCACCACAATCTCCACGCCGCCCTCTCTGGAAGGAATCCGCTTGTGGCCGATCATGGCAATTTTAAGCGGTTTACCGTTTTTTCCCCGCGTCCATTCCTCCATACTGTCCTTTCCGTCTTCAGCAGGGGAGCCGGGCATGGCAGATTCTTTCCGTTCCCGGTTTCCTGCATCAATCCCCTTTTTCCCTTTCAGCCCTTCCTTCATCAGATCAAACACAAAGGAAAAGTTCGTATCCAGATACCGGATCAGAAGCCGCTTGGGATCCTGGCCAATTCGGTACAGCCATTCCATGCAGACCTCTTGCATCCATTTGGGCGCACGCTTCACCGTACCTGCATGGAAATCAAAGCCCGCTCCCACGCCCAGCATGACGCCGCAGACCCTTCCCTCGTGGTCCGCCATCCACTTTTCCTGCTTCGGCGCGCCCAGGCCCACCCAGATAAAGTCGGGCTTCGCCGCATTGATCCGCTCCACAGCCTCCCGGTCCTCTTCCTCTGTCATGGGGCGAAAGGGGGGAGAATACATGCCCGCAATGTCCATTTTGGGATATTTTTCGGACAGCTTTTCCTTAAGCGCATCCAGCGTCTCCTGTGTGCTTCCGTAAAAATAGTGCCGGTATCCCTTCTTTTCCGACAGGGCAAAAAGCTCCGGCATCAGATCCGGACCGGGTACACGTCCGGCATCTTTTTCGCCTCCCATACACTGAACAATGGAGAGGGGCTTTCCATCCGGAATGTTCATGGCGGCGCCGTTCTGCACCGCTCTGTACGCAGGATCCCGATAAGCCGTCACTGTGGTGTGTACATTGGAAACGCAGATATAACGTCCCTTCAGCTCCTCCAGGTGTTCTTCAATGTAGCTCACCGTTTTTTCCATATTTATGACATTGATATTTGTCCCCAGGATGCTGTAATACTTTAGATTTTCCGTCATTTGGTTCTCTTTTCTCATATTTTTGGATTATTCTGAAATTATCACTTATTTTCTGTTTTTTCGACAATTTCAGTATTTACACCTTTTATTTCAGTCTTTCCCTTAAAATTCCAAACAAATACCTGAATTCGGATGTCCTTCCAAAGAAAAGAAGAAAAATTCCATTATATACCACCGTCACGATAACTGCCATTCCGACCATGCGCAGCAGGCTGACGGTAGAAAGCACCGCATTTCCGATAAGCATACAGATGGCCAGCGCCAGAACAGATACACCAATATAGCGGAACGCGTCATGGAAATAGCTGTCCGCCTTTCGTTCAAAGCAGACACGGTAGATAATGACCGGCCGGATAATATTCGCGATCAGTCCGGACACGATCGTTCCGATATAAACCCCAAGGAGTCCAATACGCTGCACCAGAACCACAGAGAGGATCAGATTCACTGCCCCCTGGACCAGCGGAAGGAATTTGTCCTGCTCAAACACTCCCGCCGCAGTTTTGTAATTGGAAAGCACCACCCGCTCCCCTTTAAAATAAAAATCAATCAGAATCGCTCCAACCACAGCTGCAGGCAGAGCAAACCTGCCTCCATAATACCAGGTAATAAACGGGGTCAGCAGCAGGAAGAAACCCACCGAGGAAAATCCGTAGATCCAGGACGCGAAAAAGCGGTATACCCGAAACATTTCATACTGCTTCTCATCCGATTCCGTGGCAATCAGGTTTCCAAAGCTGGAAATTACGGAGTTGAATATCACGTTGACAAAGTTGGCGATCAGATTGATCACCTTATTGTAATTGTCCACGTAGCCGGACATGGTAACGTTAATGAAGCTCGTAATGATAATGGAGTCCGTCTGCAGTCTTGCGGCATCCCCCACCTTATGACAGACCAGAGCTCCCGTTTTTTTCCTGATATCAGAAAATTCCTCTGTTGTAAGCTTTCGTACATTCTTTTCCTTCAGCAGAGGGTATTTGCGGTTCAAATAAGCATTTGCAAAAATCTTCTGGAGCAGTTCGATGGCGGCAGCCGCAAGCAGATACAGATAGAAATTGGGCACCAGAAGCAGGAGTACGATCTGGGTCAGTACCGTCACGATCTTCGTAATCGTCAGGACATTGGACTGAATATAATTCTTCTGCTCCGCATTGGGCAGACTGTACTTATATGCCACAAAATAGGAGCTCACCGTATTAAACAGGAAAATCAGGTAATAGCCGATTAAATCGGCATTGCTGTCAATTCCTACAGGATCTCTGATAATGAATCTCAGGAAAGGAACCAGCGCAAGACCCACGCAGGCGATCACAAGAGCAATCACCCGATAGGCCTTTTTGTAAAACTGCATATAGGCCTTGACCGTTTCCTTATCGCCTCTGGCCACCGGCCCGTACAGGCTGAAGTTCACCGCCGTTCCCAGTCCCAGCTCCGCAAGGGAAAGCACGGAAAGGATGCTTGTATAGGTGCTGTTCACGCCAAGCAGCGTTTCACCCAGCTTTATGATAAATATCTTCTGTAAAGCGATTCCCAGAATTCCTGTTACGGCATTGCTCAGATAGCCGAACAGGATATTCCGGGCCGCGTATTTCACTCGTCCCATGTATGACTTCTTTCTGTATTTTTCCAGAATTTTACCCCATATTCATGTGTATCTTATCATAAACGGCTGGTATCTTCAACCAAATGAGGTGTTTTCATCCTTCAAAGGAATTCATATCTTTTTTCTTTTTTCCAATCCCCCCGCCATAAACTCCAAGCAGAATTACCCCTGCCACAGAACATAATGCTCCTGCCATCAAATCATAGTTTCGATAAGTAAACCGGATTTGATTTTTCCCGGCTTCCACCCTCACTGCCATCATGCCATTCGTCTTCATGATTTCAACCGGTTCCCCGTTCACCTGTGCGCTGAACCCCTTATCATAAGGCACACTGAAAAATACATAGCCATCATTTTCTGCAGTGATTTCCGCAGTAAAACCACCTGAGTCTTTTTCCAGGCTTTCTATCCCTTTCTCCATGCGTTCCTTTACCAGCGCATCCTTCTGCTCAGCAGATATCTCCCCGTCCAAATCCGGCTCATATCTTTCCAGAACCCGAGCTGCCTCTTCCTCGTATTCTTCCGGCACAATCAGGCAGCACAGTATGGCAACTGCCCTCAATTCTTCTGGTACACTATAATAGTCTTCCTCCGTCATCCAGGTCTGATACATACTTCCGACAGGAACAGCATTTTCATATTCACAGAGATAGAATGTCTTTTCTCCGGAGGACACCTTCTGAAGGATAGAATCCCCTTCCTCCAGCTGTGCCGTCACATAATATTTTCCCCCCAGAAGTTCTCTTGTTCCATCCGGCCCTTCCGAAGAAAAAAGAGGGCGGGATGTTCCAAGCGCTTCATAAAACTCATAGATGGAACCATTCACCATCGATGAAAAAGAACCCGTTCCAGGCAAGGCATTCGCCATAATCAGCGTATTATCGTTTCCTGCAATGCGGAAACGCTCATCAGGAAGCGAGAGCTGCTGGAAAGCCTGCAGTCTGTCATAATATTCCTGCGGACTTTGTCCGGAACCACGCTGATACAGCCATGCGGTTATACCGGTCGTAAAAATGCAGAAAGCCAGGATCCCCGTTCCGACTCCCGCCAGATACCTTCTCTGGTTCCTGACGATTCCCACCAGCACACCGGTCAACAACACACCTGCGATTCCTGTAAGCGACCAGATCAGAAACACATTTCTCTGATAAATCAGCTGATATCTGTTTTCAGACCACCAGAAGAATCCCGCGGTCATTGCCGTCATAAAAAGAACCAGTGCCAGACAGACACCCTTTACCGGATATTCCCGCCTGTTTTCCAGAACTATGGCTGACGCCAGGCTCATCAGAAGAATCAGCATGAATAGCCATCTGTGATAATTCGTATCTGAAAACAGGCCAAATATGCTGTTCAGCAGCGGTACTGCAGTCATAAACATTCCGCCTGCCATAAGCACAGACAGCCAGTCCTTTTTCTTCTTCAGAATATAGCAAAGGGGAAGAGAAAGTCCCACCATGGGAAGATAAGCCGACCAGGAAGACCAGTCATACTCTTTAATGCAGGATTGGGCGCTCATCAGCTCTGCCGGGAACAGAAGAGCACGGATCACCTGAAGATAATCTCTGTTTCCATCATATACCCACCTGGAAACTGGAAGATGATTGGTCAGCCTCGGATTATCCAGTGTGAACATCACAGAAGGAATAAACAGAATCCCCGCTGTCGCAATGCCCAAAATACCTTCAATCAGGCAGCTTCCGATCAGCTTTCTCTTTTTCCAGAGATGTCCTCCTTCCCGAACCAGAAAATAAAATATGAGAAAAATCACTTCCTGAATCAGAAAATAATAGTTAACCAGCGCATTGACCGCCACTCCAAGCGCCAGCGCCCCTTTCTTCCCTTCCCGGGACAGCTTTTCGTATCCAGTCAAAAGTAGCGGAAAAAAAGCCACAGCGTCATGAAAATGGAAAATCAGATTTGTGGCCTGAAACCCTGAAAAAGCATAGAGCATCGCTCCCAGCGCCGCGTATTTTTTGCCTGCAAACCGCTTCAGATATCCATAGGCGCAGACGGCCGCAGCCGCATACTTCGCCATATACAGCCAGCCTGCCACATAGAGATAATTTTCTGCTGAAAACAGAAAGGAAATCCAGGCAAATGGACTTCCCAGCACATAAAAACCAAAAGCGCCAATAAAACTGGAGCCCAGGTCTATAGACCAGTTCCACCAGATATCACCACTCTTTATTGATTTATTTGCCAGCATATAAAATGGAATCAACTGCTCGTTAAAGTCATTTCCCAGAGTAAAGATTCCATTACCGCGTATCAGCAGGATGGAAAAACTCAGCATAGCCGCAAACCAGGCCAGAATAAACACCTGAATATATCCTGACTTCCAAACTTTTCCCATTCTCTCCGAAACTTTCAGAACACTTGTTTCGCTCTTCCACATCTGCTTTTCTTTGATTATCTTTCTTTCCATATCTGCCGGCTCCACCCTTCCTACAGCACCTTCCCCATCTCATCCACCAGCACCCAGCCCTCCCAGAGCTCATGCATCCGGACCGGATCGATCACCTGGCTGTTCTTGTGCTTCGCCGGACGGATGGTGATCTTATCCTCCCGTCTGTTCAGTCTGGCTCCCCAGAAGCTGAAGGTGCTGTTGGCACAGATATTCGCCCGGCAGCGGCTCATCAACTCGCAGTCAAAGAAGCTGTCCACCCCACGGTTCCAGTCCACGATGGTGTATTCCTCCCCCTGAAAATGCTCCTTCAGATAGGCGGGATCGTCCGAAAACATGTAAAAATGTGCATCCGGCAGCTGTTCCCTCACATAGTTCATCGCCGTTTCATAATAGGCGTCCGTGCAGATGCCGCTGAACATGCCCGCATTTTCCGGATCCAGGTAGTCGCCTCTGCGGATGTGGACGCTGACGGAATTTTCCTGCTCCATCTGCTCCATTGTATGGATATTCTGAGGATTTCCGCTTTCCGGAAAGCGGATCTTCTCCCGCAGCAGGGGAATAATATCATGATAATACTTTTCACAGGCCCAGTGGCCCTCCAGATATCTGTCCGTGAAGGAAAAAATCTCCGGATGGTACATATCGGTTTCGTAAAAATGTTTATCTGAAGCAGGGTTCAGTTTTCTTTTCACCTTACCAAGAAAGCCCGACAATCCGGAAAGACCGCCCGCTCCGGATAAGGCGCCCTTTCCGAGAAGCGCCT
>ULPS01054082.1_pt1 | contig 21537 bp, 15 predicted proteins | sample 1953711 | NCBI WGS metagenome assembly ULPS01 (sample SAMEA4835635, study PRJEB28245) | human gut metagenome | biome: gut microbiome; material: fecal sample | place: Denmark | collected 2008 | reverse complement strand
CCATCATGCCCGCGGCGCCGCCGCCGATCACAATCACTCTGCTCATGTCTGTCCGTCTCTTTCCGTTTGTAATTTCTTCTCCGCTTTCGGGAGCGTAAACAGGGAATCTTCGTCAATCCGGTCGATCTCATCCTGCATGGATACCTGGTAATTGTTCCAGACTCCTTCCAGGCTTTCCAGACTCTCCCGCACCGTCTGCGGCTGCTTCAGGCACAGGGCAACCACCAGGGCGTTGATCACGCTTAAGGGAGCGACCAGGGAATCCACGATGGAAACCATGTCGCTCGCCGCGAAAAGATTGCAGGAAGAATACAGGCACATGGGAGAATGCACGCTGTCGGTGATGGTGATCACCTTCGCGTTCCTGTCATTGGCAAACTCAAGCGCTTTCAGGGTACGCATGGAATACCTCGGGAACCCGATTCCGATGACAGCATCTTCTCTGCCTATGCGGAGCATCTGTTCAAACACCTCGCTCGGGCTGACGGTTTTTAACAGCACAATCCCGCCCCGCACCATGTTCAGGTAAAAGCTTAAAAATTCCGCAAGGGGAGCACAGCTTCGGATACCGATCACATAGACCGTCTTCGCCTCCAGCAGAATGTCCACCGCCGCATCGAAGGCAGCCGCATCCAGGCTTTCTGTGGTTGCCCGGATGTTGTCCATGTCGCTTGCGAGCACGCTTTCAATCACCTCCGACTGGCTTCTCCCGGCATATTTCACGCCGACCCGTTCCACCGCGTTCAGGCGGCTGGTCACCCGCGCTGCCAGCTCCGCCTGCATCTCGGGATAACCGGAATAACCGATGCCCGAGGCAAAACGGACCACTGTGGACTCGCTGACATGAAGCTGACGTCCCAGCCTCGCCGCCGTCATAAACGCCGCCTGGTCGTAATGCTCCAGAATAAAAGCAGCAATCGCCTTATGTCCCTTGCTCATATGAGGAAATTTTTCATTGATTCTTGCGATGATGTCCCTTTCTCTGTCCATGACCGATGCTCCGCTCTCATTTTCTGAAAATTTCGTTTTCAGATCGTCTGCAGCTCATGCCTTTATCCTTCCTTCAGCATCAACGCGTTCCCATGGACGGATATCCTGTCGAAGCTTCGTAAAAAGCTGGATACCCGGTTGTAGCCATAGTCGCTGACGTTGAACTGAGGATGCTTTTTTTTCAGATGATCCAGGACGAGGGAGAGGTTGTCCACCTTTCCGCCGTTCTTCTTTAAAAACGCGATGATCTCCTTCTCCAGAGCCTCCGGCCCGGCCTGCTCCTTCAGCTCGATCCGGTAGGAGGTTCCCTCCTGAATGATGGTGAGCTTCGGACATTTATCCCGAAGAAGCGTTACCAGCTTGGTATAGCCGTAGTTTCTGGCATCAAATTCAATAAACTTGTCGCCCAGTCTGCTGCCCACCTCGCCCAGATAGGTGGGTTTTCCCTTGTTTTCATTGTTCTGCACAAAGGTAATGATGGCTTCCTCGATCTCACTGATGGGCGTTACCGTGCTGTCCTGTTTTTCCTCCGGCGCGCTTGACTTATGCTTCCGTCCGCCGCCTGAGGCCTTGGGACTGTCTGTACTCTTCTCCTCCATCTCTCCGGAAATCAGGTCCAGACGGATGAATTTATTACAGGCCTTGGTCAGAGCAAGAGGCGTCTTGGATTCTCCCATCCCGATCACATACATCTGCGCTTCCCGCAGCCGCATCGCCAGCTTGGTAAAATCGCTGTCGCTGGTCACCAGGCAGAAGCCGTCCACCTTTCCGGAATAGAGAATGTCCATGGCGTCGATCACCATGGCCATGTCCGTCGCATTTTTCCCGATGGTATAATTGAACTGCTGGATGGGGTTGATGGAATTTTCCAGAAGCGTATCCTCCTTCCAGCCGTTTCCCTTCGCCCAGTTCCCGTAGATTCTCCGATAGGATGCGTAGCCGTAATCCGCAATTTCATTAAAAATGCTTGCCGCATATTTTTCGCTGATGTTGTCCGCGTCGATCAGCACCGCAAAATGTTTCTTTTCTTCTTCGTCGTTCATGTCTCCCTCCACTTCCGGGTTTGATGAAATTTCGTCCGTTCCGCTCTCTCTGGCAGCCCGCTTTCCGGGCCGCCGCTCCTTTCAGTATAACACAGCTTCGGCGGAAAGTCACGACAGTTCGATGGCTGGAATACGCGCTGAAGATAAGATCCGCTCAGGATCTGTGCTTTGCATTCGCTAAAAAACTGCTAAGACAATGCTAGGATTCCGCTAAGCATTTCTGCAGATATTTTCTTCCAAATTTCCCTGTGCTAAAATAGAAGACGTTGAAAAAGACAGCAATCCACAGATAAAGGGGGCAGCTACAGTGAATGTCGGAATACTTTTAATCGCGCTCATCGGCGGACTCGCCGGAATACTTTCTACTTTCTATCTTCTGATCGCCATCCCGGTTGTCATCATTCAGAAGATTTACAGGAAGGTTCGTTTCGGTACTCCGATTATGAAATGAATAGAGAAATCCAGATCAACGATTTGCTCTGCCGTCCGGCAAGGTCTCTTTACAGATCCCGCCGGACGGCATTTTCTTTATACGATAGGAAATGAAATTTCCTATCGTATAAAAAACGCCTTCGCACCATTCTTTCCAAGGCCTGACAGAATGGTACAAGGCGTTTACCCGGCGGCAATTTCCGTTTATTTACTTTTTTGTTTTCTGAAACAATTCGCGGATCGTTCACGGCCTATCATAGCCGATTCCACCCCAAAAGTCAACAGGGCTTCCTCATATTTCAGCCTCATTTCAGCTGGGTGAAGTGAAAAGTTTATTTCCACTTCGGACAGGATGAAGTGGAACTTAGTCCTACACTCATTTCAGCTGCATGTCAATTTCCAGCTTCCAGTCCGGCTGTTCCTTCGTTCTGCGAAGCGTCACATCCGCCATACTTCCGCAGATCAGCGGCATCTGGGGCGGCAGATGGCCCAGATCCACATCCATGATGACCGGAACGCCGAATTCCTTCAGAGGTTCCCACACGGCAGCGTACTGATCCAGCCCCATCATTTCCTGTCCGAAACACAGAGGACGTCCGATCAGGAAGCCCTTCACATGAGAAAACCAGCCCGCATGCTTCATCTGCCACATGGCACGACGGATGGAAAACACGTTCAGGTCGCAGGACTCCAGGAACCAGATGATTCCATCCTGCGCATACTTTTCCGAAAACTCCCGGACACGGTCGTACTTCGTCCCGGTCAGATTGACCAGACAGTCGGTACAGCCGCCCAGCAGACGGCCCTGAAAACGGATTTCTTCCCGAAGTTCTCCGCTGACAGATTCGTTCTCAGCCGCAGTATCGGCGCCAAAGGGCTTTATTATCACCGGCTCCGTGGTATTGTAGGGAACCAGCGGATTTTCCTCCGTCTTAAAGCCTTCCTTCTCCCAGCGGTCATAGCTGTGCGCGGTCAGGTTCTTTCCGCGAAGCAAATCCAGAGCGTCCTGAACGGAAATGTGCCAGGGCTCCATGCCGAAGGTTCCCGCACAGGGGCCGTAGATGGCCGCCGTATCGCAGAGGGTGGGGAGCAGGAAGGTCAGGTTGGTATTGTCGGAATAGCCCATATACCATTTGGGAGATGTCTGAGCGATCCGGTTGAAATCCACGAAATCCAGAATCTCGCACATCAGCTCGCCGCCCCCGCAGGAAATCAGCACGTCGCTGTCCGATGCGGTCATTGCCTCATTGATTTCCCTTCCGCAGTTTTCCGGCGTGCTGCTGATGCCGACTCCGTCGGATGCGTAGCAGTTCGGGCCGAGCTTCGTCCGATAGCCCAGAGCATGAAACTTCTTCAGCGCGTTGTCGAAGGCGCTGCGGTAGGGCTCCGTCGCCGCTCCGAAGGACGGGGCGACGAAACCGATGGCGCCGTTTTCTTTTAAAAAATCAGGGTATCTCATAATCCGTACCTCCATTCAACGCTTCTGCCGCAGACAGCGGACTCCCGCTCCCGGCGGCGTCCGCCATCTGCGCCTTTTCGCCGGACAAAGACAACCTCTTTCACAAGGGAATCAGCAGATCCTCGTTCCCTCCGGGATGATATCGTCCACAAAGATCACCTGACAGCCGCAGGCGTTGTTGGTGGCGGCCAGCAGCATACCTTCGCTGGTCACGCCGGAAAATCTGGCCGGCTTCAGGTTTGCAAGCACGATGATCTTCTTTCCCACCATTTCTTCGGGCGTGTAATAGCTCTTGATGCTGGAAACGATCACCCGCTCCTTCAGCCCGTCGAACAGTGTCAGCTTGTAGCAGCTGTGAGACTTGCGGATCTCCGCGCACTTGAGGATCTTACATACGCGCATGTCCATCCGCTGGAAGTCCTCCATGGTGATCTCCTCGCGCACCGGCTCCACCGGATCGGGATCGCCGTAGACCACCTGCTTTTTCTCAGGCTCCGCAGCCTTCTGCGCCTCCGCCTTCTTCTCCTCCTCGAACCGTTTTTCTTCCTCAGTCATGGGCGTGGAGAAATCCAGAAGGTGCACATAGCGCTCCGGATCAATGGCGTACAGGAAGAGATACAGTCTGGGCCCCTTCTCCTTGTCGATCAGAAGCTTATATACATTCTTGAAAAACTGTCCCTGAATCTTCTTGAGCTCTTTTGCATCCTCCAGGTTTCCAATCACCTGCTTCGGGATCGCATACAGCTCCTGATTCAGTCCATCCAGATCGTAGCCGCCTTTCGTCAAAAATTCATGCAGCAGGGCGATTTCCTTCTTCTCCTCTTCGTTTAAGGACTCATATACCTCCCAGTTGCGAGTGGCGCGCAGACGGTTCACGTTCTCCGGAGAGCACTGCTCCAGCCAGTATTTCGCCCGGTCCAGCCTGTCCTTAAACTGCTCGTAAGTGAAGGGCTGGCCGATCTTCTCGAACACGGTCTCCAGCATGGGAACATTGAAGTCCACCACGGACCCGAGCTGCACCAGGAGACTCATGGGAACGGTATCGATCTTGTGATAGACCGGCTTTCCGTCCACCTCTCCTTCCTCGCGCAGGCAGTTGGCCATGACCGCGTTCAGGAACTCATCGCCCTTTCCTGCCATATATTCATTATACTGTTTGTCAAATTCAAAATACTGGCGCAGAATGCCATCGTCAAAGCAGAAGTCAAACGCCTTCGTGGGCTCGGACCTGGCATACAGCCACAGGATCACCTCCGGCTGATAAAGCTTGAGCAGAGTATCCGGCGTCAGGTTCAGACCGGTGGAGCCGGACATCTTTCCTGTCGCTCCCTTAATGCCGATGAACTCATAGCCCTGGAATACGGGAGCTTCATAGCCGAAAATCTTCTGAGCGATCACCCGGCTGGTATCATAGCTTCCGCCCGGGCTTGCATGATCCTTTCCGCCCGGCTCAAAGTCCACGCCCTCATACATCCAGCGCATGGGCCAGTCGATCTTCCAGGCCAGCTTACAGTTAAAGTCCTTCGTAAAGTCAAAGGTTCCGTGATGGCCGCAGGCGCACTCATACTCCGCTACGGTGCAGTCCTCAGACAGAGAGGTGATCTTCGTGGTATCCCTGCCGCAGTGCGGGCAGTAGATGCTCACCGGATAGTATGCTTCCCTTTCTCCCTCCTGCGCGGTCTGGGTACGGAAGCTGTCCAGAATATCGAAAATCTCTCCTCTTTTTTTCAATGCATGAATCACATACTCCGCATATTTTCCGGAACGGTTCATGGTACCCTGATAACGGTAATCCATTTCTATTCCGAAGCGCTCCATGGCAGCCTCGAATTCCTTTTCAAAATGCTTCGCATAGCTCTCGCAGCCGTCCTCAAAGGGATTCGGCACATCAACATAGGGGCAGCCGATGTATTCCTCCCAGGGCTTCTCCCCTTCCGGACGGGGAACCTTCGCCACATTTACGGGGATCTTTCTGAGTCTGTCGAACTCATCCCAGGAAAAAAGCAGTCTTGCCTTCTTTCCCTGTCTCCTCAAAGCCTTCACCACAAACAGGCTGGTGGCAATATCCCTGAAATTACCGATATGAATGGAGCCGGAGGGACTGATTCCGGCCGCGCACACATACTCTTCCTTGTCCGGTCTGCGCCGGATGATCTCCTGCGCGATTTTGTCTGACCAATGCATCGTATCACGTACCTTTCTTTTTCATTTCAGCCGCAGCGCCGCGGAAGAGCGGGACGCAGCCATATTTTTCACAAAAATATCCGCCGGATTCCGTAAAAATCCGGAATCCGGCTATAAATGTACCATTTAATCAGTAGCTTGTCAATTTTGAAGTTTAATTATTTCAGAAGAATCCTGGGTTCGCAGCCGGTCACCAGGCGGCCGTCCTTCACATAGCCCTCTTCTCTTCCGGAAAGCTCCCGGATCAGAATGCCGCGCAGCTGTTCGATGCGGGCCGAATCCGCCTCTTCCCCGATCCTGTCATGCAGCTCGTTCGGGTCCTCGTCCACGCGGAAATACTGCTCTTTTCCCGTCTGGGAATACCAGATATATTTGTCGGTTTCCGTCACAATCCAATGGCTGGATGCTTCGCCCAAAGAGTGCTCCCCGTGCAGATATTCCCGCAGTCTGCCCGGCTTTTCCTCCGCCTCTCCCTGTGCGCGTTTCAGGACGCTGATTCCCTCCACGCTGTCCGGAACAGGCGCTCCCGCCGCTTCCAGAAGGGTGGGCATCACATCCCGAAGCTCCACCAGATCCGTGCGCACGCTGCCGGGCTCATCCGGATGGAAGGCTCCTCCGGAAACGATGAAGGGGATGCGGCTGGAGCCCTGGTAGGCCCTGCTCTTGCGGAACAGGTGATGATCCCCGAGAAGCTCGCCGTGATCGGATACGAACAGAATCAGAGTATCGTCATAGAGTTTGTTCTCGATGAGCGCCTGCAGAAGGCGGCCGATCTGATGATCCAGATGGGTTACACAGGCATAGTAGCCCACCTGCATCTGCCGGATCAGCTCCGGATCGACAGGACCCGTATCAGAATCGAAAATCCGTCCCTTCTTTTTTAACTGGGAATCGTCGCACCAGTCTCCCACCGCAGGCGGGGTCAGCTCTTTATTCGCATACATGTCAAAATAGCACTGTGGCGCATCAAAGGGCGGATGTGGGCGCAGATAGGAAGCCATCAGGAAAAATGGCAGGTCAGGGTCTCTCCTGCGCAGGAAATCCAGGCAGCGGTCCGTCACCCAGTTGGTGGGATGATATTTTTCCTCATAAATCCATGGCCTTGCCACCCAGGAATTGCATTCCATTCCGGTGTCCGTCACATCGCAGCCGATCCCCTTTTCCTTCTGAAGCCAGTAAAAATAGTCGTCCGCCACCTTCTGATTCTCATGATAAGCGATCGAAGGGTCACGGTAATAGTGCAGGTAACCGTCATGCAGCTCCACATTGTTAAAGCCCAGATAGTTTCTGAGCGGGTCCACATGCATTTTCCCCACGCACTGGGTGTAATATCCCGCTTTCGTCAGTTCTCCCGCCAGGGTATGCGGATAATCCCAGCGCACGCCGTCCGCATAGCCTACCCGTTTATGGGATTCCTGGCTCATGCCGGTGTGCAGTGCCGCTCTGGCAGGAATACAGGACGGACAGGCGGTGTAGGCGTTCTCAAACCGCACTCCCTTCGCCGCCAGCGTATCCAGATACGGAGTTTTCACATCCGGATGTCCGGCGCAGCCCATACAATCACCTCTCAGCTGATCCGTCATCAATAGAAGAATATTCTTTTTCTTCATACCTCTTCCTCCTTTGCCACCGACAGGCAGCATTTTTATTCAGAAAAACGGCCGCGGCCGTTCTTTGGCCCGAACCACGTTCGTGCCCCGTTCCTTTTTCTTTACTTTACCCTAATTCTCTGCTTCTGCCAACCCCCGGGCGGCATTTTAAATGAATATTTACCGGATTTCCAGCGTCATGATCAGTATAACCGCACTGACTGCGGAAGAAAAATGCTCCGGACGGCTGCTTCACAGTTCATGGCAGGAACCATGAACGGACAGTCACTCGGAGCATTTATTTCCTGTATTCTTCTGTATTTTATCCGTTTTGATGCAGACCGGATTTATTTCCGCGCTTTTCCGGCAGCCTATTCTTCATCCTGCAGCGCGTCGTAGCCATGCTCGTTGGTACGGACCTTGACCACGTCTTCCACATCGTATACGAAGATCTTTCCGTCGCCCACATTTCCGGTGCAGAGCACCTTCTGCACGGCGTTTACCACCGTTTCCGTAGGAATCTTACAGATCACCACATCGATCTTAACCTTGGGAAGCAGCCTGCTTTCCACCGGAGCGCCGCGGAAATAGGTCTCATGTCCCTTCTGCATACCGTAGCCGAACACGTTGCTGATGGTCAGGCCCGTCACACCGATCCGGGCCAGGGTACTCTCCAGTTCGGAGAACCGGGACTGATTGGTGATGATGGTCACCTTCGTCATCTTCGGTCCCGTCGTTCTTTCCTTATGTATCACAGGAACCTTCTGATCATCGGTCTCAGCCGCCTCCTTCGGCACAGATGCCACGGCAGCCTCTACACGTTCCTCCTCCGCTCCGGCGGAAAGCTCAGATACCGGAGCCGCCGTAATGGGAGCGAAATCCGGGTAGGCTATATTTCCATGTTCTCCGATATCCAGACCTGCAATCTCCTCTTCCGCAGAAACCCGGATGCCGATGGTCTTTTTCAGAGCGAGCCAGACAAGGGAAGTAGTCACAAAGCCAAAGATACCGATGGCCAGGATACCCACGATCTGCGTTCCCAGCAGGCCGAAGCCGCCGCCGAAGAACAGGCCGTTTCTGGTGGAAAGACTGGTCACGCCTTCCTGCGCGAACAGACCCACACAGAGAGTTCCGAAGGTTCCGCAGCCCAGATGCACGGAAGTGGCGCCCACCGGATCATCAATTTTAATTTTGTCAAAAAATACCACCAGGAAAACCACCAGCACACCGGCAATTGCGCCGATAATCAAAGAGCTTAACACGCTCACATAGGCACAGCTTCCTGTAATGCCCACCAGACCGGCCAGACAGCCGTTGATGGTCATGCCCAGATCCGGTTTCCCGAGATAGATCCAGGAGGTGATGGTAGAAGTCAGGACTGCGGCGATAGCCGCCGTATTCGTAGTCATCAGAATGGATACCACATCCGCCGGATTCTGGAAGCTCATTGTGGAGCCGGGGTTGAAACCGAACCAGCCGAGCCACAGGACGAACAGACCGATCACCGCAAGGGACATGTTGTGTCCTGGAATGGCCTTCGCCTTACCATCCTTTCCATATTTTCCGATACGGGGGCCAAGAATCAGCGCGCCGGACAGAGCGCCCCAGCCTCCAAGGGAATGCACCACCGCGTCTCCTGCAAAATCCATAAAACCTATGTCGGAAAGCCAGCCGCCGCCCCATACCCAGTGGCCCACGATGGGGTAAATGATCAGGGTAAGCACAAAGGAGAAAATGATGAAGGCCACGTACTTGATCCGTTCCGCAACCGCTCCGGAAACGATGGTCGCCGCGGTTCCGCAGAACACGAGCTGGAAGAAAAATTTTCCCCAGAAGGGAACGTTCGGGGTCAGCGTGTTGTCATAAAAGGACAGATCGCCTCCGCCCAGAATGAACAGATGGCTCGTTCCCACAAAGGGATTATCTCCGCCAAACATCAGGCCCCAGCCCAGAAGCAGAAAGCCCAGGGAAGAGACGGCAAAGACGATGAAATTCTTGGAAAGGATGTTGACGGTATTCTTCGCCCTCGCGAAGCCCGCCTCCACCGCTGCAAAACCCAGATTCATGAAAAATACCAGAATCGCGGCAAGCAGGACCCAGAAAGTATCGATTATCATTGTAACATCCATATACTTCTACCTCCCGTTCAGATTGATCACAAAGGATGCGGCGCCTCTGATCCACCCTCTGCGGAGAAATTCGGCTATCCCTGTGGGATATCCTCCAAAGATTCCGACAGTTCCATCGGGAACGGTCCGGACAAACAAAAGAGGCGAAGCGGTCTTTTTCAGACCTCTTCGCCTTATGGGCTTCATGTTACCACCCGGCGGAAAATTTGTCAAATACTTTTTCGTTCGTTTCCGTTCATTTTTTCTGGGATTTTTCTGAAATTTTTTCTGGAATTATTTCTGGAATTATTTCTGGAATTATTTCCAGCGCCCTCTTCCCTTCGGCAGAAACCACTCATTCTTTCCTGCTGGTGGAACGTCCTTCTTTCCTGCGCATATGCTGTTTACAGAGACCATTTAAAAGAACCCGGACATGGAGGACCATATGACCAGACAGATCCCGCTTTCCGAACTCACTCCCGGCTCATCAGCCGTTATCTGCAGCCTGCTTTCAGAAGGCGCGCTCCGGCGGCGTCTTCTGACCACAGGTTTTCTGGAGAATACCCCGGTCCGCTGTGTCGTCAGAAGCCCTCTGGGAGATCCTGCCGCTTACCTGATCCGGGATACTGTCATCGCTCTGCGGCGCAGGGAAGCGGAAACCATTCTTGTAGAAGCGTCCGACACTGAAAACCGAACCGGTAAGGGCGAAAAGCCGGAGCCCCTTCTCGCCCTGGCCGGTAATCCCAACGTGGGCAAAAGCACGGTTTTCAACGCTCTGACCGGTCTGAAGCAGCACACGGGCAACTGGGCCGGAAAAACGGTGGAGTGCGCGCAGGGCTTCTGCCGCATCGAAAACCTGCGCTGCCGCGTGGTGGATCTGCCCGGCTGTTATTCCCTGCTGTCCGGCAGTGCGGAAGAAAATGCGGCCCGAACCTTCCTTCTTTCCCATACTCCCGATGCGGTCATCGCCGTCTGCGATGCCACCCGTCTGGAAAGCACTCTTCCCCTGGCTCTTCAGCTTCTGGAAATGGGCCTCCCCGTCCTTCTCTGCGTGAATCTGATGGACGAAGCACAGCGAATGGGCAAATCTCCCGACCTCTCCCTGCTGTCTGAACGGCTTTCCATCCCGGTCATCGGAACAAAGGCAAACCGCAGGGATGGGCTTGGCTCACTGCGGCAGGCCCTTACCGCGCTTCTGACCTCTGCCCGGCCATCATCCCCGGCTCCTGCCTTTCAGATTCCATATCCCGCCAATCTGGAAACCGCGCTCTCCCTTCTCTCCCCGGCCGTCCGTAAGGCCCGCCCGGAAAAAGCCGGCACTCCATTTCCCGGCGAACGCTTTCTCTGTCTTCAGCTGCTGGAGGCTTCTCTTCCGGCTTCCTCCGACACGCCCCTGCAGCCTGCCAGCGGAAAAATAAAAGCTACCGCAGGAAAAGCCGACACTGCACGCAGCACCAATATTTCCCGCAGCACCGATATTTCCTACAGCACCGATATTTCCTGCAGCACCGAATCCGAACCGGCATTCATATCCGAATCAGAACACCTCCTTTCCGACAGCGGCGTCCGCCAGGCGGTCTCCGCCTGTGCTTCCTTCCTAACCTCCCGCGGCATCGGCCGTGAGCAGCTTTCGGAGCACAGGGACGCCGCCTGCCGTCTGGAGGCTCAGAAGCTCTGTCGTGGGCTTTATCCGCCTCCTTCCGGAACAGAAAACCGGCTCTGCACTCTGGATCGGCTTCTTACCGGAAAATGGACCGCCTTTCCGGTCATGCTCTTCTTTCTGTTTTTTCTGTTCTGGCTCACCCTCCGGGGCGCCAACGTTCCTTCCGACCTGCTTTCTTCCGCCTTTTTGCGGATGGAAGCCTTTCTGTCGCGCGCCCTTCTGTCAACCGGCTTTCCGCCTGTAGCTTCGGACCTGCTTGTAAACGGCATATTCGGAACCACAGGCCGGGTGATCTCTGTCATGCTCCCGCCCATGGCCATTTTCTTTCCTCTGTTTACCCTGCTTGAGGACGCGGGCATCCTTCCCCGGATCGCTTTCAATCTGGACCGGGGCTTTCAGCGCTGCGGAGCCTGCGGGAAGCAGGCAATTACCATGTCCATGGGGCTGGGATGCAACGCCGTCGGCGTCACAGGCAGCCGCATCATAAACGAAAAAAGGGAACGGCTGCTGGCCATTCTCACCAACAGCTTCGTTCCCTGCAACGGTCGTCTGCCTGCCCTGCTCACCCTGTCGGGCATGCTTTTTTCACAGAAACAGACGGAAGGGATTTCCCTCCACCCGGCTTCTGCGGCTTCCGGTCAGACAGCAGACCGACTTCCCGGCGCTTCCATTTTCAGCGCCTGCTTTCTGCTCGCCCTTCTCCTTTTGGGCATTTTGATGACCTTTCTCATCTCCCGGCTGCTTTCTGCCACCCTGTTAAAGGGGGAGGCTTCCCCTTTCCTGCTGGAGCTTCCCGCCTTCCGAAAGCCGAGGATTCTTCGGGTTCTTCTTCAGAGCATCTGGGACCGGACGCTCTGCGTGCTGGGAAGGGCAGTCTGCACTGCGGCCCCGGCAGGACTGATCCTCTGGCTGCTCTCCCATCTGCAGACGCCCGGCGGATGCGTTCTGCTGATCCGCCTTACCGCCCTGCTGGACCCGTTCGCCCGCTTATTCGGCCTGGACGGCACCATCCTCACAGGCTTTCTTCTGGGCTTTCCGGCAAATGAGATCGTCCTCCCCATCATAGCCTCGGCCTATTCGGCCCAGGGCGGCCTGCCCGTCTGGAGCCGGACCACGGTGCTCTGCACGGCACTGTTCTTTCTGATGCACTGGCCCTGCGCCACCACCCTGCTGACCATCCGGAAGGAGACCGGCAGCCTGCGCTGGACGCTTGCCGCCTTTTTCCTTCCTGCCATCTGCGGGCTTTCTGTATGTTTTCTGGCAAATCTGCTGTGCAGGCTTTAGCCCTTCACCGGAATTCTTGCCACCACAAAGCCGTATGCCGGAAGAGACAGCTTACCCGTATACGCGGCTTCTTCGGTATGAACCGTCACCTTCTCCGGATCGGTGATACAGTTGTAGTCCTCTTCCTTTCCGGAAAGGGTCATCAGCTTCATGCTTCCTGCCGGGACGTAAGCTTCCGCCATGCCGAGCGTAATCTCCTTCGGCTCCGCGTTACGATTCACCGCCTTGATAATGATCTCTCCGGCCTTTTCATCCAGGGAGACATTTGCATAGATTTCTTCTTCGCGCAGCTTCTTTTCCTGTCCGTCCATGGAAAGCGTCACTGTTCCCATGTTTTCCGCATACAGCTTCTGCACATAATAGCTGGGCGTACCGTAAGCGCGGCAGTCGTCGAACCAGATCATATCCGGCGACCACTGGGCGTAGCCGACGCGGGCGAACAGAGGCGCGTAGGAGGCCAGGACCACCACATCCGCGTTTCTCTCAAGGCCGGTCAGGAAAGCCGCCTCCGCCAGCGCGCCGCCAAGGGTGTTGGCGTCCGGACGGTTCATCCCGCTCACCGGATGGGCCGCGTATTCTCCGGAAAATACTTTCACGTCTCTCGGATACTCATCATAGAAATCCGCGTGCTCATAAAGCCATTCCGGCTTCACATAATAGTGCTCATCCACCGCATAGACGAAGTTTTCCTTTTTCGGCGCCTTCTCATAATAAAACTTCCAGGCGGCGTCATACCGTTCCGAGGTGATGTCAGGTCCCGCGGAGCCGATCAGCTTCATATCCGGATACTTTTCATGGATCGCCTTTTCAAAGGCTTCATAGCGGGCGAAGAAATCCACCTTATCCGTCTGCCACTGCTCGTTTCCGATTCCCATCATCGTCATGCCGAAAGGTTCCGGGTGGCCCATCTGCGCGCGCAGAGCGCCCCATTTCGTATCCGTTCCTCCATTTGCAAACTCCACCAGATCCAGCGCGTCCTGAATGAACTCCTGAAATGCCGGATCGTCCATCTCCACCAGCTCATAGGACTGATACTGACAGGCCAGACCCACATTCAGCACAGGAAGCGGCTTTGCGCCGATCAGCTCGCACAGCAGGAAATATTCGTAGTAGCCCAGTCCCAGAGACTGGTTGTAATGGGAATAGCAGGTATGGAAGCCATTTTCCGGCTTCGTCTCATGCACAGCCCAGCGGTTAAAGTTATTCCTTCTGCCCTCCGGTCTTCCCACGCTCTCCTTCCAGCGGTAACGGTTTTCCAGCGTATTTCCCTCGATAATGCAGCCGCCCGGGAAACGGAGAAAGCCGGGCCGCAGCCCCTTCAGCAGCTCGAACAGATCCTTCCGGAAAATGCCCGCCACCGCATCCTGAGGCATGAGAGAGATAAAATCGAACTCCACCACGCCGGGCTCTGTCAGGGAAATCACAAACTGTGCTCCCCGCACATCCTCTTCGGCGGTCAGCACCGCTTCATAACGGTTCCACTTCTGCCAGGTATGCTCCGGCACATGGATGCAGGAAACTTCCGCCTTCGCATAAGTTTTCCGGTCCTTTACCACGGACACCTCCAGATCTCCCTGAAAGGAGACACATCTGGCATAGAAGGACGCCCGGTAGGCTTTTCCCTTTTCCAGTCTTACGCCGTCATAGGCCTTGTTGGCAAAGCCCTGCCCCGCATAATCCGCCGTAAATCTGAGATAATGGGGATTTGCCCGGTCTACGGGACTTCCCATCACATATTCCATCCGCCCTTCGCCGTGCTCCTTCGTGGCGCTCCAGCCGTAGCCGCTGTCCAGCTTCGTATAGTAGTCTCCCACCGTACCGTAGCAGTCCAGGAATTCAAAGGATCTGTTTTCGATCATTTCCGCATACAGACCGCCGTCTGCCGCATAATTGATGTCCTCAAAGAAGAGTCCGATCATTCCTTCCTGAATCGGCACTCCCTTTTTGTCTGAAATAAAAAGCTGCATACCTACCTCCTGATCTGCCGCCAAGGGCGGCTCTTTCTTCCATCATTATAAAGAAAATCATCAGTCCTGTAAATGACAGTTTTCTTCTTTTTGCACCCACGTTACTATTCACAGCCGATTCAGAATGGACAACACGTGCGTCGTGCCTGCCCATAAGCTCGTGTTGTCCATTCTGAATCTGGACTGCGAAGCAGTCACCCCACCCCCATGAGCAGCCTTAGCGCCGCAAGGCGCGGGACTGGAGCCTCGAAGAGGCGACGGGTGCGCATGCGAGGTGCGCAAGTGCACTTCGCACGAGGGTTGGGTGGCTGTGAATAGTAACGTGCCTACAGGCCGCCTGATGCCGGTCATATGTGAAAAGTTTGCCAAAAATTCTTAACTTTTCTTAAAGGATTTTCGTCCGTTTTTTATTTTTTCTTTTGAATCCGTACATACTCTCGTCACATTTTTCAGGTATCATAAATGTCAGTTGAAGGAAACACGGAATTGTGCCGGTCAGAAAATATGCGTTGCAGTTCTGCTGAAATAAACTTCATAAAACAAAGTGAAGGCCTCGTTTGAAACGGGGCCTTCCGCTATTTCAGGATTCTTTCCGGTCAAATTCCAGATACCAGAAAAGGGCCGTTTCCTCCGAATACGGCCGGTCAAACTGGCGGTACAGCTTTGTGTTCACCCCGCCCAGTTCCATTCCGATGGCGGCATAGAAGCGGCATGCCGCCACATTGTTGTCCTGGGTTTCCAGAGAAAGCCCCTTCAGCCCCTGCGCCTTCGCCCATGCGCAGGCCTGTTCCATCAGGGCTTTTCCCACGCCTTTTCTTCTGTGTTGTGCCGCCACGCAGAGATCCTCCACAAAAGCGTACCGGTTCCAGTCCCTGCGCAGCACTATCTGACCGATGCATTCCGTCCCGTCGCAGCACAGAAATGCCGCCCTGTCCCCGCTCCCGATATATGCGGTATAATCCACCTCATCGCAGGGATAGGTTTTCAGGTATCGTTCCCCCTCCGGCAGAAGGCTTTCCTTCAGGCTCCATCTGCCATTCTGAAGGGAGGGAATGACTTTTCCCAGAATTTCAAAGGGCTGGTTTGCCCGGTTGATGTCGGACAGATTCTGTTCACTCAGCGCTTCAATACGAAATGACATGTTTCCGCCTCCCCATTTGAAGAACCTCCCGGCCTGTTTATTCAATCGTCCCCCCGCCGAGCACGTACTCTCCGTCGTAGAACACCACAGCCTGTCCGGGGGTCACCGCACGGACGGGCTCATCAAAGGTGACGCGCAGGCGGTCCGGGCCGATGCGCTCCATCAGACAGGGCGCTCCCGCATGGGCATAGCGGATCTTGGCGACCGCGCGGCGCGGCTCTGTCAGATCCGGGATGGCCATGAAATTCAGACCGCTGCAGGTCAGATGGTCCGTAAACACATCCTGCGCCTCTCCGATCACCACCTCATTGGTTTCCGGACGGATGGCGGTCACGAATACGGGATGGCCCATGGACAGGTTCAAGCCCTTGCGCTGCCCCACCGTATAGTGGGTGATTCCCTTATGGCGGCCCAGCACTTCTCCTGACTCGGAAACGAAATTGCCGGGTCCGGGAACCTGGCCGCCCCGCTCCCGTTCAATGAAGGCCGCGTAATCGTGATCCGGGATGAAGCAGATTTCCTGGCTGTCCTTTTTATGGGCGACGGGAAGCCCTGCATCCTGTGCCATCTGCCGGATCTGCTCCTTGGTGTAAGCCCCCACGGGCATCAGCGTGTGCGCCAGCTGATCCTGGGTCAGCGCATAGAGAGCGTAGGTCTGATCCTTTCTGGCCGTCACCGAATTGCGGATGCAGAAACGGCCGTTTTCCAGCCGGTCGATCCTGGCGTAATGGCCGGTGGCGATATAATCAGCTCCAATGGCCAGGCACTTGTTCAGCAGAGCCTCCCACTTCACATAACGGTTGCAGGCGATGCAGGGATTCGGGGTTCTTCCATGCAGATATTCCTCCACGAAATAATCCATCACATGCTGCCGGAATTCCTTTTTGAAATTCATCACATAATAGGGAATGCCCAGATGATCCGCCACTCTCCTGGCGTCCTCCACCGCGCTCAGGCCGCAGCAGCCCGTATCCTCCCGGCCGTCATCTGCGCTCCGCGGGTCCCCGGAAACGGAACAGGCACAGTTTCTCTGTGCCCCGTTCCGTTCGTCCTGCCAGATCTGCATGGTGACGCCGATCACTTCATATCCCTGCTCCTTCAACAGCAGGGCCGCCACGGAGGAGTCCACCCCTCCGGACATTCCCACGATCACTTTCGGACCAATATTAGCCATGATTAATATTCTTCCTCTTCCTGCTCTTCTCCCTCGTGGATGTCGGACTTGGGCTTCTCCAGTCCCTCGATCACAATGCCCTTCTTCTGTGCGTAATCCCACAGGGCTGCGTGGATCGCTTCCTCCGCCAGCAGGGAGCAGTGCACCTTCACCGGCGGAAGGCCGTCCAGCGCCTCCATCACCGCCTTATTCGTCACCTGCATGGCCTCCTGGACCGTCTTTCCCTTCACCAGCTCCGTCGCCATGCTGCTGGTCGCCACAGCCGCTCCGCAGCCGAAGGTTTTAAATTTCACATCACGGATGATCCCGTCGTCGTCAATATCCAGAAAGATTCTCATGATATCTCCGCACTTTGCGTTTCCAACCGTTCCGACGCCGCTGGCGTTCTCTATCTCACCCACATTTCTGGGATGCTCAAAATGATCCATTACCTTTTCACTGTACATTTATTTTTACCTCTTTTCTTTCCCGAATTAATTTTTACCGTCTGGAAAGGCCTGCATTTTCCCGCCTCCGGCGGCACCACTCATTTCTGTTTCTTGATGAAATCCTCATACAGAGGGGACATATCCCTAAGTCTCGCCACAATTTCCTTAATCGCCTCCACCGTGGCATCCATTTCCTCCTTCGTATTTTCCTCGCTGAGGGTCAGACGAAGGGAGCCATGGGCAATTTCATGGGGAAGCCCGATGGCAAGCAGCACATGAGAAGGGTCCAGCGAGCCTGAGGTACAGGCGGAACCGCTGGAAGCGCAGATACCTCTCATATCAAGCATGATGAGAAGGGATTCTCCCTCCACAAACTGAAAACTGAAGTTCACATTGTTGGGGAGTCTGCGGGTACGGTCTCCATTCAGGCGGCAGTAGGGAATTTCTTCCTCAATCCGGCGGATCAGATAATCCCGGAGTTCAATCTCCTTTTTCGTCTTTTCCTCCATCCGGGCAAAGGCGCGTTCACTGGCGGCGCCAAGGCCCACGATGCCCGGTACGTTTTCTGTACCTGCACGTCTGTTTCTCTCCTGCGCCCCGCCGTGGATAAAGGAACGGGTCTTTAAGCCCTTACGGATATAGAGGAAGCCGATTCCCTTCGGACCGTTCAGCTTATGGGCGCTGGCGCTGAGCATGTCGATCTGATATTCGTCCACATTGATGGGAAGCTGTCCGTACGCCTGCACCGCGTCCGTATGGAACAGAATACCGTGTTCCTTCGCAATCCGCCCGATCTCTTTAATGGGCTGAATCGTTCCGATCTCATTGTTGGCAAACATGACGGAGATGAGGATCGTATCCGGACGGATCGCCCTTTCCAGCTCGTCCAGCTTCAGAATGCCGTTCTCATCCACGCCCACATAAGTGACCTCAAATCCTCTCTTCTCCAGGTATTCACAGGTATGCAGCACTGCATGATGCTCGATGGCGGAAGTGATGATATGTTTTCCCTTCTGCGCGTAGGCCTCTGCGGTCGCCTTGATGGCCCAGTTATCCGCCTCGGTACCTCCCGCGGTAAAATAGATCTCATTATTCGCTGCGCCAAGGCTCTTTGCAATGGATTCCCGCGCCTCGCTGACCGCCTTTTTGCTTTCCGTTCCCAGCGAATAGATGCTGCTGGGATTTCCATAATGCTCCGAAAAATAGGGAAGCATGGCTTCCACCACCTCCGGCGCCGTTTTCGTCGTCGCCGCATTATCCAGATAAATTAACTGTTTCATTCTATTCTCCTTAATTCCTACTAAATTACTTCGTTTTCCTGAAGTAACTATACCATTGCCTCCGCGTTCTGTCAACTGCCCTGATTGCATATATTTACCAAAAGAGCTTTATTCGGTGACATCATGCTGCATTCTCATGGAAAGGAACATACTTCCGTATTCCCGTCTCCGCTGCTTCGAAGGCTGAAAAATCCCTTCATCGCCGGTACGCTGATCTTAACCGTCACAGGGCTTGTCAGCCGTCTGGTCGGTTTTTTTTACCGCATTTTTCTCTCCCGCATGTTTGGTGAGGAAAACATCGGCATCTATCAGCTTATCAGCCCGGTCATGTCTCTGGTTTTCTCCTTCAGTACCGCGGGAATTCAGAACGCGGTGTCCAAATTTGCGGCCGGAAAGGAAGCCTCCCATGACGGCAGAGCCGGTATCCGTGTGCTGTTCACAGGGCTTCTTTTCTCCCTGCCCTCTTCTCTTCTATGCACGGCCGTTATTTTCTGCGGCGCCGACTTCATAGCAGAGCGGCTTCTTTTTGAGTCCCGCTGTGCGCCTTTGCTGCGCATCGCGGCTCTTTCCTTCCCCTTCTCCGCCGTTCATTCCTGTATCAACGGCTACTTTTACGGTCTGCGCAAGGCCGCTGTTCCCGCATCCGCACAGCTCATGGAACAGTTTGTGCGGGTGGGAAGCGTCTACCTGATCTCCCTTGCCGCCCTGCAGGAGGGCAGAGAGCTGTCCGTTTCCGTCGCGGCGGCCGGCCTGGTCATCGGAGAAATGGCCTCCATGCTCCTGACCATCTGCGCCGTGCGCATCCACTTTTCCAGGCATTCCATTTCCCGGCACAGAAGACCTTCCCCGCACGATCCGCTGTCCGCCCGGAAAAAGCAGCTTTTTTCTCTGTCAGGGCAGATGCTCTCTTTTTCCGCCCCGCTGTGCCTGAACAGGCTCTGCATCAACATCCTGCAGGCCATCGAAGCGGCCTGCATCCCTGCCAAGCTGCAGGTCTACGGTTATTCTGTCAGCGAATCCCTGAGCGTATACGGCGTACTCACCGGAATGGCTCTTCCCCTGATCCTTTTTCCCGGCACCCTGACCAATTCCGTTTCCGTCCTGCTCATGCCGGCCATATCTGAGGCGGATTCCGCCAATAACCATCGCATGATCGGGCGGACCGTCAGGAAATGTATCCTCTACTGCCTCCTTCTCGGCGGAATCTGCAGCTTTCTGTTTCTGTGCGCGGGGGAAATGATCGGCGCCCTCCTGTTCGACAGCCGGCTGGCCGGCCAGCTCATCGTGATGATGGGATTTCTCTGTCCCTTTCTCTATCTGAACACCACGCTCACCAGCATCCTGCACGGCCTTGGAAAAACCGGCTACACCTTCGGCCTGAGCATGTCCAGCCTGCTTCTGCGCCTGCTCTTCGTCTTTCAGGCCATTCCCGTCTACGGCATGAAGGGCTATCTCATCGGAATGCTTCTGGGCCAGCTGCTCACCACTGTTTTCAGCCTGATCCCTCTGAAGCGATACTGCATGCCCTGACAGAAAAGCGGAGCGCGGCTTTGCGAATGGCGCGGAGTGAACTGCAGCGGATCAGTCCGTGCAGAAACCACAGGATAAGTCCGCCCCTTGCAACCTCCGGTTTTCTATATTATAATGGACGCGGCCCTTTTGCAGGCATCAGGGCCGCAGGACACAGCTTTTTCGAATGCCTTTTATACAGCATCCGGTTATATGTTTTTCAGTTTACAGATGAGGAGATCAGAAAAATATGAGTTTTAAGTTTATCAGAAAGCTTCCCACCCCGGAAGAAATCAGAAGAGATTATGCTGTTCCGGAGCGGATCGTCCGGCTGAAGGAGGAACGGGATCAGGAAATCAGGGATGTATTCACCGGAAAAAGCAACAAATTTCTTGTTATCATCGGCCCCTGCTCCGCCGACAATGAGGACGCGGTCTGCGATTACGTTTCCAGACTCGCCCGCGTCAACGAAAAGGTAAAGGACAGGCTGATCCTGATTCCCAGAGTTTATACCAACAAACCCCGTACCACCGGAGACGGCTACAAAGGACTCATCCATCAGCCGGATCCGGAAAAAAAGCCGGATTTTCTGCAGGGTCTCATCGCCATGCGTAAAATGCATATCCATACGGTGGAGGTGTCCGGCCTGACCTGCGCGGACGAGATGCTCTATCCGGAAAACTGGAGATATGTCTCCGATATTCTTTCCTATGTTGCCATCGGCGCCCGTTCCGTGGAAGACCAGCAGCACCGCCTCGCGACCAGCGGCTTTGATGTTCCCGCCGGGATGAAAAATCCCACCAGCGGAGATTTTTCCGTCATGCTCAATTCCGTCTATGCCGCTCAGCATCCCCATTCCTTCATTTACCGGGGCTGGGAGGTCAGCACCACCGGGAACGACCTGGCGCATACGGTTCTTCGCGGCGCCACCAACAAGCACGGCAGAAATATCCCCAACTATCACTATGAGGATCTGAACCTGCTTCTGACCCTGTACAACGAAAGAGATCTGAAGAATCCGGCGTGCATCATCGATGCCAACCACAGCAATTCGGACAAGCAGCACAAACAGCAGATCCGTATCGTTAAGGAGGTCATGCACAGCCGGAAGCTGAATCATGACATCCACACCCTGGTCAAGGGCGTCATGATTGAAAGCTATATTGAAGAGGGCTGCCAGAAGGTGGGCGGCGGTGTTTACGGAAAATCCATCACCGATCCCTGCCTGTCCTGGGAGGATTCGGAACGTCTGATCTACGATATCGCGGAATACGAATAATTCCGGC
>ULPS01031106.1_pt1 | contig 21560 bp, 15 predicted proteins | sample 1953711 | NCBI WGS metagenome assembly ULPS01 (sample SAMEA4835635, study PRJEB28245) | human gut metagenome | biome: gut microbiome; material: fecal sample | place: Denmark | collected 2008 | reverse complement strand
CCGCCGGCGGGACAGGCGAAGCCGCATCCCGCCCTCACAGCGAACCGGCGAAAGGAACCATCCACCTCCCGCCGGGCGGGACAGGCGAAGCCGCATCCTGCCCTCCACAACGTCCCGCCCCCTTCTTTCATTCAGGAGAACAACATGAACCCATACAAAAAATGGCTGCTCCTTTTCTTCGCAGCCCTCATCACAGTCCTGCTGGCCATAACTGCCCTGGTCCTCATAGTAGACCCGTTCTTCCAATACCACGCTCCACTCCCGGGCTACCCCTACAAGGTGGACAACCAGCTTTCCCAGAACCCGGGAATGGCCAGACATCTGGACTACGACAGCGTCCTCCTCGGTTCGTCCATGACGGCCAGCTTCGACACCGACTGGTTCGGAGAGATCCTGAACCTCAACACCGTAAAGCTCAGTTACAACGGCGCCCTTCCAAAGGACGAAGCCAACATCATGGACATCATTTTTGACGCGAAACAGGACAACGTGAAGACCATCTTTATGGCTCTGGATCAGAACACCCTGTCTGCAGGAACGGAGGAGACCAAATTTCCCATTCCGGAATACCTGTACGACAAAAATCCTTTTAACAACATCCAGTACGTTTTCAATAAGGATGTCCTGCTCAACTACATTCTGAAGCCTCTGGCAGATCCCACCGAACGGACGGACTGGACCCAGCTTTACAAGCCCTGGTGGACGGATCAGTATTATACCAAGGCAAACGTGCTGATGTATTATACGCCCGCGGAAGAGGCGGATGAAGAAATGCCGGAGGACCTGTTCCTTCCCGGCGCGGCGGCAAACCTGGATCAGAATATCTGCCCCTATATTGAAGCGCATCCGGAAACGGAATTCATTTTCTTTTACCCGCCCTACAGCATCCTTTACTGGAACGACGTGATGCGTCAGAAGCAGCTGGATGCGGAAATCGCGGAGCTCAAATACGTGACCGAACGCCTTCTTTCCTATGATAATGTCCGCATGTTCTGCTTCCAGAATCAGAGGGATATTGTCTGTGACCTGAACAATTACGCGGACTACACCCACTATCATGCGGACGTCTGCCACTATATCGTGGAATGCTTTGCAAGCGGGGAATGTGAGCTGACGATGGAAAATTATGAGGAGGTTTTTGCCGATCTGGCGGAACTGGCCTCAACCTATGATTACGAAGCGATTTATGACAACTGGTATGAATAAAGGCTGAAAGGAAGGCTTTTGTGACAGTCCGGAAAGACCGGAACCGTTGCAGAGCTTCCGGGATGGAGGAAAGAACAGATGGCTGAACTGTTGGCGGCATTTGCCGTTCTGATTGCAGCTCCCTTCTGCATCGGGCTGCTTCCGACACTTGCCATGCCGGGAGAAAGGATAGCCTGGCATGAAGAACGGGCCGGAGAAAATAAGAAGGCGGGGATCCGAAGACTTTTCCTGGAACGAAATCCTGTGAGCGTCTGTCCGGCGGCCGTTTACGCGGCCGGTTTTGTGATTGTGCTGGCGGTGTTTCAGATTGTGGCTGTGCCGGTCATTCTTTTTGAAACCTGGGGATTTCCAAGAATTGTAACCATCTATTCCATTCTGCTTGCGGTTTTATCCGCTGCGGGACTGATATTCGGTTTCCCCGTACTGCGCGGAATGGCTGTGGATGCGCGTACATGGATTGCAAAAAAGAAAAGACCGTCCGTGGAAACGGCGCTTTACTGGGTGATTGCCGTCGGTCTGATCCTGTTTCAGATGTATATGGCCTATACCCACGAGTTTTTTGACGGGGACGACGCCTATTATGTGGCGCAGTCCGTCATCGCGGAGCAGACGGATGTGCTTTACCGGATTCTGCCCTATACGGGACTGAGCACCTCGCTGGATATCCGGCACGCGCTGGCATCGCTTCCCATCTGGGAGGCCTATCTGGCAAGGGTGACCGGGATCCATCCGGCCATCATCGCCCACAGCGTGCTGCCGCTTATATTGATTCCCCTCACCTATCTGGTCTATTACCGGATCGGCATGCGGCTTTTTAAAGGAGCGTTTCGGAAAACGGCGGTATTTCTGATCCTGGTGAGCCTGCTTCAGATTTTCGGCAATACCTCGATCTATACGAATGCAACCTTTTTCCTGATGCGGACCTGGCAGGGAAAATCCGTTCTCTGCAACTTTGTGCTTCTCACTGCTGTGTGGAGCCTTCTGCGGCTGTGGGAAACGGGAGCGGACGGAGAACAGAAAGGAAAAAAGCAGGCGGGCTGGTGGCTTCTGATGGCGGCCAATAACGTGACGGCAGCCATGGCGACCACGATGGGAGCTTTCCTGCTGGGGCTTTTCATCGCCATTGCCGGACTCGTGATGGCTGTCAGACAGAAACGCCCCGGCCGTCTGATCCCTCTTGCTGCGACATGCCTGCCGGGGCTTGTCTACCTCGGCATCTATGCAGCGGTGGTTTTCCTGTGATGCGGACGTCCCTGCAGGCACTGCGAAGTCGTATGGCGCAAAGGCCGCAGCGAAAGGCCGCTGCGCGGAAATGGAGTGTTCATGAGAGAAATCCTGACAATATTTATGGACTACTGCGGAAACGGTATCTATCCTTTTCTGTTTCTTGCAGCTCTGGTCTATCTGCTGGCAACGGAAAAAGACAGGAGAGTGCGCCTGATTCTGGCAGAAACTTCCCTGGTGACGCTGATTCTGTTTTTTATTCCGCTGTTTAAAATGGTGATGGACAGAGTGGAAGAGGCGGGAACCTATTATCGTATCCTGTGGCTCCTCCCCATGACGGTGGTTACCGCATATGCCGGGGTGAAGCTGATCGGGAGACATACGAGGATCGGTCTTGTGGCGCTTGCCGCAGTGTGTATTCTTGGAGGCAGCTATGTATACGGCAATGTGAATGTATCGAAGGCGGAAAACCGCTACCATCTTCCGGCGGAGGTGCCTGCAATCTGTGATCTGATCATGCCGGCGGAGGATGAGGAACGGGTCTGGGCCGTATTTCCCTCTGAACTGGTCCAGTACATCAGGCAGTACACCTCGGAAATCCAGATGCCCTATGGCCGCGATATGCTGGTGGCGAGCTGGGATCACACGGAGCATCCCATTTACGCGCTGATGGAGGCGGAAACCATTCATATTGATCTGGTCGCCCAGCTGCTGGATGATTATGGAATTCAGTACCTGATTCTGAATAAGGCGAAGCCTGTGGAAGGGGAGCCGTCAGAATGCGGGCTGGAAAAAATCGGAGAAATCGGCGGTTATGACGTGTTCCGGAATGTGGATGTGCCGATTTATAAGACGGTGACCGGTTGAAAACAGATGTATGTTGTCCGGCCTGTGTGGATATTAAGCGATGAAAACAGCCGCCTAAACTCCTGTGGGAGCAGGGCGGCTGTCTTTCATTTTCATTCGTCCTGAATCAGGAAAATCTTCTCCGCAAATCTCCGGGCGATCCGTTCTCTTCCCGCCTCATTCAGATGATAACCGTCCGTCAGGCATTCTTCTGCCTGATTTTCCGTTACGGAGCCATAATAATTATCCAGAATGCTGACTCCGTTCGCCATGGCTACATCGATTTCATGGAGGATATAGTCCGGAAGGGTGCCGTTTCCCAGATCCTCCGTATCCGCATTGATCAGATTTCCGTTCTCATCGGTGTACTGCCCGTAGGAAGGGGAGAGGACTACGATGCGGATATAGGGATAGGTCTGCTTGATCAGGCCGATGGAGGCGTTAAGCGCTCCGTTCCAGGTGAGCAGATTGATATCGTTATTTTCATCCATCACCGGGCGGTCGTCCTTATAATCGCTCAGATCATACATGATGACGATCATGTCCACGGTGGAAAAATCCACGCTTTTTAGCGTATCAAGCGCTTCCCGAGTCCCTTCGGTATCCTCCACCAGGCCGGCGGCATGCTCCATCAGCGTGAAATCCCCGCCGCACAGGGAAGCTGTGACCAGATACAGGCTCAGAGCGTCCTGCGGATAGCTGTCGGAATACTCCTGGTACTTCATGGAAAGGTAGGAATCCGGAAACGCACAGTTATAAACGACAGCGTCACATTTCTGTGCGATCATTTCAGCCAGTCCGGTGCTTCCCCGCTCATCGGAAAAAGGGGCGTTCCCCAGCGTGACGATGGTGGTGATTCCATCGTCTTCATGTCCTTCCAGAAGGCTGGCATCCATGGGCTGGATATAATCCTGAGGTTCTGTATCGAACTCGGAGGTATCCGCGTTCGGATCATAACCGGAATCCTCGCCGATGTTCCAGATGATCAGCCGTATGGCAGCGCTCAGGAACATCAGCAGAATCACTGCCAGAATCGCCAGATGGATATAATCCGAGCGAGTCATGCGCCGCCGTTTTCTGCCGCGGGAGGAAGAACGTGAAGCGGAGACGGCGGATTTTCTTACGCCTTTCTTTCTACGGCGGTTTCCTCTGCCGGACGATCCTGTTTTGCCGGATGTCCCTGTCCTCCGGCCTGTGGAACCGGACCGCGAACCGGAGCCGCCCTGCTTTCCGGAACGCGGGGCATTTTCTTCCTCTAAAAAAAGATCCTCCTCCAGAAGCTCTTCCTCTGAAAACAGGAGATCATCGCCGGAGGATATGGCTTCTTCCGGCTCCCGGGACTGTCTGATATCGTCTGTCATATGATTCAATCTCTTTTCTCCATTCCTTTTTTGATGAAAAGCAGGCCGTATGAGGCCGGAGCTGCATTGTGAAATATCTGCTTCCTATATTACCATTTCTTCCCCCGGCCTGTCCACGAAGTAACAGATTTTTCATATTTTTATAAGAAATACAGTTACAGTTCACTCCGCGCCATTCGCAAAGCCGCGCTCCGCGCTCTCCGTTGCTTCGCAGCTATCTTTGCTCATGAACCGGCGCTCCCTTCGTCCGCTCAGGATCAGTCATCTGTTCGTGCAAGCACGACATCTGACTGGTTCTGACGGACGAGTGAACTGTAACGAAATACAGGCTCCGGAATTATTTGAAAAGAACAGGGTTCTGTGTTATGGTGTATGGGACCGAAGCCGGTCGGAAATGAGAGGAAAAACCGTGGAGAAAAAGAAAAATAAAGGTAAAAAAGTACTCAGGCTGAGGGATGTCCTGATCCTGCAGGCCGTGATTGTTATTTATACCCTTTCCAGCGTGATGGCGAAGCTGGCGAGCGGGGAGGAGCCGTTTTCCGTTCCGTTTCTGCTGTTTTATCTGGCCGAGCTCGTGATTCTCGGCGTCTATGCCGTTCTCTGGCAGCAGATGATTAAGAAATTCGAGCTGTCCGTAGCCTATACCAACCGGGCAATGGCGCTTTTGTGGTCCATGCTCTGGGCGGTGGTCCTGTTCCATGACCGTGTGACGGTGAAAAACGTTATCGGTGTGGCGCTTGTGATTGCGGGAACGCTGATCGTTAACGGCGGAAAGGAGGAGATGCAGTGATGGCGGAAACGATTTTGGGTGAAAATAATCTTCTCTATTACTCTTTCCTGCTCGCCGGAGTGCTGGCGGCATCCTTTTCGCAGGTGCTTCTGAAAAAAGGCGCGATGCATACCTGGCCTTCCTTTATCCGGGAATATCTGAATCCCTGGGTCATGGGCGGTTACTTCCTGCTTCTGTGCTCCACCGCGCTGAATATCTGCGGTCTGAGGGGCCTGTCCTTCCTGAACGGCCCCGTGATGGAATCCTTCGGATATGTATTCGTCCTTTTTCTCAGCCGTCTGTTTTTCAGAGAGCCGATTACGAAACGGAAACTCGCAGGTGTGGGCTGTATTCTGGCCGGGATGCTGATTTATTACCTGTAGTGCGGCCTGTTGCGGATGCTTCGACGGACGGGAACCATCTGGTGCCGTTTCGCCTGGTATATTCTACGGAAAGCTCGCGCAGATTTTTTTCATCGGCGCATTTTTCCTTCAATGCATGGCGCTCCTCACGGGTCAGATTGACGTATTTCATATAGGAAATGTTCAGCTCTGAAAGCTTGCCGCTGCAGGCAGGGCAATAGAGCTTATGTCCGTTAAGAATATGAATGCGCCGACAGTATTTGCAGTAATGAATGTACATCATAACTTCCTCTCCTTTCGCCGCCGAAGGCGGCATAAAATCGTTAAAGAATGGCTTCTGCCATTCTTTGGCACGAACCTTCAGGTTCGTGCAGCGCTCCTTTCGCCGCCGAAAGGCGGCATAGAAATCGTTAAAGAATGGCTTCTGCCATTCTTTGGCACGAATCGAAAGATTCGTGCTGTGCCCCTTTTTTCTTATTCTGGCATATCCTTCCTTCTCCGGCAAGAAAAAGCGTTCGACAAAAAGAGACAGGACGGGCACGCGCTTCCGGCAGATTCAGGCAGCTGCAGCGCGGATTATGCGCTCTTAAGAGAAGATTAAGAAAGGAAACGGCGAAATCGGGAAAAGTGCTGTTGAAGTGAGAAAGTGTCATGTGCTATACTGTCCATACATCGTGCAGAAAAAGGTTGTCTGATACAGAAGACAGGAGAAATATATGACTGAGAAGGAATGGGAACGGGAAGAAATGTCGAAAAGCTCCGATGATTTACAGAAGGCTTTTGAAGAAGGCTGGGAAATCAGCGAAGATGATTTTGAGGAAACGCAGGATCTGACGGAAACCGCAGCGCAGCTTTCCGGAATGGAGGGACCTCAGGAAGACGAAGAAGCAGACATTTATGAGGAGGAAGAGGAGGATCCGGAAGCCGACAGGTTCCGGAACGCCGCCCGGAACGAAAGCGTTGGGCAGAGATCTGCTGCAGGACGGAAAGGGAATCCGTCCCGGAACGGAAGCGCCGTGAGAAGGAGCGAATCGGCAGGAAAAAGCGGAGCGCGTAAGGCGGATATACATAAAAGACAGTCATCGGGAAAGAGACAGACGGACTCTGAGAGACGTGTCCGGCCGGCCGGACACGCCCGTCATACGCATGCTTCTGGCAGGCAGGGACGCGGAACAGGGCGCAGAAGACAGGAAAACGGATTCCTTGCATTTGTAAAAGGATTATCCGCCATGGACAGGGTGATCGGCCTGACAGGGGCTGCAGTCTGTCTGTTTGCCGTATTCACATTCAGCTTCGTTCTGGCAGCCAGAGCGCAGGAGAGGCAGGTGGCATCCTTTGCCGCTGTGGGAGAAGAGCTTTCGCGGATTTCGGTAGCGGACGAAAGCACTTTTCTTGCCGTCGCAGACGGACTGCTTGCAAGGCAGCAGGCTGCGGAAAATGTGGAGACGGAATATGAGGAAAAGGATGATGAGTCCGATATTCAGGTGGGCCTGAACATGACCTCTGTGGAAAAGGACCTGAAAATCAAGTTCGTCAACCGGAAAACAGGCAAGCTGATCCCCTATGTGGCCTTTGAGGCGAAGATCACCGGGCCGGATCAGACGTATCAGAAAACGGATGATGATGAGGATGGAATCATTTATCTGACGGGAATCACCGGGGGGAGCTATACAGTGGAGGTGACCGGCCCCGAAGATCTGGAAGGATATATCCTGCCGGAGGGAGCGCAGAGCGTAACTGTTAAAAATCAGATCGCATATGAGAAAATCGACGTGGCGGATGAAATCAAGAGCGAATCCGAGGTGAATGCTGCTGCAGAGGATACGGAAATCAAAACTCAGGTGGAATCCGTGCTTCAGGATACTGTGGAATGGGTGGAATCCACCCGGACACCTGTCGGGGACGAAGGCAGTCTGTACATAGAAGTGAAGAAAGCGGATATCCCTGACCCTTCCCAGACGGCGAACCTGTCCTTCGCCCTGTTTGCGGGAGTCAGGGAGGATGGAAGCCTTCTGAAGACATCGGCGCAGACATCTTCCGGTGTGCAGCCGCTGACTGTGACCCGGACGGCAGAACCGTCAACGCAGACAGAGGAAGATACTGCTCAGCCTCCGTCAGAGTCAGAATCCCAGCAGACGGCGGAAACCACGCCGCAGACGGTTGCGGTCACAGGCGTTTCCGCCAGCCCGTCCAGCCTGAGCGGAAAGGCTGGGGAAAGCGCGGATATCAGCGTGACGGTCAGTCCTGACAACGCGTCGGATAAGAGCGTAAGCTTTTCTTCTGATAATGCAGGCGTGGCAGAGGTGGACAGCAGCGGTCATGTTTCCTTTAAGGGTGCAGGAAGCGCCACCATCACGGTGAAAACCAACGACGGCGGCCATACCGCTTCCGTATCTGTGAGCGTTTCCTCGGCGGATAAAAAGGTGGATAGTGTTTCCATCACCGGAGATTCTGTGGTGACGGTGGGCAGCAGCATCAGCCTCAGCGCTGCCGTAAGCCCCTCCGATGCTGCTTACAGCGGTATTTCCTGGTCCTCTTCCGATACCGGAATCGCGACAGTGGACAGCGGAAAAGTGACAGGCGTGGCGGCCGGCAAAGTGACCATCACTGCTGAGGCAGGGGGAGTGAAGGCAACGAAGGAAATCGAGGTGAAGGCGGCGGAGGTGACTCTTACCGGCATTAAAATCACCGGCTCCACCAGCGCCAAAAAGGGAGAGACCGTCCAGCTTTCCATTACGGCGGAACCTTCCGGAGCGGACGCTTCGGTGACCTGGTCCTCCTCCAATGCGAATATCGCCAGCGTAGACGGAAACGGAAAGGTAACCTGCAGTGCGGTGGGAAGCACGACCATCACCGCTGTTTCCAGGAAGAACACGAATATCAAAAATTCCATTACCTTTACGGTGACCTCTGATGAGTCCAATTCCGTGACGCTGAATGAGATGAAGATTACGGCGGGGCAGACGAAGGCTGCTGATGTGAAGACCACGGGAAATGTGTCCTCACGCAGCTTCTCCATCGCCAACACGAAGTATGCCACGGTGGATGGAAACGGCAATATTAAAGCCATTCGTGCCGGAAGCACGGAGCTTACGGTAAAGGTGACCTTTTCCGATGGCAGCACGCAGACAAAAACGGCAAAACTGACTGTGGAAGCGGCTGAGGTAAAGGGGATCACTCTGGATCAGACCAGGGTGACACTGAAAGTGGGAGAAAGTCTGAAGCTGAATGCGAAGATTGATACTACCGGCTATACAGGATGCCTGTGGTATACTTCCGATTCTTCTGTGGTGACTGTGACGGAGCACGGAAACGGAACCATAACGGCAGTGAAGGCGGGCAAGGTGACGATTACGGCATGCAGCTCCGAGGATACCTCCAAAAAGGCAACTTGTGAGGTGACGGTGACGGGCGGAAAAGCCGAGGAAGACACCAAAACCCTTCTGAAGGATAAGGATGGCAGACAGCTTTATATTAAAAAAGACGGAAAGTATGTGGAAGCGGTCGTCGCCGACTATTTTAAATATGACGTGTTCTACCGGCTGAACGATAATGTGGAATACAAATATACCGGCTGGCAGACCATAGACGGAAAGCGCTACTATTTTGACAAGAACGGAAACAAGGTGACCGGGACGCAGATCATCCAGGGTATCCAGTATGATTTCGGCGCGGATGGCGCGTTAAGCAGCGGCTCCGGCGTGCTGGGCATTGATGTGTCCAAGCATAACGGAAGCATTGATTGGGAGAAGGTGAAAAATTCCGGTGTGTCTTTCGTCATTATCCGCTGCGGCTACAGAGGCTCCGCCACGGGAGTCATGGTTGAGGATCCGAAGTTTAAGAGTAATATTCAGGGAGCCACAGCAGCGGGGCTGAAGGTGGGTGTTTACTATTTTTCACAGGCGGTTAATCGTGTAGAGGCCGTAGAGGAAGCATCCGCAGCCCTTGATATCATTGCGGGTTATAAGATTTCCTATCCTGTATTTATCGATGTGGAAGCGGCAGGAGGAAGAGCGGACGGCATCAGCAGCGCCACACGTACCGAGGTCGTGCAGGCATTCTGCGAGACCATCCGTGACAGCGGATACACCGCAGGCGTTTATGCCAACAAGACCTGGCTGGGAAGCAGGATGAATACGGGAAGCTTTGGCAGCTACAATATCTGGCTGGCCCAGTATGCTGCCGCGCCCACCTATAACGGCAGGTATGAGATGTGGCAGTACTCCAGCACAGGAAAGATCGACGGCATCAGCGGGAATGTGGATCTGAACATCAGCTATCTGGGATATTAAAGGCCGGCAGGTTTTGTTTGGTAAATCAGGAATTATGTGTTATACTATGATAAAAATGACAAAAAACTGAGCTTCTGCACAGAATGCTTCAGCATGGAGGGAAAAATGAGAACCTATCTTGTGACAGGCGGCGCCGGATTTATCGGCTCCAATTATATTCATTATATGTTTAAGAAGTATGGCGATCAGATCCGCATTATCAACGTGGACGCTCTGACCTATGCGGGAAATCTGGAGAACCTGAAGGATGTGGAGGGAAGGGACAATTATACCTTCATCCGCGCCAATATCTGTGATAAAGAGGCAATTGAAAAGATTTTTGCAGAAAATGATATCGACCGTGTGGTGCATTTCGCAGCGGAGAGCCATGTGGACAGAAGCATAAAGAATCCGGAAATTTTCGTACAGACCAACGTGCTTGGTACGGCCGTGATGCTCAACTGTGCGAAGGCGGCGTGGGAGAAGCCGGACGGAAGCTTTAAGGAGGATAAGAAATTCCTTCATGTGTCCACGGACGAGGTTTACGGTTCTCTTGAAAAGGAAGGCGAGTATTTTTATGAGACCACGCCCTATGCGCCGCACAGCCCCTATTCCGCAAGCAAGGCGGGTTCTGATATGCTGGTGAAGGCGTATATGGATACCTATCATTTTCCGGCCAATATCACCAACTGCTCCAATAACTATGGCCCCTATCAGTTCCCGGAAAAGCTGATCCCTCTGATCATTAACAATGCTCTTCACGGGAAGAAGCTTCCGGTTTACGGAGACGGCAAAAATGTGCGTGACTGGCTGTATGTGGAGGATCATGCGAAGGCCATCGATATGGTGCAGGAAAAGGGACGTCTGTTTGAAACCTATAATGTCGGCGGCCATAACGAGAAGCAGAACATTGAGATCATTCATATCATTATCAATACGCTGCAGGAGATGCTGCCGGATTCCGATCCCAGGAAGGCGCTTGTCAGCGACGATCTGATCACCTATGTGGAGGACCGCAAGGGACATGACCGCCGTTATGCCATCGCGCCGGACAAGATCAGGGCGGAGATCGGCTGGGAGCCGGAGACCATGTTCGCGGAGGGCATCAAAAAGACCATCAAATGGTATTTTGAGCACGAGGACTGGATGAAGAACGTTACCAGCGGAGATTATCAGAAGTATTACGAGGAAATGTATCACACCGAAGCATAAGAACGAAAAGAAAAAACGGAGGATGTGCCATGAAGGGTATCATACTTGCAGGAGGAAGCGGAACCAGGCTGTACCCGCTCACCAAGGCGATTTCTAAGCAGATCATGCCGGTGTATGATAAGCCGATGATCTACTACCCCCTTTCCACGCTGATGCTTGCGGATATCCGCGAGATTCTCATCATCTCCACCCCGCGGGATCTGCCCGTGTTCCGGGAACTGTTCGGAACCGGAGAGCAGCTGGGACTTTCTCTTTCCTATGCGGTGCAGGAAGAGCCCAGAGGACTTGCCGAGGCATTCCTGATCGGAGAGGAGTTTATCGGAAATGACCGTGTCGCACTGGTGCTTGGGGACAATATTTTCTACGGACAGAGCTTTTCCAAAGTGCTTCGTGCGGTTGCGGCAAGAGAAAAGGGAGCCACGATTTTCGGCTATTATGTCCGTGACCCCAGAGAATATGGCGTGGTAGAGTTTGATGAAGACGGAAAGGCCCTTTCCATCGAGGAAAAGCCGGAGCATCCGAAGAGCAACTATGCGGTGCCTGGACTCTATTTTTATGACAATGACGTGGTTGAGATCGCAAAGAACGTGAAGCCTTCTGCCAGAGGCGAGCTGGAGATCACCGCCGTGAACAACGAATACCTGCGCAGGGGAGACCTGAGAGTTGAGACGCTGGGCAGGGGCTTTGCCTGGCTGGATACGGGCAGCCATGATTCCCTGCTGGATGCGTCCGATTATGTGGCGGCTGTTCAGAAGAGGCAGGGGCTGTATGTCTCCTGCATCGAGGAGATTGCCTATCGCCGCGGCTTCATCTCAAGGGAGCAGCTTTTGAAGCTGGCTGAGCCTCTGATGAAGACCAATTACGGAAAATATCTGGTAGAAGTGGCGAATGGACTGTAAAGAGGACGGGCTCCGCCCGCGGAAATAAAGGAGAAAGATTGAAAAGATGGGTAAGATAACGGTAGAAACATGTGAAATTGAAGGCCTGAAGGTAATTACCCCTGCGGTTTTCGGAGATGAGCGGGGATACTTTATGGAAACCTATCACTATGAAGCCTATAAGCAGGCCGGAATCGATCAGGTTTTCGTGCAGGACAACCAGTCCTCTTCCAGAAAGGGCGTTCTGAGAGGCCTGCATTTTCAGATCAATTTTCCCCAGGCGAAGCTGGTGCGGGTCCTGAAGGGAGAGGTATTTGATGTTGCCGTGGACTTGAGAGAGGGCTCCCCTACCTTTGGAAAGTGGCACGGGGTTCTGCTGTCGGAAGAGAACAAGAAGCAGTTTTTCATTCCGGAGCATTTCGCGCACGGCTTTGTGGTGCTCTCCGATGAAGCGGAGTTTGCTTATAAGTGTACGGATTTCTACCACCCCAACGATGAGGGCGGCCTGAAGTGGGACGATCCGGAAATCGGCGTGAAGTGGCCGATCCCGGAGGGAATGGAGCTGATTCTGTCCGAGAAGGATCAGAAATGGGGCGGCCTGAAGGAATACGCTGTGGACGGCGGCCGAAAAAAGGAATAGTACAGGAATGAAGAAAGAGAAAAAAGAAAATGCGGCGGCCAGGAAGCCGCTCAGCAAAAAGACAGGGATTGCCATTTTCACCCTCATCATGCTCATCATGGGGGTGATTATTGCGTGTTACCATAATCCGCTGGCGGATCCGTCGGATGAGCTTTTAAAGAAAATCATCGCCTGCGTACTGATCGTGGCAGCCATTGTGGTGTTCGCACGTTTTTATGATAAAATTACCCAGCTTCCTCAGGAGCTGTATGCCAACCGGCGGCTGATCTGGCGGCTGGCCAAAAACGATTTCAAACGGCGCTATGCCGGTTCCTATATGGGCGCAGTCTGGGCCATGGTGCAGCCGGTGGTGACGGTGGCTCTGTATTTTGTGGTTTTTCAGGTGATCATGCCGCAGAAGATAGAGCTTGCAGGAAAAGGAGTAACGGTCCCCTACCTGGTGTTCCTGACTGCCGGACTGGTTCCCTGGTTTTATTTTTCCGAGGCGCTCACCAGCGGCATGATGGCTCTTCTGGAGTATGATTATCTGGTGAAGAAGGTGGTGTTCAAGATCAGCATCCTTCCCATCATCAAAATCATTGCCGCCACGTTTATTCATGCCTTTTTTGTAATTGTTCTGCTCGTCATATCGGCCTGCTACGGCTTTTATCCAAGTCTGTATACTCTGCAGGTCTTCTATTACAGCTTCTGCACCTTTGCGCTGGTGCTGGCCATCAGCTATACCACCTGCTCCGTAGTGGTTTATTTCCGTGATCTTCAGCAGATTGTCGGCATTGCGATGCAGATCGGCATGTGGGCCACGCCGGTCCTGTGGAATATCGGACAGATGAGCGAAAATGTCCAGATGGTTTTGAAAATCAATCCTCTGGTGTACATTGTGGAAGGATACCGCAGTGCGATTTATGGAGAACAGTGGTTCTGGGAGGATTTTTACTCCACCATGTATTTCTGGATCATTACCGTCGTGCTGTTCGTTATCGGCACGCTGGTGTATAAGCGGCTGAAGGTGCACTTTGCGGATATCATGTAGGGAGAGTTACTATTCACAGCCCCTCCACCCGCATGCGCAAAACCAGCCAGCTCCGCTGTCTGCCGCTGCTGACGCAGCTTCCCGTTTTGTTTATTTGGGTGGAGTGACTGATTCCAGTCTGCCGGATCAACGCTTTGCTCTGCTTACATGCGAGCATGACGCAGAGCAATCCTTGATCCGGCAGGCTGTGAATAGTAACAGGAAGGAACAATATGGAGACAAAACAGCTTGCCATCCACGTGGAGGGATTGAATAAGGTTTACCGCCTGTACGACCACAACAGGGACAGGCTCATTGATTCGCTGGGGCTTGCCAGAAAAAAACGTTATCGGGAGCATTTCGCTCTGAACAATGTGGATCTGGACGTATATCAGGGGGAATGTGTGGGAATTATCGGAACCAACGGCTCCGGAAAGTCCACCATTCTGAAGATCATCACCGGCGTGCTCAATCCCACCTCCGGCACCGTGCAGGTGAACGGGCGTATATCCGCCCTGCTGGAGCTTGGCGCGGGCTTCAATTATGAATACAACGGCATTGAAAATGTCTATCTGAATGGCACCATGATCGGTTTTTCGGAGAAGGAGATCGATGAAAAACTGCAGGATATTCTGGATTTCGCGGACATCGGAGACTACGTATATCAGCCTGTGAAGACCTATTCCAGCGGTATGTTCGTGCGCCTGGCCTTTGCGGTGGCCATCAACATCGATCCGGAGATTTTGATCGTGGATGAAGCTCTTTCCGTGGGAGATGTGTTTTTCCAGGCGAAATGCTACCACAAATTCGAAGAGTTCAAAAAGCAGGGAAAAACGATCCTCTTCGTCAGTCATGATCTGAGCGCAATCAGCAAATACTGTGACAGAGCGGTGCTCTTAAATCAGGGCGTGAAGCTGGGAGAGGGAAGCCCCCGTGATATGATTGACATCTATAAACAGGTGCTGGTGGGCCAGTATGAGCTCCCTTCCGGAGATAAAAAGGCAAATCTGGCGGCGGATGAGGACATCCGAAGAGCAGCAGCTGAGAAGATGGACGGAAAGAAAACAGAAACCTCACAGGAGCAGTCGGATCAGACCGGACAGAGGGGAGACGGAAAGGCAGAACAGTCTGTGGCTGAAGGCGGAGGCCGTCCCGTGCCTGGCCTCAATGTCCAGGCGCTGGAGTACGGCACCAAAGAGGCCGAGATTGTGGAATACTACATGACGGACGGGGCGGGACTGCGCACCTCCGCCATCCTGAAGGGGGAACCCTTCACCCTTCACATGAAGGTGCGGGCCAATAAGGACCTCGCGGCTCCCATCTTCGCCCTTTCCATCAAGAACATCAAGGGCGTGGAAATCACGGGAACCAATACCATGGTGGAGAGAAGCTTTCTGGAAAGCGTGAAGGCCGGAGAGATTCTGAACATCACCTTCACCCAGAAGGTGCGCCTGCAGGGCGGCGAATACCTGCTTTCCCTCGGCGTGACGGGCTATGAAGGGGACACCTTTACAGTATACCACAGACTGTACGACATTCTGAACCTCACCGTGATTTCGGACCATGATACGGTGGGATACTTTGATATGGAATCGGATGTGAAAGTAGAGTACGAGAAGAAGATCTAAACCGGCAGAAGACGCCGGTTAAGATCTTCTATAGGAAACGACAAATTTATTTGTCGTTTCCTATACGTCTCGTACGGAAGAATGGCTTACGCCATTCTTCCAGGATTGATATGCCGCCTTCGGCGGCAGAAACGAGGCCGGCACGAACCGAGGGTTCGTGCTATGATTCAAGATGCCGCCTTTGGCGGCAGAAACGAGGTAATATGACGGAGCAGATCGGAAAAGTGACGCTGGACCTGTCTCATTATCCGGGGGAGGATTATTACTGTGACGGGACGGTGGAGGATGAGATCCTGGAAATCGTGAAAAATGCTCCCTCAGGGGATTATCAGAAGCAGATCGAGGAAAAGAAAAGCTGGCCGGTATTCTATCATCTGTCACCACAGCGGGAGAACATCGTCTCCTGGCTTCCCATGAACAAAAGTACGAAGGTGCTGGAGGTGGGAAGCGGCATGGGGGCTGTGACGGGCGTTCTTGCCGAAAAGGCGGGAAGCGTCACCTGTGTGGATCTGTCGAAGAAGCGCAGCACCATCAACGCCATCCGAAACCGGGAGCGGGACAACGTGACGATTCATGTGGGGAATTTCACGGATATCGAGCCGGATCTTCCCTGTGACTATGATTATGTGCTTCTGATCGGGGTGTTTGAATACGGGCAGAGCTATATCCCTACGAAAACGCCCTTTGAGGATTTTTTGAAAATCAACCTGAAGCATGTGAAGCTGGGCGGAAATCTGGTAATCGCCATTGAGAACAAGATGGGGATGAAGTACTGGGCGGGATGCCAGGAGGATCATCTGGCGAAGTTCTTTGCTGGAATCGAGGATTATCCGGAGGGAGGCGGCTTGCGCACCTTCACGAGGAAGGGGCTTGAACGGCTGCTTCAGACCTGCGGGGTGTCGGATTATCATTTTTATTATCCCTATCCGGACTACAAATTTGCGGATGTGATCTATTCGGACAGACGGCTTCCCCGTCTGGGAGAGCTCTCCCGCAATCTCCGGAATTTCGACGGGGACAGGCTGCTTCTGTTTGATGAGAAAAATGCATTTGACATGGTGATCCGGGAAGGGATTTTCCCCATGTACAGCAATTCCTACCTGCTTATGACCGGGCCCGCGCCGGAAACCATTTATTCCAAGTTTTCCAATGACCGGGCGGATATCTATGCCATCCGGACGGATATCACGCAGGACGCCGCCGGAACGAAGCGGGTTCTGAAGTATCCGGACAGCCCGGCGGCCGCGGAGCATGTGGAAAATATCGTCCGTTTCGGTAAGCTGTTAAGGGAGCGGTATGAGGAGGGCGGTCTGTATGTGAACCGCTGTGAGATCATAAGGCAGCCGGACGGCCTTCCCTGTGCCTGTCTGGAATATCTGGAAGGGGTAACGCTGGAGGAGCTTTTGGACGACTGTCTGGAGGAAGGGGACCAGGCGGGCTTTCATGCGCTGTTTGAAGAATACCTGGAGAAAATACGGGTTCATCAGGAGATGGAGGTTTCCGACTATGATCTGGTGTTCGGAAACATTCTGATTGATTCACAGGGACGCTGGAATCTGATCGATTATGAATGGACCTTTGAGGAGCGGGTGGATATGGAGGCGCTGGCCTACCGTTCACTTTACTGCTACCAGATGGGCGACGGAAGGCGGAAGAACCTCGCCATGGAGCCTTTCCTGAAACGGCTCGGCATCAGTGAGGAAAAGGCGGAGGAGTACCGGGCGAGAGAGAGAAGATTTCAGAAGGCAGTGACGGGGAACCGGGTTTCCATTTCCGATATGCGCGTGCTCCTGGGACGCAGAGCCGTGCCCTGGCAGTCCTTTTTCTCCCAGGTGGAGCGCAGTGTGGTGGAGGTGTTCGAGGATTTCGGACACGGTTACAGTCCGGAGCATTCCTACCATCTGTATCCCAGTTACGTGGCGGCGGACATGATGCGCCTTTCCATTCCTCTGAAGGAGGGCGTGCGCGGTGTGCGCGTGGATCCCGCGGAATGCTCCTGCATCATCCGGATGAAGGCGGCAAGGCTTTCCGGAAAGGAGCTGGATCTCGCGGACAAGACGGTGCTCGCCATGAACGGCTGGGAACTGACCGGAAAAGGGGAAAGGATGCCGGTATTCTTTTTCCATACGGGCGATCCGAACATCAACATCCGTCTGGAAAAGGAAAACGGGGAAGCGGGGGAGATCCTGGAACTGGAATTTGAGATCAACAGGATGCCGGAGGAAACCGCTGCGGCCCTGGATGCGAATCTGAAAAGGAGACACTGGTTTTGAATATCAAGAAAATGCTGCAGGCTCCCATGCGCAGCAGACAGACGTTAAAATATGAGGCGAGAATCAAGGAACAGACCGTGCGTTACCATGACTGGATCTTCAGAAAGGAGGAGAAAGAGCGGAAAGGACGCATTCTGGAAGGGGCGGACCTCTCTGCAAAATGCGTTCCATTCAGCTCCTGCCGGGCGGGCTTTTCCGTTAAAAATGCTGGAGAGGGCGCAGATATTCTGGTCTTTCATTCGGACTGCGGGAAACCGGAGGAGGAAGCAATCCGGCTTTTTGCTGACTTTTTTGCCAGAAATCCGGAAGCGGTTCTGGCCTATGGTGATGAGGACGAGGTACTGCCGGAGAACGGCGGACGCCGCACCAATCCCTGGCTGAAGCCGGACTGGTCTCCGGATACGCTGATTTCCTATTTCTATTTCGGTAATATCTTTGCCGTAAGAACCTCTGCGGCCTGCTGCGTTTCCTGGCTCGGGGATACGGACTGGAAACGGAATCTGTATGATTTCTGCCTGAAGCTGTCCGAAAAGTCAGGGGCCGGTCATGTGGACAGCGTGCTCTTTCATGGAAATGCGCCCATTCAGCCCTTCGGTATGGAAGAAGAATATGCGGATCTGAAAAAGGAAGCCTACATAAGGCGGGGATGGCCGCTTGAACCGGAGGGAATGGTTTCCATCGTGATTCCCTCCAAGGACAATCCGGGCGTGCTTTCCACCTGTATTCATTCCGCCATGGAAGCCAGCAGCTACCGGGATTTTGAGATCATCGTGATCGACAACGGCAGCAGTGAGAAAAACCGTGCCCGGATTGAGAGGATGCTTTCCCAGATGGCGCCGGAATGCCGGTTCCGGTATGTGTATGAGCCCATGGAGTTCAATTTTTCCCGCATGTGCAACATGGGAGCTGCTCTGGCAAAGGGAGATTATATTCTGTTTTTAAACGATGATATAGAGATCATTCAGGAGAACTGGCTGGAAAAAATGGTGGAAAAGGCCCGGCTTCCCCATGTGGGAGCGGTTGGCGTGAAGCTTCTCTACCCTTCCAGCCACGCCATCCAGCATGCGGGCATCACCAACATCCGGCTGGGCCCGGCTCATAAGTTGCAGTATCGGGACGACAGGACAGACTATTATTTTCTCCGAAACCGCCTTGCCTTCGATGTGCTGGGCGTGACGGGCGCCTGTCTGATGGTGAAAAGAAGCCTTTTTGAGAAAAGCGGCGGATGGAACGAGGATCTGCGGGTGGCTTTCAACGATGTGGATTTCTGCTACCGCCTGCATGATATGGGCTATGTGAACGTGGTTCGGAACGATGTGGCGCTCTATCACCATGAATCCTTAAGCCGCGGACTGGACGACAGCGTGGAGAAGCTGAAGCGGCTGCACGGGGAACTGGACCTCCTGTACGAACTGCATCCTTCCATTTATGGCAGGGATCCTTACTATCACCGGTATCTGGTGAAGGATGTGCTGGATCAGGAATTTTACGCGGGCAACCGCTATGAATATGAGGACCGGATGGACCGGGTTGCTCCGGAGATCATGAAGGACGGCCTGCGGCCTGAGTGGAGCAATGAGGTGCTCCGCATGGGCATTGAATTCGCCGGAGACATGGATAAGTGGGAGAGCGGGAAAAGCGGCGGCGGTGATTATTTCATCCAGGGCTGGTGCTATGCCCTTCAGGTGGATAACAGCCAGTACCGCTTCAATCTGATTCTGAAGCCAGCGGGACGGGGAGACGGCCCTGCCGGAGAAGAGGCGGGAGCGGTGTGGAAGCTTTCCGTAAACCGTCAGTACCGCCCGGACATCCAGGAAAATCTGGGTCATCTGGAGAAGAATCAGGTGGCGCTCACCGGCATCTGTGTGAGCTTTCCCAGGAAGGCCCTGCCTGAGGGCGAGTATCAGATCGGCTTCCTGTGGGAGGACTGCTGCTCCAGGCAGAAGCTGTACCAGTGGACGGCGGAGACGATGGAAGTCAGGTATTGAGTTACGGCTCTGCGGAAAAAGCGGAGCGGACGGTAACAGAATGAATGAAAGGCAGACAGATGGATAAGGATTACAGGGAAGCATACGAACAGGAGAAGTATAAGAGCACCTATCTTGCGGGCCGGGTGGCCGAGCTGGAGGATCAGGTGGATGATCTCCAGTTTAAGCTGGACCGGATCAAGAACAATCCGGTCTGGAAGGCCAGCGCGCCGTTCCGCAGATGCATGCATTTCTGCATCCGCCAGGTGGACCGGGTAAAAAACTGCGGCAGCCTTTCCGGCGTGATCGACAAGATGAAATACAAGGCCAACGAGCGAAAGGCCATGTGCCACTACGGTACGGAAAGCTTTCCGGATGACGCGGAGCGGGAACGCCAGAAAAATACGGTGTTTGACCGCATGGTGAAGATCAGCGTGCTGACGCCTCTGTGGAACACGCCGGAGAATTTCCTGCGGGAAATGATTGAATCCGTGCAGGCGCAGACCTATCAGAACTGGGAGCTGTGCCTGGCAGACGGATCGGATGACGCACATGCCTATGTGGGAGAGATCTGCCGGGAATATGCGAAGAAGGACAGGCGGATTGTATACAAAAAGCTTGAGAAAAACGGCGGAATCGCGGAGAACACCAACCGGTGTCTGGAAATGGCAACAGGCGAGTACGTAGCGCCTTTTGACCACGACGACCTGCTTCATCCCTGCGTGCTGTATGAATACGTGAAGGTGATCAATGAAAAGGATGCGGATTATATTTACTGCGACGAGGCCACCTTCAAAAACGGCGATGTGAATCAGATGATCACCATGCATTTCAAGCCGGATTACGCCATCGACAACCTGCGTGCCAACAACTATATCTGTCATTTCAGTATGTTCGATAAAAAGCTGCTGGAGGGGACGGAGCTGTACCGGACCAAATTTGACGGGAGCCAGGATCACGACATGATTCTGCGCCTGACGGACAAGGCGAGGAACGTGGTCCATGTGCCAAAGCTCCTGTACTACTGGAGACAGCATGCGGGAAGCGTATCCTCCGGCGTGGAGGCCAAGCCCTATGTGGTGGAATCCGCAAGGGGCGCGGTGGCGGATCATCTGAGACGGCACGGCTTTTCCAATTTCAAGATCACCAGCACCAGGGCATTTGAGACCATTTTTAAGATCACCTATGAGATCATCGGGGAGCCGAAGATTTCCATCATCATCCCCAATAAGGATCATGTGGAGGACTTAAGGCGCTGCATCACTTCCATCATCGAGAAGTCCACCTATGACAACTACGAGATCATCGTGGTGGAAAATAACAGCGAAACCAGAGAAATTTTTTCTTATTATGAAGAACTCGCAAACAATCCGGCGGTGAAAATCATCACTTATAAAGGGGGCTTCAATTATTCCGCCATCAACAACCTGGGCGTGTCGGAGGCCTCCGGCGAATATGTGCTGCTTTTGAACAACGACATTCAGATCATTACGGTGAACTGGATGGAGGAGCTTCTCATGTATGCCCAGCGTCCGGACGTGGGAGCGGTGGGAGCCAAGCTGTATTATCCGGACAAAACCATTCAGCACGCCGGCGTGGTCATCGGCCTGGGGGCACACCGCACAGCGGGCCATGTGCATTACCGCCAGAAGCGGGAGAACCTGGGGTATATGGGAAGGCTCTGCTACGCCCAGAACATGTCCGCTGTGACAGGCGCCTGCCTGCTGGTGAAAAAGGCGCTTTACGAAGAGGCGGGCGGACTGGATGAGAGCTTCGCGGTCTCCTTAAACGACGTGGATTTCTGCCTGAAGCTGAGACGGCTGGGGTATCTGAACGTATTCACCCCCTTCGCGGAAGCCTATCATTATGAATCCGCCTCCCGCGGCTCCGACATGACGGGAGAGGCCGCCGCGC
>ULPS01012629.1_pt1 | contig 21599 bp, 17 predicted proteins | sample 1953711 | NCBI WGS metagenome assembly ULPS01 (sample SAMEA4835635, study PRJEB28245) | human gut metagenome | biome: gut microbiome; material: fecal sample | place: Denmark | collected 2008 | reverse complement strand
GGACTGTGAAAAAATGATTTCTCATTTTTTCACAGCCCCTTCTTTTTTGCTGCCCTTTTTATCATGGATTCTTTTTTTCCCAATACCCTTCATTCATAACCAGCAGCCGGTATGCACGAAGCAGGCCAGACATGTAAATGCACAGAAAAGCACCGATGCCCGCAGCGATCATTCCTGCAACCAGAACGGCCGTGTCTGCCAACTCAAATTCCGCCGGAACGAGCAGAGGAAAGAAAAGGAAGCCTCCTATATTTCCTGTTTAACATGGATTCCAGTGCTTCATCCTTACTCTTTTTGACTATTCCGCCAAAGAAATCAGATATTCTCCGACATTTAAAAGATATGCCCATAGCGAATCGCTCAAATATCTGGGAACGTGCTGTCCCATTCTTCTTACCTCAAAACTAAAATCGCCTTTATAGCCAATTTCTTTCAATACCGGCATAATCGTTTCCCAACTCACATTTCCCATATACGGTGGTCTGTGTTCATCATAATCTCCGTTATTGTCATGGACATGCGTCACTTTCAGGCGGTCAGATATATATCTCAGACAGGAAGCCTGATCTTGATACATCAGATTTGCATGCCCAAAATCCCAACAAATTCCCACATTTCCAAAATTTTCAGAAAGAGCATCAACCAGTTCGCACAGCAATTCTACTGAACTCCCATAATTTCTCTTAAATCCCTGTCCAGGAAAATCTGCCATATTTTCAATACAGATCCCTATATCATTTTTCTCAGCAAGCTCCAAATGCCGGGAAAAATACTCTATATTTTTTTCCCGCGTTACTTCCAACATACTTGCTCCATAGTCTGTACCGGGATGTGCGACAGTCCATCCAGCCCCCAAAATTTTTGTACAACAAATTGTCTTTTCCAAAATCTCTTCCGTATCTGCAATAATGCCTGTAACAGGATCACAAAAATTATAGAATGGAAGATGCGTCTGTACAAAAGTTATCCCAAGCCTGTCTGCTTCTTCCCGCATTTCTTTCGCCCAATCCATCCATCTGGATGTAAGAAGAGGAGAATCTGGCTCAGCTGCAGAACAGAAAATGGCATCCAATGCTTTATATCCCAGTGCTGCATAGTGCTGCAGATCTTCTTTATATGCCTTATAACTCCCATCATCTTGATAAATGAAGAAATTGATTGTTGTGGACAACCGCATATTCATCATCCTCCTACCTGTATATACGGACGCAATCCGCCTCCTCCGCAAACGCTTTGCTCTGTTCTCTCCATTCTTCCAACAGTTCCTGCAGTGTCACTTTCCCCTCTAGATATTTCTGCGTTTGTCTGCTACCGGTCTGATAAGACAAATGTTTTTCTCCGGCAGCCCCGTCTATCAGTGAAAACTCCTCCGGATACATTTTTGCCGTCTGCTTCAGCAACATCAATGCTATCGGAATAAAATCCAGAGTTTTGTCCAACGGAGCAAATTCCAGTCCATAGCATATCTTTCCCTGATATTTTCCTTCTGCAGGTATGAAAGCACGTTCTCTGAATATTACCTTACTGTCATCCACCTCCCTTTTCATTTCTTTGTACAGCCTGTGCATATCCACAAAAGGGGCACCGTATATCTGAAATGGCTTCGTACTTCCCCTTCCATCGCTCAAAGTGGTAGCCCCGACAAAGCATCCTCCGTTATAACAGAGTGTACTTTCAAAATCTGGAAGAGCTGGGGAGGGAATATTCCACACCTGACGCAGATCACAGTAAAACATATCTCTGCTGTAATTTTCCATCGCGATCACCTGATAGTCCATAGAAATTCCTTTATACTGTAGAAAATACTTTCCCAATTCCCCACAGGTAAGTCCGTATCGAATCGGTAGCTCATAATCTCCGATGAAGGAGCTGAATTTCGGTTCTACCCTGCCACCGCTGATTATCTTATTCCCTAACGGATTAGGTCTGTCCAAAACTACAAAAGGAATATTATTCTGTGCCGCTGCTTCCATACAATACGTCATGGTATAAATATATGTATAGTACCGCAATCCTACATCCTGAATATCGTACACCAGAATATCAATATCCAACAACTGTTCAGACTCTGGTCTTTGCCTTTCTCCAAACAGCGATGTCATAGGAATTTTGTATCCCGGATAAATATCATCTTCAACCGGTTTTCCGGCCCCTCTTCCAAACATCCCATGCTCTGGTGTAAATATATGGGCTATGGAAAATCCTGCCTGCACAAATACTTCTACATTACTTCTCCAAAAGGAGTCCACTCCGGAATAATTTGTGATCAAACCGATCTTTTTTCCTTTGAAGACCGGCTCAAACTCTGCGAGTCGGTCCAGTCCAAGCACTGTTTTCATAACATCCTCCCCGGATCTGTGCAGATACTTTATTGTGTCATTTTGGCATAAGCAGCTTTAGTATCCTCGATCATCTGCCCCAGGCCTGCATCCTTCAGTGCCTGATATTGTGTATTGTATTCATCTTTGGAAATCTGTCCCATAATATATCTGTCTCTTAGTGAAACCTGCTGCTCCCGAAGGTCGAAACATTCCACATAGCTATCTGTCTGTAAAATTGCAGGTTCCGTATAATAGTATGGTTCATTGATGGTCAACCCGTCTATAAATGTCTTTCCCGCATCATCCAGTTCATCATAGTCCATTCCTCCTGTCAGGATCTGCATGTATGCATCCTCTGTAAAGCAGAACGGAATTGTGGAAGGGATCAACCCCTCTTCTCTGGCCACTGCAAAGCTTTCATTATATGGAGCCTTAATGACTGGACTGTTGTCTACAATTTCACAAAATTCCCCTTCTATTCCATAATTAGTCAATTCAATTCCTTCATCGCTATATACATAATTAAAGAAGTCCAGTATATTTTCCAGATGTCCATTCTGTAAAGCTGCGACCGTAATAAATGCACTACCGGTCACTTTTGTACGGGCGGGAATGCTCTGCGCTCCATTTGGTCCCTGAATTGGTACAACACATTGATAGAATGCATTTTCGTCCAGTTCCCGGCATGAAATGGTATAATTCTTTGCGTATTCAGCATATCCGATCAGACTTCCCAGCGTATTACTGGCCCCCACAGTATTGAAGTCCGTCCCCGCCGTAGTAACGAAATCTTGCGGAAGAAGACCCTCTTCATACATCTGCCGCATCGTATCCAAGAACAATTCATAATCAGGATTTTCCGGATCATAAACGTATTCTCCGTCTACCACAGAAAATTCCCCATTGCTGTTCATTCCGAACACGTTCAGCATCAGCTTCATCATATCATAATTGAATCCAAAAGGTATTTCATCATTCGGATCACCATTTCCATTTGCATCCTGCTCTTTAAAGGCCCTCCATACTTCCATCCAGTCATCCCAGGTTTCCGGTATCTCCAAGCCAACCCGTTCTAACCAGTCTGTACGGATCATGGTGCTGAAAGTCTGGGGAACGTCCATAACAAGGCCAAATCCATATATCTCTCCATCATTCTGATAGGTCAGATACAGTCTGTCCTCATCAGTAAGTAAACGTCCATAATTGGATAATTCATTATCCAAGTAATCGGTAATAGGAACAATCAATCCCTGACTGATCAGATCATTGATAGCAGACGGCGCCACTGTGCCACCGTTAATAACATCCGGAAGATCCTGCGCCGCTACTTTGGACGCAAGGAGTGTATCAAAACCGTCCTGATTTACCCATTCAAAGTCGACGGTAATTCCTGTACGCTTCATCAGTTCATCAAAAATAGGGCTGCTTTCCTGATAAGGACTCCATATTGCTCCAAAATAACTGAATTCTTTTTCCAAAGATGCCTCTTCCTGCTTCGATTCCTGCATTGTTTCCTGTTCAACAGACTCTTCACTTCCGCCATTTTCCGTTGTTTCGGCACTGCTACAGCCAGATAGGACAATCGCAATCACTGCCAGAACCAAAGCCGTAAATTTTTTTGTAATTTTACACATCATACTTTTCCCTCCTTTAATGTTAAACAGTTGTTCATTATACCTTATCCTTTCACTGCCCCCAGCGTCACGCCCTTTACAAAGTACTTCTGCACAAATGGATAGATGATCATCATCGGTATCATGGAAACGATCAGAACCGCATATCTCACCTGATCCGCAAGATTTACGGAAGGCTGTCCGGGTCTTGCCGTTGTCATGTCAAACTGCAGGGCATTGGCCTCCAGAACGATCTCTCTTAATACCTGTTGCAGAGTATATCTGTCTGATTCTGTAATATACAACAATGGACCAAAATAAGCGTTCCAGTGAGCTGCAATAACCCACAGAGCGATGGTTGCAAACGCCGCTTTGGATAACGGAGCCACAACCCGAAGCATGATCATAACTTCACCAGCGCCATCAATCCGTGCTGATTCCGGCAATTCTCTGGGAATTCCCCGAAGGAAGCTGGTAAGAATCAGAAGGTGATAAGAAGAGATCAGCGCACTCAGGATCAGGGACCAATAGCTGTTCAATAGTCCAAGCTTCTGTATGCAGATATAAGATGGGATCATCCCTCCTTGAAACCACATGGGAATTAATACAAAAATGTTATAAATTTTTTTCCCTGGAAAGTCACAGAAAACAATCGGATAAGCAGCCAGATAGGTGGCCGACAGACTCAGTACACAGCCTCCAAGCGATATGATAAGGGAATTCTTAAACGCTCCAAGAATTCCTTTGTTCCCCATGACATCCGCATATGCATCCAAATTAAATCCCTGTGGTAAAAAACGGACTTCATTACGTAGGACAGGCCCATCGGCGCTCAGGGATATTGCCAATATATTAAGAATCGGATATAAAATACATATGCAAATCAGGATTCCCACTAAGATCAGAACAGCTTCTGTTATATAATCATTCCATTTCTTTTTTCTATACAATATCACTGCCCCTCCTTACCAGATACCTACAGAATCAGAATATTTTTTGCTGAGCCGATTCGCTATGATCACTAACGCCAACGCTACGATCCCGTTGAAAAGTCCTGCTGTAGTACCCATACTGTAGTCATAACGGATCAGTCCGCGTTTATATACCCACGTCTGAATCACTTCTGATACTTCTAAATTTGTAGAATTCTGAAATAGATATATTTTCTCAAAATTTGCGTTAATCAGAGACCCTATTTTCAGGATGAGCATCACTACTATAGTCGGCATAATTCCAGGTATTGTAATATGGATCAGGCGCTGCCAGCGGTTTGCCCCATCCACCATTGCCGCCTCATACAGATTCATATCTAAAGCAGTGATCGCTGACAAATAAACAATGGCATTATATCCTGTTTCCTGCCACATCCCGGAAAATACCATAATCGACCTGAAATATTTCGCTTCTCCCAGAAAATAGATCGGTTTCTTTCCAAAAAAACGAAATATATCCGCAGCAACTCCATTCGTAGGAGACAAAAACTCCGTTACAATAGTAACAAAGGCTACCATGGAAATAAAATGTGGGAGAAAACTGACCGTCTGTACAAACTTTTTTACTCTTCTGCTCCTCATTTCATTTAAAAAAAGTGCAAAAATGATTGACATCGGAAATGCTACCACCAAAGAATATATGTTCATCAGTATCACGTTGCGGATCAATCTCCAAAAATCCAATCCTGTAAAGAAATCAATAAAATTCTTCAGACCGACAAAAGCACTCCCTGCAAATCCAAGATACATATTATAATCAAAAAACGATATGGATAGCCATGTCATCGGCCAATACTGAAACAGGATAAACCAGATAACAACCGGTAGGATCATAAGATAAACGTGTCTAGCCTTAAATATTCTTTTACCTAGCGATTTCCTTTTCTGCAATCTTCCAGCTGGATCTTTCTCTGGATTTCTTTTCAAGCCAGCACCCCCTTCGCTTTTTCGATCGCAGGTCTTAAAAATCCCCCGCATTCCTTTAATATTCCCTCCGCTGCCTCCTTTCCCAGCCCTGACAGATACATCAAAATGGCAACCTTACTGCTTTTTTCTGACGCTGCCAGATATTTTCGAGCTTCTTCTCTGCTTCCTCCGGTAACCTTGCAGAAAATCCGTTCCGCCCTGTCCTCCAATTTCTGATTGGAGGCCTTCAGATCCACCATTAAATTACCATACACTTTTCCCAGCTTAATCATGGACGCGGTAGAAAGCATATTCAGTATCATCTTCTGAGCAGTCCCTGCTTTCATTCGGGTAGACCCACTTATAACTTCAGGCCCTGTAATCGCTTCAATACAGATTTCTGCATATTCCTTCATTCTGCTGTTCCTATTATTGACGACAGCTATCGTTCTGGCCTTCTGTCTTCCCGCTTCCTCCAGTGCACCTATCACATATGGTGCCCTCCCACTGGCACTGATCCCGACCACGACATCATTGCTACCGATCCCATGAGCAGCGATTTCATCTCTTCCCTGCTGAATATTGTCTTCACAGCCTTCGACCGGTGTTCTAAGTGCTGTATCACCTCCAGCAATACATGCCTGTATCATATCATTTTGAACGCCAAAGGTAGGCACACATTCCGATGCATCCAATACTCCCAAACGGCCTGAAGTACCCGCTCCTACATACAGGACATGACCCCCCTCCCGTAATGCCTGATATATATACTCTACAGCCTTGCTTATCTCAGGCAATGCCTCCCGAACTGCTTCCGCTACCGAAGCATCTTCTTTGTTGATCAATGTCACAATCTCTTCTATACTGCACAAATCAATTTCCAAGGTACGGGGATTCAGTTTTTCCGTTTCCATTTTTAAATAATTATCCTGCATACCATCACTCCTGTTTTTTAATGTGTGTCCGCTGCAGCCTCATTATGTTGTTTTCAAAATCTCTGTTAATAAACGCAGTATACAAAATATCTATAATGTTCAGCTGTGCTATGCGGGAAGACATAGCACCGCTCCTCACAATATATTCTGTTGCCGCAACGGATAAATTACAGTCTGCAAATCGGGCAAGTGGGGAATCTCCAAATTTAGAAATCAAAATAATTGGGATTCCGTTCTTTTTCAGTTTCTCAGCACACTGGATCATTTCCTGCGTTCTTCCTGAATAGCTCAAGATTATGGCTACGCTTCCTTTTCCTGCATTCATTGCCTGCAGATACTGGCTATGTACGTCTGAACTAATTACACAGAGCTTATGTACTCTCAAAAATTTTAAGTATGCATCCTGTGCTACCATCAGACTGGCTCCCATTCCAAACAGATAGATGGCATCCGCCTTCACCAGCAGATCCACACTCCGTTTCAACACTTCCATGTCAATCAGTTTTATTGTATTTTCCAGAGACATGATATTTTTAATCGTTACTTTATCTACGATCTCTTCCAGACTGTCTTCCTGACGTATTTCATCCATCTGTTTTAATCCAGATTCCTTTCGGATCGCCACTTCATAAATAAATGCTTTCCGAAATTCCTTATAGCCACGAAAGCCAATTTTCTTACAGAGTCTAATCACCGTCGATGGCGATGTAAAGGATTTCTTCGCCAGTTCATGTACACTCAGTTCGCTGGCCTCCTCCATTTCTCTCAGAAGAAAATCAATGATATTTTTCTCTGACACACTTGCCTGTTTTTGATATTCCTGCAGTCTCATCAAAACATGTTTCATAAGTATCACCTTTTTTTCATAATAAATCTATGTAATATTTTTATCAATATAATTGCACCTTCTCGGTACTTTATACCGCATTTTGGAACATTTTGGCCTTTTTTTTTGCTTTTTATAATACTTTTAATAAATTTCATACATATTTCAAACAAACTTTAGACATATTTTACCAAAATAACAAAGAAGACCAAGGCAGTCTTTTTTCCTGCATGCTGCCTCAGTCTTCTCTTCTTATCCATAACTCTCGATATATCTCTTATTCTGTATCTCCCATCAGCACCTCCGCCAGATATTCTGCCGTCGGCGCCAGAACGCTCTTTTCCACCGCGAAGCCCGGCTGGTGGATCAGCTGGCCCTTCCCGGTTCCGATCTTGATGTAACAGCACGGAGCCTTTTCCTCATAGAAAGAAAAGTCGTCTCCGCCCAGGGACTGCTCCTCCGGCACCACTGAAAAGCCCAGCCTGCGTGCGGTTTGGGCCGCATATTCCGCCATTTCTTCATCGTTGATGACGGCCGGCGGTCCGGGAATCCACTGTACCTGCGCCTGTGCTCCATAGCTTTCCGCCGTTTTCCGGGCGATCAGCTCCACCTTTTTTTCAAACAGCTCCCGATCCGCCCGGTCCATGGTGCGCACCGTTCCCTCCAGCTCAGCCGTTTCCGGAATCACGTTCCATGTATTGCCCGCCTCAATCCGGGTCACGCTGATCAGCGACGGATGAAAGGCGTTCACATTTCTTGTCACGATGGTCTGCAGCGTCTGTACAATGGCGCAGGCGGCGGGAATGGGATCCACTCCGTCATCCGGGTGAGCGCCGTGGCAGCCCACGCCCTTTATGGTGATCACGAACCGGTCCACCGCAGCCGCCACCGCGCCCTCCCGCAGGCCGATGACGCCGGCCTCATTCGTAGGGTCCGCATGGAGTCCCCAGAAGAGCTGCACATCATCACATACATCCGTTTCCAGGATTTTCAGCGCGCCCAGGGAGGATTCCTCTCCCGGCTGAAACAGAAGCTTCACCGTTCCGGCGAGCTCCCGCCTCCTTTCCTGCAGCAGAAGCGCCGTGCCGATTCCTGCCGTAATGTGAAAATCATGCCCGCATGCGTGCATCCTTCCCGGCGTTTCAGAGGAATAGGGAAGTCCTGTTTCTTCCATTATGGGAAGAGCGTCGATATCACAGCGCAGAGCCTGCACCGGCCCCTCCTTTTCCCCACGGATCACGGCAGCCAGTCCCGTTTCCAGCGGAAGCGGCAGAATTTCGATCCCCGCATCCGTCAAAAGCTGCCGGATCCGCTCCGTGGTGCGGTATTCCTCATATGACAGTTCCGGATTTCTGTGAAACCATTCGAATATTTCCTCTAATTTTTTCTGCATTTTTCCCTCCATGGCGGAGCGTCCTTTACCGATTGAAAAATGCGTCATCAGGCACATTTTTCAATCATTCCTCCGACCAACTCGTCTTCTACATATCAAATCAGGCGTTCCCCGCCCTTCGGCGGAAAACGCCCTTTTCCTGCGGCAGCCCGGGCAGGCCCGTCGCCGCCTGTTTTCGTTTCAGTTCCTGCTGTTGGGGTCCAGCGCATCGCGCAGGGCATCCCCGATAAAATTAATGGCGATGACCAGAACCACGATCATCAGTCCGGGCGGAATCCACAGCCAGGGCTGCTTCGTCAGCACGGTCAGAGACTGAGCTCCGTTGAGCATGTTGCCAAGGCTCGCCGTGGGGGGCTGCACGCCCATTCCCAGAAAGCTCAGGGCCGCCTCATCCAGCATGGAAAGTGCCAGCACCGAGGTGGCGTACACCAGAATGGGAGCCGCCGTGTTTGGCAGGATTTCCGAGAACAGAATATGCCGCAGAGGCATGCCTGCCACCAGATTTCCCTTGACAAAGTTGGTCTCCCTCAAAGAGAGCACGTTGCCTCTCACCAGTCTGGCGATTCCCGGCCAGTCCACAAAGCCCAGAATCAGGATGATGCTCCACAGGCCGGGCTTGAAGATGGACGCGGCCACCAGCACAAGCAGGATGTAGGGAAAGGACATTACCATGTCTGTAAAGCGCATGATCACCATATCCACCGCACCGCCGAAATATCCGGCGAGAAGACCGAGCACTACGCCGATCACCGTGGAAATCAGTGTGGCCATCACGCCAACCAGAAGGGAAATTCGGGTGGCATACAGCAGGCGGCTCAGCACATCGCGTCCGATCTGATCAGTTCCCAGCCAGTGCTCCGCACTCGGCGCACCGGAAAAGGAACCCACAATGGCATCCGGATCATAGGGAGCGATCACCGGAGCGAGCAGGGCAGCTCCGACGATGATGACGAGAACCACGAAACTCACCGCTGCCAGATGGTGTCTGCGGAATCTGCGGAATACGGTCTGCAGATAGCTTTCATTTGTGATATCCGTATTATTTCTTTTCATCTCTTCAAAATTCACCCCCTGACCCTATTGAAGCTGAATCGTGGGGTCAACCAGCGCGTACAGAATGTCCGTCAGCAGGTTTGCCACCAGAACGACGACGGCGGAGAGCAGACACACGCCCATGATCACCGGATAATCCCGGCTGGTGATGGCGCTCATGGTCATGAGGCCGAGACCGGGCCAGGAAAAGACCTGTTCCACGATGACCTGGCCGCCGAACAGCATCGGAATCTCCATGCCGATCACCGTCACGATGGGAATCAGGGCATTTCTCAGGGCGTGCTTGTTGATCACCTTAAACCTTCCGATTCCCTTTGCTCTGGCCGTGCGCAGATAATCCTGCTGCAGGATTTCCAGCACCGCGCTGCGGATGTAGCGGATGTTGGTTCCCGCCATTGAGGTGGCAAGAACGATGACCGGCATCACCATGTGCGCTGCCACATCCGCTGCTCCGCCGCTCGTTCCCAGCGTCTTCATGCCGCTGGAAGGGAGCCAGCCCAGCTTAACCGTAAACAGAAAGATCAAAAGCAGGGACAGGAAAAAGCCCGGTATGCTGCTTCCCAAAAAGGAAAGAGTTACCACCGTATAGTCTCCCCTGGAATACTGATGGATGGCGCTGTAAATTCCTGCCGGCACAGCGATCAGGAGGCTGACGATCAGGGAAACGCCCATGAGAAGCAGGGTGGGTCCCAGGTGGCTTGCGATCATATCCGCAACCGGCTGATAGCTGTCAATGGAATATCCCATGTTTCCATGGAGCAGCTGGCCCAGCCAGACAAAGTACTGCACATAAACGGGCTTGTCCAGTCCCAGCTGGATGGCCCTGGCCTCCACAGCCGCCTGAGAGATTCTCGGGCCCTGAAGCATTTCCAGAGGGCTTCCCGCCATACACATGATCACATAATCGATGATTGTGATTCCGATCAGAACCGGAATGGCGATCAGAATCCGTTTGATGATGTATTTACCCATGCGCCTGCGCCTCCTTTCCGTTCATGACGGGGCAGGCCGAAAAATGACCGCTTCCCGCCTTCACCTCGCACATCTGCGGCTCCTGATTCCGGCAGCTTTCCTGTGCGAAGGGACATCTGGGATGGAATCTGCATCCGGCAGGCGGCTCCTGGCTGGAGCCCACCTCCCCTTCCAGAAGCTTTTTTTCCTGCCCCGCCGCTTCCGGATCCGGCACCGGAGCCGCCGCGATCAGCGCCTTCGTGTAAGGATGGGCAGGGGTGCGGAACACATCCGCCGCCTTTCCGATCTCCACGATCTTTCCCAGATACATGACCGCGATCCGGTCGCTCACATAGTTGACCGCTCCCAGACCATGTCCCACAAAAATGCAGGTCAGGTTCAGTTCCTTCTGCAGAGATTTCAACAGATTCAGAATCTGCGCCTGAATGGACACATCCAGAGCGCTCACCGGCTCATCACAGACCAGGAAGCGGGGATTCAGGGACAGTGCCTTCGCGATTCCGATTCTCTGTCTCTGGCCGCCGGAAAATTCATGGGGATATCTTCCCAGAACATTTCTGGAAAGGCCAACCATATCCAGAATGCGTTCCAGCTCCTTTCCTACCGTAGCCTTTGTCGCAATATGATGGTAAAGCATGGGCTGGGCGAGAATTTCATAAATATGTTTCCTGGGATTCAGAGAAGAATAGGGATCCTGAAATACCATCTGAAGCTGCGTGCGGATACCCTTCATCTCCTTTGCCTTCAGGGCTGACAGATCCCTTCCGTCAAAACGGATCATCCCATCCGTAGGCTTCTCCAGTCCCACAATCTGTCTGCCGATGGTGGATTTTCCGCAGCCGGATTCTCCCACCAGTCCCAGCGTCTCCCCTTCCCGGACGGAAAAGCTCACACCGTCCACCGCATGGATATAGCCGGTGGTATGGGTGATGATCCCGCCCTTTAAGGGATAGTATTTTTTCAGATCGGTAACTTCCAGCAGGATACGTCCTCCCTCGGGAGGCTCCTTTCCCGGAAGCCCATTGAGATTGCTTTCGTTTTTCTGCACTTCGTCATCCTCCATTTCGGAATCTACCGTACTTCCTTCCATCTGGCGCATCTGACCCTGCGTCCCTCACCGGCCGCCTGATCCTCCTGCGGCCTGTCGCACTCGGGCCTTCGGAACGCACAGCGGTCCGCGAAACGGCAGCCAGTGATAGAATCATAGTTTTCCGGTACAATGCCGGGAATGGAAACAAGCTCCCTGTCCGGCCCGTCATAAATGCTCGGAACCGTGGCCAGCAGCGCGCGGGTATAGGGATGATGAGGGGAGGCAAACAGCTCCTTTACCGGGGCCTCCTCAATGATCTGCCCCGCATACATCACCAGCACCCGGTCCGCCATGCTCGCAACCAGTCCGATATCATGCGTGATCAGAATGAGCGACATTCCGATCTCCTTTTTCAGTTTTTTCAGAAGGCTCATGATCTGCGCCTGAATGGTCACATCCAGAGCAGTTGTGGGCTCATCCGCAATCAGCAGCGCCGGGTTGCAGCACAGCGCCATGGCGATCATGGCTCTCTGCCGCATTCCGCCGGACAGCGTATGCGGATATTTTTTCATGGCGGCATGCGCATCCGGCATGCCCACCTGGGAAAGAATCTTCTCCGCCCGCGCCGCGGCTTCCTGCTTATCCAGATGCATATGCGTGCGGATGCTTTCCGTGATCTGATTTCCGATGGTAAAAACGGGGTTCAGGGAAGTCAGCGGATCCTGGAAGATCATCGACATCCGGTTTCCCCGGATCTCATCCAGCTCCTTTTCCGACAGGTCAAGAAGGTTCTTACCGTCAAACAGGACAGAACCGTCAGTGACAGCTCCGCCCCTTCCCAATAATCCCATTATTGAAAGTGAGGTGACGGACTTTCCGCATCCGGATTCTCCCACGATGCAGACCGTCTCTCCCTCATCCACATAAAAACTGATGTGATCCACGCTGACCGTTTCCCCGTAATCCGCGGAGAAAGACGTGGTCAGTCCCTGTACCTCAAGCAAATGCGACATGACTGTTCCTCATCCGTTTCCAAACATACTGTAATTCCAGATATCCTGATGGGTTCCGGGCCATGCGCTTCTCTTCTAATCAGGAAGCGCACAGCCCTCTGCCCTCTTTATTCCGTCACATCCCAGTTCTGAACGTCATTAAAGAATCCGTACACGCTGGGAGTCGCTCCTGTCAGGCGCTTGTTTACCGCGCCCTGTGCGCTGATGATGTAGGCGGAGAACATGGGAACATCCTCCTGCACCTTCCGGTCCGCAATGCCGTACAGCTCCGTCAGCTCCGCCGCATCGCTGGTGGTCTGCGTACCCGCAAGCGCCGTATTCACCTCATCATCCGAATAGCCGGTCCAGCTTCCTTCTCCACCAAGCAGCCACGCCATATCCGTGTAGGGATCTACCGGGGAATAGGTGTACTGTACCGCAAGAATATCATAATCCTTGCTTCCCGCGGTGCTCATCAGAGTAGCGAAATCCACCGTGGTGATTTCCACCTTGATGCCCACTGCCGCCCACTGCGCTGCCATAACGGTCGCCGCGTTTACAAAGGTGCTGTCTCCGGAATTCACGTAGAACCGCAGCGTCTGGCTTCCATCCCAGCCCGCTTCAGCAAGAAGCTCCTGCGCCTTTGCGGGATCATAGCTGATGGGAGTGATCGTTTCATCATAATAAGGGCTGGCGCTGGACAGGAAACCGTCCACCACCTCGCCGTGGCCGTTCAGCAGCTGCTCAAGGATCTGCTGTCTGTCAATAGCATACAGAAGCGCCTGCCGCACTCTGGCATCCGGCACGTTTGCCGTCTGAATGAACACGGACTGATTGGTGATGGGAGATCCGTATACGACCTCCACGTTCTCCAGCGCTTCCACGCTCTCATAATCCTCAGGAGGGATCACGCTCATGGTCTGCTGCGTGATATCGATCTCTCCGGACTGCAGGCCGGCGTAAAGCTGGCTGCCGTCCACAATGCGGATGTTCAGCTTATCGATTTTGGGAGCGCCCTTCCAGTAATTTTCATTGGCAGTATAGGATACGTAATGATCCACATCAAAATCCGTCAGATAGAAGGGGCCGCTGATCACGTCCGGCTGATTGAACCAGGCCTGTGTCGTCAGCTCATCCTCCGCAAAAGTCTCGATGACGTGCTTCGGCAGCGTCAGGAGATATCTGGCATAGGAATTCAGGAAGGTCATCAGCGCCATCGGCTCCTTGGTGGTAAACTGTACGGTCTTGTCATCGATGACCTGTACACCTTCGATGCTCTCCGCACCTTCCTCCACAAAGCCGTCGTCGCCCACGCCCTTAAACACATAGTACATCATGGAGGTATTGTTCACTACAGGGCTGGCAAGACGCAGTGCCGTGTATGCCACATCATCCGCAGTGATGGGAGTGCCGTCCGACCAGGTGGCCGCCTCATCGATGTGAATCACAAAATTCAGATTGTCCTCCGTGGTGATGGAATCCGCCACCATGGGAACAAAATTCAGATCTGCGTCCAGCTCCATCAGGGGCAGGAACATCAGCCCTGTCGCGTACTTGTTCACCTCTCCGCCGTTTAACAGAAGCGGATTTAAGCTGGTCAGCGTATCCGTTACGCCGACGTTAACGATCTTCTCACCGGAAGCAGCAGCTCCTGACGCCGCGCTCTCCGTTGACGTGCCTGCCGTTGCGCTGCCCTGCCCGGCAGCACTCTCCCCGGTCGCTCCGCCTCCCGCAGAAGAGCATGCGGCCAGGGAAAGTGTCATGAGTGCGGCAAGTGTAAAACCAAGCGCTTTTTTCATGATTTTTCTCATTCTTCTTCCTCCTCTTCACTTCCCAGGGTTTCCCTGAATAAAATAAATATAATAAGGAAACGAACCGGAAAATGCAGAGAAATTCCCCGGCCGCCGCAGCCTGCTGCGGATATGAATACACGAAGATGCACAAGGCTGCGGGCCGTCTTTCAGGCAGTCCCGCCGTCGCACATGACGGCTCTCTCTGCTGAGCTCCTTCGCATGTACGGCACCCTGTGCACAATGAACAGATTCCTGTTACAGAACCTTTAAAATTGGTTTATTATATCGTTACCTGCCCCTCTTGTCAAGATTTTCTTGACAAAAACAGAATGCTGCGTTATATTCAGTAACAGTCCGCACTTTTGCGTGCGGATCCCGTATATATCTGCATTCTCTGCATCGGAGAAGCACCTTATACATATTACTACATTTTTTCAAAAAAGTACAGATTGGCCGGGGAATTCCTGCTGACATTTTTTCACGTGTCGAGTGAACTGTAACCACGTATCTTCTGCCGGCCGGCTGAGAAAGGGTGAGGTACCGCTATGAAGAATCTGCTGATCTGCCAGTCGTCAGAATATGACTGCGGCCCCGTTTCACTGATCAACGGGATCCGCTATCTGTTTGAACGGGAAGAAATTTTTCCCGATCTCATCAAATTCATCATGCTCTATTGTATGGATACCTACAATTCAGAGGGCGAGCTGTGCAAAAGGGGTACCTCTGCCGCCGCCATGAATTTCATTACCAACTGGCTGAATCATTTCAGCGAGACCAGACGTTTTCCCATCCACTGTGAATTCCTCTCCGGGGAGGATGTGGTCGTGGAAGAGGGAAGCCGGATCTATGAGGCCCTGAATGAAGGTGCCGCGGTGATCCTGCACCTTTTTCTTGAAGTGGCCCACTATGTCCTGCTGACCGGAATCGACGGGGATAAGGTTATTCTCTTCGATCCTTATTACGAAGAAGAGGGAACGCCGGAATTCGATGCGGAATACTACACGGAGGGCATTTTCTTCATCAATGATCAGCCCAAACGGGCCAACCGCGCCGTTACGCTGGAAAGGCTGAACCGCTTTACGAAGGGCTATTATGAAATGGGCGAATATGAATGCCGCGAAGCGGTGATCATGTACAATACCAGTCTGAAAAAATAAAATCGATCCGGCTTGCAGCAGGCTGCCCGCTGCCCGTCGAATATCCGCATGTCAGTGCAGGTAAACCTGCCCTCCATGCGGCTGTTTATGTGTCCTGTAACCTCACAGCGCGTCCGCGATTCTTTCCCGAAGCCGGTACAGCCACTGCGCGTCAGTGGGATATTTGCGGAAGGTAAATGGTCCTTCCTGCCCTTCGTATATCAGATCCAGAACCCGCTTTCTTCCAATCTTCTCTTCCAGCTTTTGAAGCGCCCTCAAGTCCTGCAGGCCTTCCATCTGCACCTGCGCCCTCAGTGAGGAATAAGCCTCACCATCCGGCCCCGGATAGGCCAGGAACGAATCTCCGGACGGGAAGGAATAGTCCGCATGGGTATCATAGAAGGGATCGATGTGCTTTCTGGAAAAGCCGGAATTATAAAAATTGTAGCCCCAGTGCAGAAAGCCCTTAATCTCATACAGGTACATCAACACACCCATGATCCGGTTCCTTGCGGAAGGCATGGCAAAGAAGCGGTTCGGCACCTCCACTCCCTGAGCACAGCAGTAATAGGTCCAGAGATCCGGCACCCCATGATCCGCAAACGACTGAATATGATCATTCGAAGGGACCGGATTCTCCACCAGCCCTTTTTCGTAAAAGGCATAATCGCTGAGCGCATCGATCACCTTCCAGCCGTCCAGCAGACCTTCCGTCATCTTCTTCGCTTTTCCATAGCTCTCCAGCTGAGCCTCCGAGGGTTCATCAGAAATATGGAAGTATACATGTTCCCTGTCATATCCCAGATCCTGCAGTTTTGCCTGCAGTGCCGGAAGAAATTCCTGCAAAAACTCATTGTAAGCCGGACTCTCTGCTGAGACATGCCAACCAAACCGTTTCTGCAGCTTTCCCCCTGCACGAACCAGAATCTTCGGCGTTGCCTCCGCTCCCCACTGGGTAAACAGATGGGGCATTTCCAGATATTCAATGCCGTATTTCCGGCACAGGCAGCACCATTTTTCCAGATGGCTGAACTCAAAATGATATCCCTCTTCATTCTCGGAAATGTCCACCAGCTGCACCGTAGTACGTTCTTCTCCCACAGCAGTGTCCAGCGGCGGCGTGAACACGGGAGTCAGCAGCATATTGATGCCGATCTCCGCCGCAAGAGCGATCTGACTCTCCAGCACTCTCCAGTGCTGTTCCCCAAATACCTCCGTATGATAATAATCAGCCACACAGTCCGCATGGAACCATTCCGTATGAATCAGACTCTGTTTCGGGAGTGCTTCACCGGATACCTCAAGAATGACAGAAAGCGGCTCTTCCTGCGTAAGCGCCTCCTTCCCTTCCTCATCCAGCTTCCAGCTCTGTCCGTTTCCACGGACTCCTTCCACCTCAGGCGTCAGTCTGATCTCCATCCTGTATTCACCGGCAGGAACCTGCGAAGTATCCGGAAAATCGATCCACAGTGCCCGGTACTGTCCTGCCCGCGGCGTAATCCATCCGTCCTCACAGGGCTTTAAGAGATCCGGGAAAAGTCCCGGCTGCGTGGTCAGATAATTGTCATCCACCCGTTCAAAACACGGGAATGCGGAGGGCACCAGCTCCACCTCCCGCATACGGACCTTTGCAGGAAAACCGGCCACTTCACAGCGAAATCTCGGCGGCACCGGATACCTTCCTCCAGGCTTTCTGTAATACACCAGCTGCACAGCCGGTATTTCCCCCCGCAGAATACACAGCTTCTCCCCGACCTTCCATTCCTCCGGCCGTTTGTCCGGAAACACCTTTTCCAGACTCCCCGCGAGGAAAAACTCCAGTTCCTTTTCTCTCCCTTTCATTTCTACGTCATTCCTTTCTCTGTCTGATCCTCTTCATCCGAAGTTCCGCCCGGACATTCTCCTTCCGTTCAGCCTTTTTCATCCTGCCGGCAGGCCCTTTTTTGCATATTTCAGATAAAAATACAGCCCCCAGTCCTGGTCATTGGCCCAGGGATCATAATAGCTCCCGGGACGGCCGTTCACCGTCATGGGATAAACACAGGCGCAGGAAGCTCTTCCGTCCGTAAAAAACAGGCTAAGAGGACCCCTGAGTACCTCCTCCGCTCTGTCGGCATAGGCTTCACAGCCCGGAACCCCTTCGGCCTCCCGGAATGCGATTCCCGTCAGCGCACTCCAGTAATGAGGGAAGGTATCCCCATAGCAGGCACGTTTTCCGAACCAGTACCCGTCCCAATGACGGATCGCCACCTCATGTATATGATAATCCGGCTGAAGCCCCTGAAACAGTTCAAGCACAGCAAGCTGCTCTCCGGCCGCACGGGCATATTTTTCCTCTCCTGTCAGATGGTACAGCTCGCAGAGATAAACCGCCGCAGGAGCAACGATGCTCTGCTCATACTTCACCTCATGAGCCGGATAGTTCTTTCCCAGCTCCGCGATCCTGTCCCCGTGCTCCCGGTAAAGCGCAAGAAGCCGCTCCGCTTCCTCTTCCATCCCGTTTTCCCGGAAAAGTTCCACGGATTCCCGCATGGGAATGGCAATGGCATAGAACCGGCTGCCGCCCTCTCTGTAATAGGCCGTCATCACCCGATAAGCAGCCTTTAAATACCATTGATCCCCTTTCAGGCGGAATATCTCCAGAAACAGAACGCAGATCCATGGATAATTGTACAGACGCTTCCACTCCTCATCCCGCCGTACATCGTCATACACCACGCCGGTCTTCTCGTCCAGAAGCTCTCTCCTGACAAACCGCACAAATCTGTCCAGGCTTTCCTCCAGTTCCCGGTCCGGATGCTCCTGCAGGTATTTAGCCAGCAGAACTCCCATTCCAACCCGTTCCCTTCCGCCGTTATGATCATTGAACGCATGGCTGTAATACTGCTGCCCCTCTTCGTTATCATAAATCAGATAAGCGCCATTCAGACAGCTTTCCTCATCCCTGCACTGCTGCTTCCCGGCGATAAATCTGCAGCGGCGTTCCGCCAGCCTCCGTATTTCCAGCTGAATAAGGAAAACAGCCTGTGAACGCTTCCCCATCCATTCGATCTCATATCGGTATTTTCCACAGCTCTCCGGCTTGTCCACAACCTCTGCCACGCCATTCTCCCAGGAAAAATCGATCATTTCTCCGTTCCTGTATACCGTCGGCCGCTGCCGGCATATTTCCACGCCTGCTTCTTTCAGCCCATTCCCATTTTCTTCGTTTCTCCTTCCATCCTCTTTGCCGGTGAAAGCCTTAAACCGGACAGTTTCTCCGTCAAACAGCAGGAAATGCTCCGCCTCAATCCAGACAAATCCGGGGCAGGCCAGCACCTTTCTTCGAAAATCCGCCCGGTCCGTAAACCAGAACAGCTCCCACTCCACCTGTACGGACTCGCCCGGTCTGATGTGAAAATTCTCCGGATGCAGGAGGAAGGCGCCCCTGTCATTGCTTTCCCTCTCCAGATTTCTCTGCACGCTGTAACCCTTCAGACTTCCCCTTGTCAACACCATCCCCAGATTGATTGTGCCTCCGCCCATCCGGAGTGCGCAGATCCAGCTGCTGCTTCCTCCACACCACAAATGGGTGTTACAGCATTGTGTCATGCATACCGCTGCATCAGTATAATAATCCGGAAGCTGAATACAGATTCCAATCTGTGTTCCCACCGTATAGATATCAAAGGCCGTCTCATTTCGGAAAATATAGCATTCTGCCAGTGTTCCCCTTTCCGTAAACCGGCGTTCCACCTCAACGGTCAGCTCCGGTTTGCAGTACACGGTTCCCCAGACCTGCTCCCCACGTACCCAGTTCGCTGCCTCTCTGTCCTGGCTGTTCTGAAGCGAAACAAGCCGTCCCTGCCCGTCCCACTGCGCAAGGAACAGGGAATTGTCGCCCGCAGGTCTATGATATGTAATTTTCTTCATGAGTGATTTCTCCCGTCTTCATTTTCAGTTTCCATTTTTTCGGGCTTCATCCGATGTTTCTGCAGAACCGCCGTTTCCATCCGCTTCCCCATACCCAAGCTTCGGCAGGATATTCTTCGGATGATCCAGAAATACCATATCCGCCGTATCGTCCAGATAGTGACTGTGCTTATGAATGATAATCAGATATTTGCCCCCAAAGTACTTGATATAATTACCGAAAACCTCTGAATGAAGGTTTGTCCCCAGAAGGAGCAGGACATCCGCTTTTGCGATCTCATCCACCGCTCTGCTCAGAAGGCCGCTGTCCACCATCTCTCCGAACAGGTAGACGCCGGGACGAATAGGAAAGCCGCAGGTCTCACAGGCAGGAATGCCCTTCGCGTCACGCAGATATTCCATCGGATATTCCCTGCCGCACTTCGGGCAGTAATTATGGTAAACGCTTCCGTGCAGATAAATCACGTTCTTACATCCGGCTCGCCTTCCCTGCTCAAATATATTGCTGCTGATCACGCACTGCAGTTTTCCGGCCCGTTCCATCTGTGCCAGGACTTTTCCCGATTCCGTTGCTTCCGGAATATTTTTAAGCATCTCCTCCCGGTAAAAATCAAAAAACTGCATGGGTCTGGCAGTGTAAAAACCGCTGGCAAACATTTCTTCTGTGGAATAGCCGTATTTCTGCTCAATCTCATATGCGCGGTCCCCTCCCTTGATACCGGCAAAGCCGCCTTCCTCCATCATGCCGGAACCGCACAGCGCCACCGTATAGGCGCTTCCGTCCAGAATCCTCCGTAATGTTGCAATCCTTTCTTCCATAGACTGCCTCCTTCCCGGTTTTTCTGTGTAGTCTGTATGCCTTATGTACTTTGCGTACTTTTTGTGGAAATAAAAGCCTTCCAGAAAAATGCCGTTTCTTTTGCCACAAGTATACCAAAAACCGCTTTTCTTCTCAAGCAATGATTCGTTATTTCGCCGACAGAACATTCTGTTTTTATGACAAAAAAAGCCCCCAGGGGAAACCCCTGAGAGCTTTCAGATTTTCGTGATTCTATTGATTACTCGATAACGGTAGCAACACGTCCGGATCCAACAGTACGTCCGCCTTCACGGATAGCGAAGGTAAGACCCTGCTCCATAGCGATGGGATGGATCAGTTCGATGGTCATCTCTACGTTATCACCAGGCATGCACATCTCGGTTCCTTCAGGCAGGTTGCAGACACCGGTAACGTCGGTGGTTCTGAAGTAGAACTGAGGACGATAGTTGTTGAAGAAAGGAGTATGACGTCCGCCTTCATCCTTGGTCAAAACGTATACCTGAGCGGTAAACTTCTTGTGGCAGGTAACCGTGCCGGGCTTTGCAAGAACCTGTCCTCTTTCGATTTCAGTTCTCTGAACACCACGAAGCAGAGCGCCGATATTATCACCAGCCTGAGCCTCATCCAGCATCTTACGGAACATTTCGATACCGGTAACAACGGTCTTCTTGGTCTCTTCCTTGATACCAACGATTTCAACTTCCTCGTTCAGGTGCAGAGTTCCGCGCTCTACTCTACCAGTAGCAACGGTACCACGTCCGGTAATGGTGAACACGTCCTCAACAGGCATAAGGAAAGGCTTGTCCGTATCACGCTGAGGATCCGGAATATAATCATCAACCGCATCCATCAGATCCATGATTCTGTCGCCCCACTCGCTGCTGGGATCTTCCAGAGCCTTCAGA
>ULPS01047459.1_pt1 | contig 21644 bp, 22 predicted proteins | sample 1953711 | NCBI WGS metagenome assembly ULPS01 (sample SAMEA4835635, study PRJEB28245) | human gut metagenome | biome: gut microbiome; material: fecal sample | place: Denmark | collected 2008 | reverse complement strand
CGCATGTGAAATACCCCCGGCTACGCCGGGGGATATTTATTAGAATGAACTGCAACGATAGCATGATGAAGTTGAAATATAATTTATGATATTATATCTATATACTGTTAATAGATATCCAGATGAGAACTTGAAGTGAATAGTGAGGCGTGTCACATGGATGTTTTAAAAAATGCGATAAAAGCGACCATATTCAAGCAGGGAAAACGGAATATGCCCAAAGCCTTTCATGTTGGATTGGCAGGAACATTTGACTACATTCCGCATCTGGGGATGGTGATCATGTCGCTTGCAAAATGTAATCCGGACATTGATTTTGTGTTTCATTTATTTGTAAATCACCTGCCGGAAGACGAAGAGCAGCGTTTAGCGAGTGCAGCGGAACAGACAGGGAATGCCATCAAAATTCATGTCGTTAATGACGCGGCATTCTCTTCAATTGTTTTCGGAAAATATAATGCATCATTTTTTTACCGTTTCATTATGCCGGATATTTTAAAAGACGAAACAGATCGGCTGCTGTATATGGACGGTGATATGATGTGCCGGGGAAATTTGAAAGAGCTGCAGAACTTGCTCCTGGAAAATCATCTGGCTGCTGTCGTGTCTGACAGAGATGAAAAAAGACAGATGGATCAGCTGCAGGTCAAAGGTTTTTTCAATTCAGGGTTGATGCTGATCAATGTGAAACAATGGATCGAAGAACATCTTTTGCAGACAATTTTAGAGTTTTCTCATGAGAACTTGAAGTATGTGGGCAAAAATGGGAGACACAGTCAGTGGAAAAATGCTTTATATAATGATCAGAATATTTTAAATAAGATTCTTGATGGCCGAGTTGTCTGGCTGCCCAAAAAATACAATTATATTTATAAATTGAATCGTTCTGCGCTTTTCCGGGAAAAAGCGAGAAATGAAGATTATCGGGAGCAGGTCATCCTTCATTTTGCGGGTTCTGTAAAGCCATGGCATGACTGGGCGCAGGAATGGCCGGTGGTAAAGGAATACAGAGAGATCTGGCTGGATTCGCCGTGGGCGGACATTCCGCTGTCTGCACCAAAATCAAGAAAGGACTGTCATCAGGCGGCCCGGGGATATCGTGTGACCGGGCAGTGGGGAAAAGCTCTGAAATGGTATTCCGAATATTATAAGAGAAAATTTTGAATAAAGGTTTTCTGGATAGGAGAGGCGAAAATGTCTCTCCTATTTCTTGTGTTATAATGCAAGGGAATATACGGTTACGGAAATTTTTGAAAAGGAATGACTGATGAAGGAGAAAAAATATCAGCTGTTGGTGAATGCTGACGATTTCGGGCGGCACGCGCTCATCAACCGCGCCGTGGCGGAAGGCGTCGAGCGGGGCATCCTGCGGTCGGCGACGCTCATGCCCGGCGGGAAGGCTTTTGACGGCGCGGTGGAGACGGCGCTTACCCATCCGGAGCTGGGTGTGGGCATCCATTTCACACTGGTCAATGGATATCCGGTGCTGCCGCCGGAAGAGATCCCGTCGCTCGTGACAGAAGACGGCGTCTTTTATGATGACTATATCCACTTCGTGAAGCGCTTCCTTTCCGGTAAGGTCCGGATGGAGGAGGTGCGGCGGGAGCTGGCGGCACAGGCAGAAAAGATGACGCGCACCGGGCTGGCGCTGACTCATGTGGACAGCCACCAGCATATGCATGTTCTGCCGGGCATCTTCAGCGCCGTGCTTGATACGGCGGAGGCGATTCACCTCGATGCAGTGCGCATTCCCCGTACGCCTCTCTTTGCGGGCGATTCGGGCAGCCTCGGGCAGCTCATCGGGCGGTCCGGGCTGGCGGTGCTGGCGGATCTGGCCGGTCGGGAAGCGAAGCGGCGCAGATTCCGCACACCTGATCATTTTGCAGGGATCGTGGCAGGAGAAGCGGTGAGCGAGACGCATTTCCGGCACATCGTGGAGACCATGAAGCCCGGCGCGACGGAGGTCATGATGCATCCCGGCACGGACAATGCCATTTTGCAGCGGGACTGCCTCTGGGAGCATGATTTTGAAGCCGAACGGGACGCGATCATTTCAACAGATGTTGTCAGGCTATTAAAAATGAAACGTATAGAAGCAATAAATTTTACGGCTATAAAGAAAGATGCAGGTATTGAATGATGAGAATCATGATTATTACTACCGGACAATTAATTGGCATTGCTGGGGGAGTGGAACGAGTACTTATTAATTTAGCAAATGAAATGGAAAATCGTGGTCATGAGGTGGTTTTAGTTTATTCCTCGCAAAAAGCTGGTGAGTTTTATTATCCAATCCATTCATCTGTGAAAAGAAGTAATTTGTTTGAATTGTTCCAAAAATCTCAATTAGAACATAGTAAAATAAATCGTCAATTACATCTTTATGCATTTAAGATTCGTAGAGAAATGTTGCGACTAGTTAGTAAAAAAAAGATGTATGATTTTAGACTTATGAAGAGACTAAAAGATTTTCAACCGTTAATTAGGACTTTGATCGATGATATCCAACCGGCAGTGGTTATTAGTGCATGGTGGGACACATCGGCCCTTATTTTTAAGGAATGTAGAAATAAAAATATTCCTTTGATTACAATGTCGCATATGGATGCTCAAACCTTATTAGATTCTATGAATAATATGGGAAAAGCTGTTTTAAATGCCTGCGATGTAGTGCAAGTCCTTATGCCAGCAGATAAGCTGATTTTTTCGAAAATATTTCCCAATACACAGGTGGTATGGATTCCCAATATTGTTCCGCAATATCAAATTGAAGAGAGAGTAAAAAGAGAAAATATTATTGTAAATGTGGCTCGATTGGATAAAAGGCAAAAACGACAGTATTTACTGATAGAAGCATTCGCCCGGATCGCAGATCAGTTTCCGGGCTGGTCTGTGGAATTCTGGGGAGACGAAAATGGGAAATGCAAGTACACAAACGAATTGAAAGAATTAATTTGTAAATATCATCTGGAAGATCGCGTAAAGCTCTGCGGGCGTACCGATGATGTTCTGTCTGTATATCGACGTGCATCTATCTTCGCATTTCCCAGTGCCTATGAAGGTTTTGGTCTCGCTATGGCAGAAGCAATGAGTGCGGGACTTCCTGTGGTGGCTTATCGCTCCTGTCCGGCGGTCAATGAACTGGTCAGGGATGGAGAAACGGGACTCTTGGTGGACGATGGGGTAGATGCTCTGGCGGAAGGACTGAAAAAGCTCATGGAGGATCAGGAGCTGCGGGAACGCATGGGGGAAGCGGCTCACGAATCGATGAAAGAGTTTGCCCCGGAAAAGATCTGGGATCAGTGGGAAACTTTGATGAAAGATACTATAATGCATCATGAGGGAATAAAGGTGAAATAAATGAGAGTTTTAATTGGCGGATTATTTCAATTTGTAGGTATGAATGGGGGAGTCGAGCGGGTTCTTGTTAATTTTGCTAATGAAATGTATAAAAGAGGACATAATGTGTCCCTCTTATATTGTACGGAAGTAAAAGGGAATGCACCATATGTTCTTAATCCTGAAGTGCATTTAATTAATTTGATTCGATGGGTACCTTGTGGACAATTTGAATCAAAACAGAAAAATTTATTATTTAAAATTCGAAGAGAGTTATTGCGACCCTTCAGTAAAAATGCCGTAAAAAATGAAAATACTCGGTTTATTTTAAATAAATTAGGGAATGCAGCAGAGCAGGTACTACAGGAAGAAAAACCGGATGTGTTCGTTAGTATTGGCTATACAACAACAGCCGCATTTGTGGAAGTGGCAGAGAGACAGGGAATCCCGATAATTACCATGACACACATTGATGCTGGCAGTGCGGTTCAATGGATGTCAGAAATAGAAAGAAAAGCAGTCGATCGCAGTGATGCGCTTCAGGTTTTAATGCCACATGACATAGATCTTTTTCAGCGTGTTCTTTCGAAGGTATCGATGAAATGGATTCCCAATATTGTTCCGCAATTCGAAATAAATAATAGGGAAAAAGAAAAAGTAATTATAAATGTGGCAAGATTGGCAAAATCTCCAAAACGGCAACATTTGTTAATTAATTCCTTTTCTAAAATAGCAGAAAATTTCCCAGAGTGGCGTGTCGAAATTTGGGGAAATGAAGATGGGGCTGTTGATGGGCAATATACAAGAGAGTTAAAAACGCTTATTAATTCGTGTCATTTAAATGAGCGAATTAAGCTTTGCGGGCGCACGGATGACGTACTGTCTGTATATCAGAGGGCTTCTATTTTTGCATTCCCCAGTGCATATGAAGGATTTGGTTTGGCTATGGCGGAAGCGATGAGTGCGGGACTTCCTGTAGTGGCTTATCGTTCCTGCCCGGCGGTCAATGAACTGGTCAGGGATGGAGAAACGGGGCTTCTGGTGGATGATGGTGTAGATGCCCTGGCGGAAGGATTGAAAAAGCTCATGGAGGATCAGGAGCTGCGGGAACGCATGGGGAGAGCAGCTCACGAATCAATGAAAGAGTTTGCTCCGGAAAAGATCTGGGATCAGTGGGAAGACCTGATGCAGGATGTTATTGCAAAGCATAAAGCGAAAATGGAACGTTAAAAATTTTAAGGTTAGTTTGTCCGATGGAGAAAGTCATGGATACGATTGCCATTATTGTGCCCTGCTACAATGAGCAGGAGGTGCTGGAGCAGTTTCACCGGCGCACGGAGGAGGTGCTGGCGGGGATCAGGGACTGCCGGTTCCGGTATGTGTTTGTCAATGACGGCAGCCGGGACGGGACGCTTCCCATCCTCCGACGGCTCGCAGAAGAGGACTACAAGGTATCGTATATCAGCTTTTCCCGGAATTTCGGCAAAGAAGCGGCCATGCTGGCCGGGATGGATTATGCGGAGTGCGATGCGGCGGTCATCATGGATGCGGATCTGCAGCATCCGCCGGAAATGATCCCGGAAATGATCGGCTGGTGGCGGAAGGGTTATGATGATGTGTGCGCCAAACGGGCGGACCGGAAGGACGAGGGCTTCATCAAGCGGCATCTGACCAATTTCTTCTATAAACTGCTCCAGAAGTGCAGCCGCACGGCGATCCAGCGGAACGTGGGGGACTTCCGCCTCCTCGACCGGCGGTGCCTTTCGGCGCTCCGGCTCATGCGGGAAAGCGAGCGCTACACGAAGGGGCTGTTCACCTGGGTGGGATTTAAAAAGAAAGAGATCCCCTTCCATGTACAGCCGCGGGCCGCGGGTAAGACCACGTGGAATTACTGGTCGCTCATGAATCTGGCGCTGGAGGGGCTGACCTCCTTCACGACGGCGCCGCTTCGTCTGGCGTCCATGTTCGGTGTGCTGGTGTCCTTTGCGGCCATCCTGTACATGCTCTACGTTTTCATCCGGGCCATGATCTACGGCGATCCCGTGGCGGGGTATCCGACGCTCCTGACGGTGATGCTCTGTCTCGGCGGCGTGCAGCTGTTGGCGCTGGGGATCATCGGGGAGTATCTGGGACGGGTGTTCAATGAAAGCAAGCACCGTCCGCTCTATCTGGTGGATGAATGGAACGGGCGAAAAATGGAATATGTGCTGAAGCCGGTGCCCGAAGAGCGGCGCGTGGAAAGCCACAAAAAGGAACCGAATGACGAGGATGACTGAGGCCGTTCCGGCAGGAGAGACTGCCGGGATGGCTTTTTATGTGGCGGCAAAAGTTCAATAAATTTTATATATTGTTTTATTTCCCTCAAAAATCGGCCTGCTACAATCATAAAAGGTGAAGTGTGCGCCCGAAAATACAGGAGAAAGGTATGAAATGTATGTCAAATACAGATAAAGGCCATGCGGTCAGGACGGGATTCCTGCTGGCCGGGATTTTTTTGTTTATGCTGCTGCTGAATCACTGGATGCCGATCCACCGGGATGACTATGATTATTCCATGATCTGGGGGACGGCACAGCACATACAGTCCTTCGGGGACGTCTGGCAGTCTCTGTGGAACCACTATATGACCCACGGAGGGCGGATGGTGACGGTCTTTGTGCTGGACCTGTTCCTGTGGCTGGGAAAACTGCCCTTTGACATTGCCAATGCGGCGGTCTTTACGGCGGTGACGGTGTTGCTGTACTGCCACAGCACCCGGGATACAAAGATCACCGCGGAACCGGGGATCCTGGCGCTGTGTGCCTTTTTCCTCTGGCTCTGTCTGCCCCATTTCGGAGAAGTGGCTGTATGGAAGAGCGGCTCTACGGTGTATCTCTGGTCGGGCTTCTTCGCGGCACTGTTTCTCCTGCCCTATAATCTGTTCCTTGCGGGGCGCATCCACTGGGGAGCCGGCATGGCGCTGCCCATGTTCCTGCTGGGCATTCTCGGCGGCTGGTCTGTGGAAAATCTGGCAGTGACGGTGGTGCTGCTCACCGCGGGGAGCTCCTGGTATGCGTGGAAGCATCATGCACTTTCACTCTGGCTCCCCGCGGGGGCCGCAGGGGCGTTTCTGGGATTTGTCGGACTTCTGGCGGCGCCGGGCAACTATGTGCGCTACGGGGAGCAGGGGACGGGGAAAGGCCTGCTCATCCACATCGGCAACCAGCTGGCAGGCAACGGGGAAATGTTCCTGTATCTGCTGCCGGCGGTGCTGCTCCTGCTTCTGGTATGGCGTGTGCTGAAGATCCATGTACTGGTGGAACGGGGCGTTTCCTGGAAATGGCGTCCCCGGGACGTATCTGCCGGGCAGATCGTCTGCGTGCTTCTTCTGGCCGCTTTCGTGGTGTCCTATTTTTCCGGCGGCTTTATCGGAAACGGCATCCGGGAGCTGCTGGTCGCTCATGTGCTGGCTCCCCCTGCATCAGGACTCAGCCAAGATCGTCTTCCGGCTGTCTCATGTGATGAAGGGCTTTGAGGAAATGGCCATCTTCTGGGCAGGCATCTTCCTCATCTATTCCATGGCGAAGAAGGCGCTCGGGCTGGACAGCCGCAGCATCCGCCGGCTGAATCAGGAGGTCTGGGCGAAGGACGTGTGGGCCGCTTTCCCGGAGGTGCGATTCGCAGGCTGTATGATCGCCCTGTGCTTCTTCAATAATTTTGTCATGATCGCCGCGCCCACCTTCCCGGCACGGGCCACGTTCAGCTCCGTATGTATGTTTCTGGCGGGCGTCGTGGCCGTGCTCCGCATTCCCGTCGTACAGGAGGTCATGGAGGGAACGGCCGGACGCATCCTCCGTATCGGCGGCGGTGCCGTGGGCGGCTTCCTCGCCGCGGCAGCTTTACTGATTTCCATACAGGTGACGGAGGAAAACGATGCGCGCATCGCCTATATGGCAGAGCGGCAGGGCAGCGGAGAGATCCTGCAGCTGCCTCCCATGGAGACGGAAACCCGGGCGCTCCGGCATGTCTTCTTCGTGGACTTCGGCAATGGCGTGACCAAGGGCGGGCTGTGCCGCTACTATGGCATTAAAGATATCCAAATTCAATAAAACATTGACAATACACCGCAGAACAGACAAAATAAAAACGACTCTATTTCAGGCGGCGCGGCCGCCGGGCGTGACGGAAAGAGGCGCAGTATGACGCAGAAATCGAATCGTTTTTACGGACAGACCGTACTGATTCTGACCGGTGTATTTCTTTTTATGCTGGTTCTCAATATTTTGCTGCCAATCCGCGGAGATGATTTCGATTACTCCATGATCTGGGGCACCACGCAGCACGTGCAGTCCTTCGGCGACGTCTGCCAGTCCATGTGGAATCACTATATGACCCACGGAGGCCGCATGGTGACGGTTTTCGTGCTGGACCTGTTCCTGTGGCTGGGAAAGCTGCCATTCGACATCGCCAATGCGGCGGTCTTTACGGGGCTCGTGGTGCTGCTGTACTGCCATGGCACGCGGGATACGAAGCTCACCGCAGAGCCGGGCATTCTGGCTGCAGCGGCGCTGCTTCTCTGGATCTGCCTGCCTCACTTCGGGGAGGTGGTCGTATGGAAGAGCGGATCCACGGTGTATCTCTGGTCTGGCTTCTTTGCGGCGCTGTTTCTCCTGCCCTATAATCTGTTCCTTGCGGGGCGCATCCACTGGGGAGCCGGCATGGCGCTGCCCATGTTCCTGCTGGGCATCCTCGGCGGCTGGTCTGTGGAAAATCTGGCGGTGACGGTGGTGCTCCTCGCCTGCGGGATCTGCTGGTATGCGTGGAAAAAGAAGATCCTCCAGAGCTGGCTCCCGGCAGGCGCTGCAGGGGCGGTCCTCGGGGCAGCCGGCCTCATCGGGGCCCCAGGCAATTTTGCCCGTTACGGCGAACAGGGCACCGGCAAGGGCATTCTGTCCCACATCGGCAACCAGTTTGCCGGCAACGGAGATATGCTGCTGTTCATTCTGCCGGCGGTGCTGCTCCTGCTGCTGGTATGGCGCATCCTGAAAGCGTCTCTGCTGGATGATGAGAAACCGGCATTACAGGGGACAGCGCAGCGCTTCAGCCCCGGCGAGATCGTGACCGTCGGACTGATCCTTCTGTTTGCCCTGTCCTATTTTGCAGGGGGCTTTCTCGGCGACGGCATCCGGGATCTGATCATCAGCGGCGTGCTGGAGCCGCTCGGCAAGGCTAAGCCGAAAACCATTTATCAGATCACCCACGTCATGGAAGGCTTTGAGGAAATGGCTGTTTTCTGGGCGGGCATTTTCTTCATTTACTTCCGGGCGAAGAAATCGCTGGGACTGGATAAACGGTTCCTGCGCCGGGTGAATCAGGCTGTACGGGCGCGTGATGTGTGGGCGGCCTTCCCGGAGGTGCGCTTCGCAGGGGCAATGATCGTTCTGTGTTTGTTCAATAATTTCGTCATGATCGCCGCGCCCACTTTCCCGGGCCGTGCGACCTTCAGCTCGGCCTTCCTGTTTTTCATCGCGGTCATTGCCGTACTGCGCATGGTGCCTGTACGGGAAGCACTGCGCGGCCCGGCCGGCCGCATTCTGAAAGTCGGCAGCGGAGCGGTGGGGCTCTTCATTGCCGTGGCTGCGGTATGGATCTCCTATACGGTCACCGTGGAGAACGATGCGCGGATCGCCTATATCGAAAGCAGACAGGGCAGCGGCGAGGTCATCGTCGTACCGCCCATCGGCCGGGAAAACCGGGCGCTGCGCCATGTGTTCTATAAAGAATTCCGGGAAGAAAAGCCATTGGACAGCGGAAGCGGTGTGGCCCGGTATTACGGCGTCAAAGAAATCCGGAGCGACAGCCGGGCCGTCCTCCCTCCGGAATTTGCCGTCAAATAACACAAATTAAAATCCTGTTCCCTATTATAAGAGAGCAGGATTTTTTACTTATAAAGTAATAATGAATAAATCAGGCTGATAATAAATAATTTTATGCCTTGGGTCTTTTCCCGAGGAGGATTTCCATTTGTTTAATGAGGAAAATAAGGTGAAATTTCATCAGTAAATAAATTTTGCGTGTTCGGGCATCTGCATAAGGATTTGTGGATATATTAGAAATAAAATGTATGATTTCCGCATTAATCTATTTAGTGGAAGAGGATAATTATTTTTTTGCAGCAAAGGTACAAAAATTTAATACTATGGTAAAATAGGCTTAGTATTTATCGTTATGCACTATATAAGGTAAAGGATGAATGAAATGAATCAGCCATTGGTAACGATCATCGTTCCTGTATACAAAGTAGAAAAATATCTCCGCCGTTGTCTGGACAGTATTGCGGCACAGACTTATACCAATTTTGAAGTAATTTTAGTGGATGATGGTTCCCCGGATCGCTGCGGGGAAATTTGTGATGAATATGCAGTAAAAGATACACGTTTTCAGGTGATTCATCAGAGAAATGGCGGGGTAAGTGCTGCACGCAATGCAGGATTGGATGATTATTTTCGGAGAAATGAAAAGGGATATATTTTTTTTGTTGATTCAGATGATTATATCGCGTCCAATGCATTGGAGATACTTGTTCGTGAAGCTCTGAAAGGATACTATGATATAGTAATAGGCGGATATAGCATTGTAATAGCAAACGAGCGTGTCATATGGAATTCCGTTTGGGAAGAAAAAAACGATGCAAAACAAATTCGTACTGCTATTTTATGTGATCAGATTTCTAATTACGCTTGTGGGAAATTATATATAGGCTCTTTGTGGAAACATATTCGCTTTCCCGAGGGATTAAAAATGGAGGATTTATATATAATCCCTAAAATATTTTATAGAGCTAAAAACATTTCTTTAATATCAGATCAGATATACTTTTATAGTCAAGAAAACGAGAATAGTATTTCAAATAATTTGGAGTATAGTAAGTATATTCGATTGAGATATGATTGGTTTTTAGCATGGATAGAGCATGAAAAGCTGGCTGCAAAATATGCTCCGGAATATCGAGAAGAATGTATTGCTCATGCGATTCATAGAGGAGTACAGGCTGGGCTAATGAATGAGGCAGTAAAAGTATTATCAAAAGAAGAAAATGAAAAACTTTTGCTTTATTTGAGGAAAAATGTAAATATTCCGGTAAAAAAACGTCTGGAAATTGGAAGTAAGCTGTTAATAAATGATAGTAGTTTGAAACATATTGTAGGAGCAATTTGGTGTTGGAATGAAGTTCGAAAAGCTAAACAAAAAAGAAAACATGATAAAAAAATAATTTGATAGTGTATTGGATGAAATAGAGTAAAGATGTTTGATACCATACAAATAGGGCCCGATTTACAGATGGGGCCCTATTTGTATAGCTTTTATTTTTTGAGATGCAGATAATAATACCACGCCGTATGACCAAGGAGGGCATACATGAGCAGCTCGGACAATTCCTCGATCTGCTGATCACGAAGGGTGTGGAATATCGCGTGATGATCGCCAATCGTGACGGCTGCTGTGCAGGCAATGATGGCAATCAGATGGATCCACGGGAAAGAAATCTCCCGAAAAATTCGCTTCCACGGAACAAAGCGGATCAGGCCGTACAGACAGAGTACCGCGAGAACTCCGATACAGCCGTGGATAGCCGTGCGGAAGGGCATTTCTGATGAAGCGATCAAAATCGGTTCACCGGCGGCGGAATATTCCTTTATAAAGAATACCCGGCCCCAGGACAGCTCCCGCGCAGCAAGGATCAGAAAGATACCCGCAGAGGGCAGCCACATTTTATGGGACGGGGATGACAGTGTGTCTCGCGCAAAATTGACGCACATCAGAGCACAGCCCAAGAGCAGAATGACTTGCGCATTTTCAATGGGCCCGTTTTCAAAGCTGACCCAGTCCGGCAGAAAACCGGAGACAGGAAGAATCAATAGGGCAAAAAGAACGAGCAGCCAGCCGGTGTATTTGTAAGAAACGGAAGATTTCATCGTGGATCTCCTTTGCCAAAATAGAAATACTAATCTTATATAAAGACAGATAAAAAATATTTTTACTTATTGATAATTTTATATACTATAGCAGAGAAAAGAAAATATTGCAAAGAAGAAGAACTCCGGTCGCCTTCGGGACAATACTATCGGGGCTATGGTAAAATAGAACTACCATTTATTGTCGTGAATTGTATAAAGTAAAGGATGAATAAAATGAATCAGCCCTTGGTAACGATTATTATTCCTGTATACAAGGTAGAAAAATATCTTCGACGTTGTCTGGACAGTATTGCCGCGCAGACCTATACCAATTTTGAAGTGATTCTGATAGATGATGGTTCCCCGGATCGCTGTGGGGAAATTTGTGATGCATATGCAGCAAAAGATGCACGTTTCCGCGTGATTCATCAGGAGAATCGTGGGGTCAGTGCTGCGCGTAATGCCGGGTTAGATGATTATTTTAAAAGGAAGAAAAAGGGATATATTTTTTTTGCTGATTCAGATGATTATCTTATGGCCAATACATTAGAGATACTTGTAGTAAAGGCATTGGAAGGTTCTTTTGATATTGTGATGGCTGGCTATTATGAAATTGAACGTGATGGTGCGCGATATTGGAGATCAGCAAGTTGGGAAAATATAACAAATGCAGAGGAAATTCAGAAAAATATTTTGCTGGATAAGTTGCCAAATTTTCCTTGGGGGAAGTTGTTTACGGCAAATTTATGGGAATATTTACGTTTCCCGGAAAAACGTAGAATGGAGGATCTATATCTTATACCGAGAGTATTTTTTTACGCGAAGAGGGTTTGTTTAATCCGTGCCCCTCTGTATTTTTATAATCATGAAAATGAAGAAAGTAGCATGAATAATTGGGAAATATCTCATTATATTCGGTTAAGATATGACTGGTTTCTTGCCTGGGAGGAGCATGAAAAATTAGCGGCACAATATGCGCCAGAATGTCATAAGGAATGTGTAGTTCAGGCTTTACACAAAGCTGTACGGGTGGGATTGATGAATCAGTCAGTCAAAGTGCTGTCAGATGAGGAATATGAAACAATTGTGGCTTATTTGAGACAGCATAAAAATATACCTGTAAAAATGGGCTTGCATATTGGAAGGCGTCTATTGCTAAGTGATAGTAAATTAAAATACATTGTTGGATATATTCAATGTTGGGATGTCATTCGTCGGGAAAAGAGGAAGTCTAAAAAATGAAAGGACCAGTTATATCAATTATTGTTCCTATATATAAGGTGGAAAAATATCTCCTCCGTTGTCTGAATAGTATTGCTGCGCAGACCTATACTGATTTTGAAGCAATTTTAATAGATGATGGTTCCCCGGATCGCTGTGGAGAAATTTGCGATGAATACACAATAAAGGATGCACGTTTTCATGTGATTCATCAGGAGAATGGTGGGCTAAGCGCTGCGCGAAATACCGGGCTAAATAATTGCCGCGGACAATATATTATGTTTGTTGATAGTGATGACTATTTACGAATAGATATGTGTGAACAACTTATGTCTGCAATAAAAATGACTAATGCGGATATTGCAGTATGTGGCTTTTGGGTGGAAGAAGAGACCGGACGTAGCAGAAGGGGGATAGGCCCCAGTTGTACTGAAATTATTTCAGGGAAAGATACAGTTATAAGATATTTTTCTGGTAGTGGGAGCACATATTTAGCGAATATATGGAATAAATTATATGACAAACAAATTTTCGAGAAGCATCCGATGATTCGCTTTCCTGTAGGTTTAAAACATGAGGATGAATTTACAAGTTATAAGCTTCTTTATCGAGCAAAAAAAGTGGCTTTAATCAATAATAATTTATATTATTATGTGCAGAGAAGTGATAGTATTATGCATACTCTTAGTATTGATAGTATGATGGCAAGGAAAGCCTGCCTGATGGAATATTACCGGTGGGCGGAGGAAGAAGCACCGGATATGAAAAAATTAATTGAGTATGCAGGAATTCGTATTTTTAACGGATTTGTATGGAGTTATGTGCAATATGGGAGACCCAGCGAATTAAAAGCAGTTGTGAATGAATTAAATGTATTTATTTTAGGCCAGACAAAAGATTTTTGGAAAAATCCATATGTCAATGTAAAACAATTAAAAAATTTTCTATTGATGAAAGCGGGACTTCTGACCGCAAGTAAAGTTATCGGGCGTTGTTTTAAAAGACAACGAAAGTAAGGATTGCTTTGCACCCCAAACTCTTACAGTGTGATGAGGAAAATTATTTTACATGGAGTAATGAAATGATATAAAAGGGTATTATCTTAGCAGGCGGAAGCGGGACTCGGCTGTATCCATTGACAAAGGTTATCAGTAAGCAGCTTATGCCGGTCTACGACAAGCCGATGATCTATTATCCGCTGGCATCTCTTATGCTGAGTGGCATCCGGGATATTCTGATCATTACAACACCACGGGACTCCGGAAGCTTTCAGGAGCTTCTCGGAGATGGCAGCCAGTGGGGGCTTTCTCTTTCCTATGCGGTGCAGCCAAGCCCGGATGGCCTGGCGCAGGCCTTTATCATCGGGGAACAATTTCTCAAAGGAGAAGGCTGTGCATTGATCCTGGGGGATAATATCTTTTACGGGGTGGGCTTTTCTGATCTGGTTAGACAAGCAGCCTGTCAGGAAGCTGGTGCTACGGTATTTGCTTACTATGTCAGTGATCCGGAACGCTATGGCATCGTTGAATTTGATGACAAGGGAAATGCCGTGAGCCTGGAGGAAAAGCCGGCGCAGCCAAAATCCAATTATGCGGTAACCGGGCTGTATTTTTACGATGAATCAGTGACAGAAAAGGCAAAAACACTGAAGCCATCCGCACGGGAAGAGTTGGAGATTACAGATCTCAATAAATTGTATTTGCAAGAGGGAAATCTTCGTGTAGAGACTATGGGGCGGGGCTATGCATGGCTCGATACGGGAACCCATGAATCCCTTTTGCAGGCGGCGTCCTATGTGGAAACCATTCAGGAAAGGCAGGGGCTGAAGATCTGCTGTCCGGAGGAAATTGCTTATCAGCTCGGCTATATCGATCAGGAGCAGCTGATTCGTCTGGCTGAGCCGCTTCTGAAAAATGAATATGGTCAGTATTTGTTGCATATTACGGAGCGAAATTCACCATGGATCTTTTAAAAACAAAATTAGAGGGTGTATATATTCTGATTCCCAAAGTGTTCGGCGATCATCGTGGCTTTTTTTATGGAAAGCTGGAGCCGTCGGACGATGGAAGAAGCCGGTCTCTTTTATGATTTCGTACAAGATAATCATTCCCTGAGTACGGTAAAAGGGACGCTGCGGGGCATTCATTTTCAGAAAGGCGATAAAGCGCAGGCAAAGCTGGTGCGGTGTGTCCGTGGAGCTGTCCTGGATGTGGCGGTGGATCTGCGCCATGATAGTCCGACCTATAAGCAGTGGATCGGAGTGGAGCTTTCGGAAGAAAATAAAAAACAGCTGCTGATTCCCCGTGGATTTGGGCATGGCTTTGTGACGCTGACCGATCATGTAGAATTTCTGTACAAAGCAGATAATTACTATGCGCCGGAAGCAGATGGGGGTATTCGCTGGAATGATCCGGATATTGGGGTCGATTGGGGCATTGATCAGCCTGTTTTGTCCGAAAAAGATACGAAGAATCCATTTCTGAAAGCTATTGAACCGGTATTTTGAGAGGGCACTATGAAAATTCTTGTCACCGGCGGGGCCGGATTCATCGGAAGCAATTTTATTTATTATGAGCTGACTCATTCGGACGACCAGATTATCTGTCTGGACAAGCTCACCTACGCGGGCGACTTGGAGACGCTCGCGCCTATCTGGGCGGAGCCCCGCTTTTCTTTCGTACGCGGGGACATCGCGGACCGGGACTTCATTTATGCGCTGTTTGAGAAAGAAAAGCCCGACGTGGTGGTAAATTTCGCCGCCGAGAGCCACGTGGATCGCTCCATTGCCGATCCGGGCGTTTTCCTTCAGACAAATATCATGGGCACGGGTGTGCTTCTCGACGCGTGCCGGCTCTATGGCATTCAGCGTTTCCATCAGGTCTCGACAGACGAAGTGCACGGCGACCTGCCTCTCGAGCGGAAAGACCTCTTCTTTACCGAGACCACGCCGCTCCATGCGTCCAGTCCCTATTCGTCGTCGAAAGCGTCGGCCGATCTCCTCGTGCAGGCGTGGCACCGCACCTACGGCGTGCCTGTGACCATCTCCCGCTGCTCGAACAACTATGGCCCGTACCAGTTCCCGGAGAAGCTCATCCCCCTCATGCTCATCCACGCGCTGGAAGACAGGCCCCTTCCCGTCTACGGAGACGGGGCGAACGTGCGGGACTGGCTCTACACGGAAGACCACTGCCGCGCTATCGACCTCATCATTCGGAAAGGGCGCGAAGGGGAGGTATACAACATCGGCGGGCACAACGAGAGGGACAATCTCACCGTGGTGAAGACTATTCTTGCCGCTCTCGGTAAGCCCGAGTCCCTCATCGAATATGTGAAAGACCGCCCCGGCCACGACCGCCGCTACGCCATCGATCCCACGAAGATACACGAAGAATTGGGCTGGCTCCCGGAGACGTCTTTTGAAGACGGCATTCAGAAGACCATCGCATGGTACCTCGACCACAAAGACTGGTGGCAGCACATCCTGAGCGGAGAATACAGGAATTTTAAACCGGAAGCGTGATGGGATGAAAATACTCGTAACAGGTGCGACGGGACAGCTCGGCTGGGACGTCGTGAAAGAGCTGAAAAAAAGAAATATCGAATGCCGCGGCGTCGGCTCAAAAGACTTAAACATCACGGATAAAGAGGCGGTATTCGCTTACATTTGAGCGTATCAGCCTGATGCGGTCATTCACTGCGCGGCGTATACGGATGCAGATAAGGCCGAAAGCGAACCGGAAAAATGCCGCGCAGTCAATGCTTTAGGGACGGCGTACATTGCCGAAGCATGCCGGGAGATCGACACAAAGATGGTCTACATCAGCACGGACTATGTCTTCGGCGACGACGGAGACAGGCCCCATGAAGTAGACGATCCGGTCTATCCGCTCAACGTCTACGGACAGATGAAATGGGAAGGGGAAGAAGCAGTGCGCCGCATCCTCCGAAAATACTTCATCGTGCGCATTTCCTGGGTCTTTGGCAAACATGGTGATAATTTTGTAACGACCATGCTCCGCCTCGGGCAGACGCACAAAGAAATATCCGTCGTAGCCGATCAGTTCGGCGCGCCCACCTATACCGCCGATCTTGCACCGCTTCTCTGTGATATGGTACAGACAGACAAATACGGCACCTATCACGCCTGCAACAGCGGCTGCTGCTCCTGGGCGGAATTTGCAGAAGAGATCTTCCGTCAGGCCCATATGGATGTGAAAGTAAAGCACATCGCGACAGAAGAGTATCCCACGAAAGCACGGCGGCCGAAAAATTCAAGGCTGGATACGGGGATTTTGAAAGATAGTGATTTTGGATCACTGCCGGAATGGGTGAAAGCAGTGGAATGTTTTATCAGTGAAGAGGAAGTAATTGGTAATGGGACTGTATAATAAAATCCGGGCTATTATCGATCCGGATTTTTATTATGCTGTACTTGGTCTGAAAGGTGAGGGAATTTCAAGGGGCAAAGAGTCGTAGGAGCCGTTTATCGATGCGAATGGGCTTATCCAGATTAGCATTAACGGCAGTGAAAATAGGCAGTGGTGCTTATCGAGTGTACGCTTGCCTATAGGGTCAGAGTGCGGCCTGCCTGAATTACCTCGCTACTTCGCTGCCGCTATATCAGGGTGGAGGAGCAGCTTCTTTGAGGAATATTTATTTTTGAGCGATGACTATAGTGAAGCTAATCCCCGTTTGGGGCTACATGGTTTTCATGCTAAGAATTTCAGGCTTGGAGAATAATTTTGACTTTTCCAGTTCATTTTTATAGTAAAACACTTCACGTGTTAGGGGGGATAACATTATTGTCTGCCCAATGGGGTGTAGAATATATTGGGGATTGTATAAAATAAAAATATTAAAAATGTTACGGATGGTTAGGTAAGAGGGATCCAATGTGTATTTACCCGCGGCTAGAAGAATTTTACTAAATGCAAATATTTGTATAGCAAAAAAGCGTTTTGCAAATATGCTGCGGCTTCTGTTTGTGTAATTACTGGCGTCAAACCCTCATGAACAATTTGGTTGCGAAAAAAGCGTAATTGATCTAACGAAACGCTAATCGTCTCGTTTAGTATAGGATAATGTTTTTTTATGATATTAGGGAATATTGTATGCAGCTTTTTATAGTATGTTGCCGCTTTTTCTTGAGCATGTTCTTCTTTCAAGAAACATGTTAAGGAATATTCGCAGGCGGTTTGTGCTTTTATCGCTATTATTTGATATTCGTTTAGAGAAAAATGATAGAAAGCATCAATGAATAGTCTTAAAACGATATCTTTTAGAGAATCTTCGGTTGCATAGGCATACATAATAGAAACATCTGTCGAAACGTTAATTTTCTAATTATCGATTGGAAGAGCGTAGCCGTTTACGAGGATTATATTCGTGGCTCATAGGGTGATTTCCGTGCAGTTTGACAGGCTGTATGGGATCGTGTGACGTGTAATTGACATATAGAAGTTTACCTGAGGGGCCTATTTCGGAAGCAAGATACAAGTCATATTTTTAATATGGCCGTAGGGATATTGTTTCTATTTTATGGGTATTCAAGAAGTATGTAATGCAGACCAAAGGCGAAAGCCGAAGGAGTAAATGCTAAGTGAAGGAGTATAGGAAGGGAATGGGTTCCGCAAAAGTAGGGGAGGTATTCTTTATGCCAGTTATGCATGCTTGGGCTGGATTTTGCGGATTTTGTTGACTTATGGATGAGTTTTTGGAAAATCTCTATGAGGTTTTGTGACGAATGAATGGATGGGGGCTGGATAAGGCCGGTTTTATGGTAAAATGTATGCATTTATTCGATATATAGTGTACTATATTGGATTTCTTCGGTTTGACTGTTGCACCGTATGCGCCTATAATATGGCAGTATTCATTTTAATCCATCAAGGGGGAGAGTAGAGAATGGTAATGAATGGTTTGTACCTGGTCATCATTACTGTCTGCGTTCTCATGCTGGCGTACCGGCTGTACGGTGCGTGGATCGCCGCGAAGGTGCTCACGCTGAATCAGTTCAAGAAGACGCCGGCTTATGAGTTCGAAGACGGGCAGGACTACGTGCCCACGAATAAGTGGGTCGTGTTCGGCCATCATTTCGCGGCCATCGCGGGCGCGGGTCCTCTGGTAGGCCCGGTCATCGCGGCGCAGTTCGGCTTCATGCCGGGGCTGCTGTGGCTGCTTTTCGGTTCGGTTTTCGCGGGCGCTGTGCATGATATGGTCGTGCTCGTCGCGTCTGTCCGCCACAAGGGCAAGTCTCTGGCCGAGATCGCGCGGGATGAGGTATCCCACACGGCAGGCACGGCGGCTCTGTGGGTCATGCTGCTGCTGCTGGTCATCACGGAAGCGGGCATGGCGGTCGTCGTGGCCAATTCCCTGCACAACAGCGCGTGGGGCTTCTTCACCGTCAGCATGACGATCCCGGCGGCTATCGTCGTCGGCATTTACGCGAAATATATCCGCCCCGGCCAGATCAAGGAAGCGACGATCCTCGGCGTGGCTCTCATTCTGGCGGCGGTCGTCGCGGGCCCGTATGTGCGCGATAATCCGGCGCTGGCTCCGCTCTTCACGTATGATCTGGAACAGGTGGAGATCATGCTCGGCGTGTACGGCTTCTTTGCTTCCGTACTTCCGATCTGGCTGCTCCTGGCGCCCCGTGATTATCTGTCCACGTATATGAAGATCGGCACGATCGTGCTTCTGGCGATCGGCATCATCATCGTAGCGCCTGAGATCCGCATGCCGGCGTTCTCCCAGTTCCTCTGGGGCGGCGGCCCGGTCCTGACGGGCTCCGTATTCCCGTACCTGTTCATCACCATCGCCTGCGGCGCGATCTCCGGTTTCCACAGCATCATCGCTACCGGCACGACGCCGAAGATGATCGAAAATGAACGGCAGGCTCTGCCCATCGGCTACGGCGCGATGCTCACGGAGACCTTCATTTCCGTCATGGCTCTGATCGCGGCGTGCAGCCTCCATCCGAGCGATTATTTCGCCATCAATTCTTCCGCCGAAGCTTTCGCGAAGCTCGGCCTGAATGTACAGGATCTGCCGGCGCTGTCCCAGATGGTCGGCGAAGACCTGATGCACCGCCCGGGCGGCGCGGTATCCCTGGCTGTCGGCATGGCGGACATTTTCGCCCAGATCCCCGGCATGGATCACCTCATGGGCCTGTGGTACCATTTCTGCATCATGTTCGAAGCGCTCTTCATCCTGACGCTGATCGACGCTGGCTGCCGCGTAGGCCGCTACCTGCTGCAGGAACTGCTGGGCAAGGTCTATGAACCCTTCGGCGACCGCAACTGGAAGCCGGGCATCGTGATCTGCTCCTTTGTCATCACCGTTTCCTGGATGTATCTGGTCGTACAGGGCAACATCGGCGTCATCTGGCCGCTCTTCGGCGTATCGAACCAGCTGCTGGCGACGACGGTGCTGGCGATCGTCACGTCCTTCATCATCCGCCACGGCCGCGGCCGCTATGCATGGGTCACCATGATCCCCTGCTTCTTCATGGCCTTCATCACGATCGTCGCGGATTACCAGAATGTATTTAACAGCTATATCCCGACCGGGAAAACGGCGCTCACCGTCGTTTCCGCGATCATGTTCATCCTCGTGGCTGTGGTGCTGATCGAATCTGTCCGCAGCTGGATCCGCCTCTTCAAGTCCACTCCGCCGGATTATCGCTCCAGAGAAGAGATCGAAGAGGAGACGAAGAAGGAGAATGAACGTCTGGAAGCGCTCGGCGTACCGACCGCTGCTGTGATCCGTCTCACTCCGGAAGAACGTGCGATCCGCGAAGAGGAACGCATGGTCAAGGCGGCTCTCGACTGATCCTGCTGGATAAGAAATAAGGAACGCGTCTCATCATGAGGCGCGTTTTTCTTGTGCCGATTTTCCGGCGGGCGGAGGAAATATGGGAGTGCTGTCTTTTTAGCGGGAAGCATGCGGGCGGCGGATGTCTGCGGGAACCGTCTCTGCAAAACGGCGGGGAAGCGGGACGGCCATTGCCGGGGAGGAGATGGCGGGAAAATGCAGAGAAAATGGATGGACGCGGGTCCCGACCGATCGGTAGAAATAGAAAAGGATGACTTTTGTTTTCCGGCGGCAGAGGAAAATGCCGGGAAATTTTTCTCCCTGTACAGCGCGGCGGAGCAAAATTTTTTCCGCTATGAACGCGGCGCAGGCTGAGCGAAAGTGAAGCGGCAGAATTTGGGAGAAGGCGGGCGCAGACGGCAGCGGCGGTCGTTTTCGGCGTTGGGAAGAGGGCGGCTTTTGGCGGAGGCCGGGCGCTTGCCGTGCCGCTTAAAATGCGGAAAGGGGCCGCGGAAAGACGCTCTGTTCTGCCGGGCGGTCCGCGGCGCGCAGTCAGGGGCGGGCATAAAACAGAGCGGATCAATTTTCAGCGGTATTTTCAAAGCGGGAAGGCTATGGGATGGACGGATACAGAGGGCAGAGGCATGCGGGAAAGCGGCGGCGCTGTGCGGGGAAGGAACGGCGGCAGGGAGACGCTGCTTTGCGGCGGGAATTTTCTGCGGCGCGGCGAATGAGCGGGAATTTCTGCGGGCGGTGATTCTCATTGGCTGCCGGCGGCGCAGGCGGGCCGATTCGTTGACACTCTTTGTTTATTTTTGTATGATTAGAAGGGAATAATTTTTTCCGTATCGCTCCCCGTATGGCGGAGCGTTTTTATTTTCTTGACAGGGATGATGCATATTGGCAGAAAGCTATGATGTCATTGTCATCGGCGCCGGTCCGGCGGGGATCTTTACCGCGCTGGAGCTGGCGGATACGGGCGCTTCCGTCCTGATCATCGAGAAGGGGCTGGACATCCGGAGCCGCACGGCGCTGAATCAGGACCGCGCGGCCCCGGCGGAAGCGCGCCGCCGGAATATCGTTTCCGGCTGGGGCGGCGCGGGCGCATTCTCTGATGGGAAGCTCACGCTCACCACGGATTACGGCGGGAATCTGGATGATTATGTGTCCCGCGGGGCGCTGGCCCGGCTCATTTCGTACGTGGACGGGGTGTACTGCCGCTACGGCGGCGCGGACCGGAAGGTCTACGGCGACGAGCACCGCGATGAGCTGCACGCGCTGGCCCGCCGGGCGGCCGCGGCGGATCTGGCGTTCGTTCCCGCCCGCATCCGTCAC
>ULPS01063964.1_pt1 | contig 21800 bp, 20 predicted proteins | sample 1953711 | NCBI WGS metagenome assembly ULPS01 (sample SAMEA4835635, study PRJEB28245) | human gut metagenome | biome: gut microbiome; material: fecal sample | place: Denmark | collected 2008 | reverse complement strand
CGGCCGCGGCCCCCTTCTTTTTGCCATGGCAAAGCCGCGGGCGCACCCCGGCACTCCAGGCGGACTTCCTGCAGCCGGGGCGAGTTCTTTCCTTTGTTGCGCGCTGAATCTTCTCTTTTGTTTACCTGCGATAAGCCGTTTGCTTTCTGCTTGTTGGCCTTTTGCCCTCTCACCTGCGTGAAATTTTTGTTTGAATCGCCGATTTAAGGCTTGCTTGCTAATCTTTTCTTGAAGGTTTCGGCATATTGCGCTAGGATAAGCCCAGTTTGATGCTCTTTTGCGTCGCGATTCTTTTTGTGATTGATTGTTACTCTCTTTTTCTTCGGTGATTATTGTGCATTCAGCACATTCTCATATCTTGTTACCCTATTTGAGGAGGACCCGTGAAGTTCTTTCTTGACACCGCAGACCTTGCGGAAATCGAGGAGGCTGCAAGCTGGGGCGCCCTTGCCGGCGTCACGACGAACCCGTCGCTTTATGCACGCATCGGTGGGAAGCTTGACGACTTCCACAACCACATCAAGCGCATCTGCGACATTGTTGGCCCGGATTGCCCTGTCTCGGCTGAAACTGTTGCCATGAATCGCGATGAGATCATCGCTGATGGTCGTGAGCTTGCCGCAATCGCGCCGAACGTCGTCGTGAAGGTTCCCACTATGGTTGAGGGTCTTGCTGCAACCCACACCCTTGCGGCCGAGGGCATTCCCGTCAACATGACGCTTTGCTTCAGCGTCCCGCAGGCACTTTTGGCTGCTCGTGCCGGCGCTCGCTACATCAGTCCGTTTATCGGCCGATTCGACGATATCTCTGAAGACGGTCTTGAGCAGGTTGCTAATATTGTGACGGCAATCAACAACTACGATTTCACTGCCAACACGGTCAATGGCGAGCAGGTTGAGATTATTGCTGCTTCGATTCGCTCTGCGAATCATGTTACGCAGGCTGCTCTCATGGGCGCCGACATCGCGACCGTTCCCTTCGGCGTTCTGAAGAAGATGGTGCAGCACCCTCTGACCGATCGTGGTCTCGATTCCTTCCTCAAGGACTGGGAGAAAGTGCAGCAGGCATAAATTATGAGCGATAACGAAGTGGCGGAGACCAAAGCAGCTGAAGCTTCCGAAGCCCCGAAGAAGGCTGCTGATAATACGACCTCCGCTTCCCCCGTGAAGCGCGGCCCTGGTCGCCCGCGGAAGGTGAAGACTGAAGCTGCCGAGGCACCTGCGGAAGCCAAACCGAAGCGCGGCCCTGGGCGTCCTCGCAAAACGCCCGTTGTCTCTGAGGCTGCCGAGTCAGCTTCAACCCCGGCGCCTGCTAAGGCTGCCAAGGCTGCGGCTCAATCGGCTTCCGAGGCCCCTGCGGAAGAGAAACCCAAGCGCCGACCTGGTCGTCCGCGAAAGAATCCTGTTCCCGTTGATGCGGAAGGCTCATCCAAGGGAGCGCCTGTGCGGGCGGCTGAAACCAAGGCGGGGGAGGATCCTGCTGACGGCGAATCGAAAGCAGCCAAGCCCGCTGCGCGTAAGACGACGTCTCGCAGGAGCGCTGAGCGCGCATCGGATGCGGATGCTTCTGAAGCTCGCACTCGGGAGGCTAGCAAGTCTGACGACCGAAACGACGATCAGGTTCCAGAGACGTCCTCTTCCAATGCTTCTCATAAAGATTCGTCATCTCCGTCGAAGACCACCGTTCACGTGCGTCGCTCTCGCGGGGAGCAGAATTCCTCAAACGAGCAGAAGCAATCCGGAAAGAATCATTCCGGTTACAACAAAGACCGCAACAACAATCAGAAGCAGTACCAGCAAAAGCACAGCAACGACCGCAAGCAGCGCCGTGGCCGCAATCAGCAGAACCGCGAGATCACTCCGAGCGTGAACCGCGAGGAACTTGCTGCGCTCAAGGTCGCTGAGTTGAGGGCGAAGGCCGCCGAGCTCGAACTGGACGTGACGGGCCTTAAGAAGGCGGAGCTCGTCGATGCAGTGTATGAGGCGAGCGTGAAAGCCGAAGGATTCATCGAGGTCTCCGGCATTCTCGACATCATGCCCGATGGGTATGGTTTCCTGCGCACGCAGGGATACCTTCCCAGCGAGACGGATGCCTATGTGGGTCTTTCCATGATTCGTCGCAACGGTTTGCGCAAGGGCGATATGATATGCGGCCAGACGCGCCCTGCGCGCGAGAACGAGAAGTTCGCTGCGATCCAGAAGCTTATCTCGATTAACGGGAAGGCTCCTGAAGAGGGGTCAAAGCGTCCTAAGTTCTCTGACTTGACTCCCGTTTATCCTGATGAGCGCCTGATTATGGAGCACGGCAAGAGCACGATCACCGCCCGCGTGATCGATCTTGCGGCGCCGATCGGCAAAGGCCAGCGCGGTCTTATCGTGTCGCCTCCGAAGGCGGGCAAGACGACCATCCTGAAGGACATCGCAGCTTCCATCACGGCGAACAACCCCGAGGTCCATCTCATGTGCCTGCTCGTCGACGAGCGTCCCGAAGAGGTTACCGATATGGAGCGCTCGGTTCGCGGTGAGGTGGTTTCCTCGACCTTCGACATGCCGTGCGAGAACCATATCGCCGTGTCGGAGCTCGTTATCGAGCGTGCGAAGCGTCTGGTGGAAATGGGCGAAGATGTCGTTATCCTGCTCGACTCCATCACGCGACTTGCTCGTGCGTACAACCTTGCGCAGCCCGCTTCCGGGCGCATCCTCTCGGGTGGCGTCGATTCGACGGCGCTCTATCCGCCCAAACGCTTCTTGGGCGCGGCGCGCAATATCGAAGGCGGCGGCAGCTTGACCATCCTCGCTTCTGCTCTCATCGATACCGGATCGAAGATGGACGAGGTCATTTTCGAGGAGTTCAAGGGAACGGGCAATATGGAGCTCAAGCTCGACCGCAACCTCGCCGACCGCAGGATCTTCCCGGCGATCGATCCGGTAACGAGCGGCACCCGCAAGGAAGATTTGCTGCTTGATCCGCAAGAAGCCCCGCTCATTTGGGCAGTTCGTCGTATCCTCTCGAATATGAACAATACTGAACGAGCGATGGATATGCTGATTAAGTCGCTTAAGCGCACCGAGACGAACCAAGAGTTCCTCTTGCGTACGGCGAAAAAGGCACAATCTGCTCATGGGAAGGTCGAAGACGGCTTCGAGCTGTAGCGCGATTGTCTGCGGCACCCCTAGATTTCGCGAAGCGCCGAGGATTTTGCTTTATCGGTAGACGCGCCGGGCACGTTCGTCCGGCGCGTTTTTTCATAAGGTAGTATGGAGTCAGGACGATTAGGAGGGAAGATGAACAACCAGCCTGAAAACTCTCGAGCGAGCGGCGTTTCCAACAATGCCAATGCTCCTTACGGCGCCTATCAGCCGCAACCTGGGAACCAGGCCTATTGGCAGCAGCCGTCGTACGCGCCGCCGTACGCCGTGCCGGTGCAACCGCAGAAGAAAAGCCGCGGTTGGATCGTTGCGCTTGTTGCAGTGGTGCTGCTGTTCGCCTTTCTGTTCACGGCTCTTGCCTCGTGCACGAGTGTGATGGCGGGGGCGAGCTCCTCGATGTTCGGGGCGGGTTCGCAAAGTGCGGTCGATTCGCTTTCCGAGGATGCCGTCGGCGTGATCACCATCGACGGGACGATCGACTACGACGGTTCCACGGCAAGCCCCGAGGGATTGAAAGCTCAGCTCGATCGCGCTGAGAACAACCCTCACATCAAGGCGGTCGTTCTGCGCGTCAACTCGGGCGGTGGCACGGCGACTGCGGGCGAGGAGATGGCCAGCTATGTCAACGACTTTTCGAAGCCGGTTGTGGTCTCGAGCGCTTCGGTGAACGCTTCCGCAGCCTACGAGATCTCGTCCCAAGCCGACTACATCTTCACTGCGAAGACCACAGCCATTGGCGCAATCGGAACCGCCATGCAGGTGACTGACCTTTCGGGTCTGCTCGACAAGCTCGGTATCTCGGTTGAGAACATCACTTCTACCGAAAGCAAGGATTCGAGCTATGGGACCCGCCCGCTCACCGAAGAGGAGCGCGCGTACTACCAGGCCATGGTCGACACTGTTAACGAGACGTTTATGGAGACTGTCGCGTCGGGTCGCGCGCTTCCGATCGACCGTGTTCGCGAGCTTGCCACGGGTCTTACCTATACTGGCATTGACGCGATTCAAAACGGCCTTGCTGACGAGATCGGCACAAGGGAAGATGCCATCGCGAAGGCGGCGGAGCTTGCTGGCATGCGCACCTATGCGGTGGTGAGCCTCGAGCCCGAGTCCGACGATTTGTCTGATCTCGTCGGACTGCTTTCGAGCAGCAAGATGTCGAACGAAGATTTGATTGAAAGATTGAAGGAGCTTAACGGCAATGGCTCACAGCACTAACGAGAACCCGGTGGAATGGCCTGCACGCGCGGTCGTCACCGCGGGCATGCCATACGGCAACAAACCGCTGCATTTCGGGCACGTGGGAGGCGTGTTTATTCCGGCAGACGTGTTCGCGCGCTTCCTGCGCGACCGCATCGGCAAGGATAACGTCCGATTCGTCTCGGGAACCGACTGCTTCGGCTCGCCGATCAACGAGGGCTATCGAAAGCTCGTTGAGGCGGGGGAGTTCGACGGGAGCATCTCCGACTACGTGATGCGCAACCACGAGCGTCAGGCGAACACGCTGCGCTCGTACGGTATTAGCCTCTCGATTTACGATGGCTCGGGAATCGGCCACGCCGGCGAAGTCCATCAGCATGTCTCCGAGGCATTCATCGAGAAGCTTCACGAGAACGGTTTCCTCCGCAAGGAATCGACGCTTCAGTTCTACGACACCGAGGCGCAGACGTTTCTGAACGGTCGCCAGGTGGTTGGGCACTGCCCAGTCCAGGGGTGCAAGTCTGAGCACGCTTACGCAGACGAGTGCGATTTGGGCCATCAGTACGACCCGATCGACCTCATCGCACCGAAGTCGTCGGTCACGGGAACCGTGCCCGAGATGCGCCCCGTCGAGAACTGGTATTTCGACCTGCCCGCCTTCTCCGAGTTTCTGAAAAAGCACGTCGAGGAGCTCAAGGCCGATCCTACGATCCGCGATGTCGTCCCGCAGACAATCGAGGAGTTCCTCGCGCCGCCGGTTGTCTATGTGAAGAACGAGGCCGAGGAGGCATATCGGGCGATTGCGGCCGACCTGCCGAAGCATGTCTTTCGTCCGGCGGAGAAGGGCAAGCAGAGCTTCGAGCTCGAGTTCTCGTCTATCGAGGACAGAGATGCGGCGCGGCCTTTGCTTGCGCAAGCGAACATCCGCTTCCGCACGGGAAAGACGCTCGTTCCGTTCCGCATCACCGGTAACATTGAGTGGGGCGTGAAGGCGCCGGTCGTCGAGGGCGTCGAGGGGCTTACCGTGTGGTGCTGGCCGGAGTCGCTGTGGGCGCCGATTTCGTTCACCATGGCAGTAAACGACGAGCTCGGCCTTCCGCGCTCGAGCTGGCAGGAGTGGTGGTGCTCAGATGATGCGGAGGTGTTCCAATTCATCGGACAGGACAACCTCTACTTCTACGGTGTCGCTCAGCCGGCGATGTGGGAGGCGCTCAAGCCCGGGAACTTCTTCGGGGGCAAAGAGTCACCTGCGCTGCGCCAGACGACGCTCATTGCAAATCACCACCTGCTGCTCGGCAATAAGAAGGCGTCGTCGTCGGGTGCTGTGAAGCCGCCTTCGGCTGATGAGCTGCTCGATTACTACACCCCTGAGCAGCTGCGTGCGCATTTCCTCGCGCTCGGACTTGATCAGAAGTCGGTTGGGTTCAAGCCCAAACCGTTCGACCCCGACGAGTCGAAGCGCACCGATCCGCGCGTGGCCGACCCGGCGCTCAAAGAGGGAACGCTTCTCACCAACGTGTTCAACCGATTGGCACGCAGTTGCTTCTATGAGGCGCAGAAAAACTTCGAAGGTATGATGCCGCTTTGCTCGATTAGCGAGGAGGTCGTTGTGCGCGCGCAGAAAGCGCTGCATACCTATGACGGGCTCATGCGCAAGGTCGAGCTGCACACGGTGATGTCGCTTATGGACGAGTTCATCCGCTATTCGAACAAGTATTGGACTGACGGCATCAGGGAGGCTGAGCTTTCCGGTGATGCCGACGCGCGCCGGCAGGTGCTCGCGGACTCGTTCTATCTCCTGCGCGTCTGCACGCTGCTCATGCATCCGATCGTTCCGTTCGGCTGCGAGAAGATCTGCATGCAGATGAACTTCGATGCCGATGAGTTTTTCAGCTGGAACTACGACTTCGAGGGAATGGGCGAGCTGTGCGGTGCCGCCGAGCTCGACGAGGGGGCGCATCGCGTCCGCGAGCTTCCGCCGCGTTTTGATTTCTTCGAGAAGCACGAAAGCCAGATCAAGAAGAAGTAGCGGGTGTCTGCGCGATTGCGGCCATGTATTTTAATGCGGGTGGGAAAGCGCGCCTTTCCGCCCGCATTTTCTTTTGAGCTGGGCATTCTGCGGCAATTGTAACTAAGCGCAGCATCTTCTGTTTCTTCTGTTCAGCCGTCCCGTTTCTCTCCCTCTTCCTCGAAAAGAAAACTTCTATTTGCTCTTGCAGACGCATATGGAAGAGCGTTATAATTCAACGGTTTCTATATTACACATGCTTGCGCGACCCGCGCCGCCAGTGGCCAACCGGAAAAGGCTGCGGTAGTTGGGGATGACCGCAGGCAGAGGATTAACGAATGGAGAAGAACATGACGAAAGTCAGCATTCAGTCGCTGCTCGATGCAGGCGCGCACTTCGGTCATCAGACCCGCCGCTGGAACCCCAAGATGAAGCCCTACATCTTCGGCCATCGCGGCGACATCTACATCATCGATCTCAAGCAAACCCTCATCGGCCTCGATCAGGCCTACACCTTCGCTTCCGAAACCGCCAAGAAGGGCGGCACCGTGCTGTTCGTCGGCACCAAGAAGCAGGCTCAGGAGCCCATCGCCGATGCTGCGAACCGCTGTGGCATGCCGTATGTGAACGCTCGTTGGCTCGGTGGCATGCTCACCAACTTCCAGACCATCCGCTCCCGCGTTGCCCGCATGGAGGAGCTCGAGGCCATGGACACCGACGGCCGCATGGCATCGCTTCCCAAGAAGGAGCAGATCCTGCTGCACAAGGAGCTCGCTAAGCTGCAGGCCAACCTCAACGGCATCCGCAACATGAAGCGCACGCCCGACGCCGTCTTCGTGATCGACACCAACCGCGAGGGCATCGCCATCCACGAGTGCAAGCGCCTCGGCATCCCCGTCATCGGCACGCTCGACACCAACTGCGATCCGGACGACGTCGAGTTCGGCATCCCGGCTAACGACGACGCCATCCGCTCCGTGCGCCTGCTCGCCGACTTCGTGGCTGATGCCGTCATCGCCGGTACGGGTGCTCCCGTGACCGCTGCCGAGATGGAGGCCGCTCCCGCCGAGGCTGCTCCCGCTGAGGCTGCTCCTGCTGCTGAATAGCACGAACGTTTAGCTCCAGCCGCGCGCTCGATAGAGGGCGCGCGGTCTTTTCATTCATCTTTCACTTGAGAGAAAGGAACATCCGTGGCTGCAATTACCGCTGCAATGGTCAAAGAGCTCCGCGAAATGACCGACGCCGGCATGATGGAGTGCAAGAAGGCGCTCGTCGAGGCCGATGGCGATATGGACAAGGCCGTTGACGTTCTTCGTACTCGTGGTCTGGCCGCTGCCGCCAAGAAGGTCGGCCGTGCCACCAACGAGGGCACCGTTATGGCTATCGTTTCCGACGACGCGACCAAGGGCGCTGTCGTGGAGCTCAACTGCGAGACCGACTTCGTCGGCATGAACGAGAAGTTCAAGGGCTACGCTGAGAAGATTGCCCGTGCCGCTATGGCTGCCAACGTCGAGGACATTGAGGCTCTGAAGGCTGTCGACGCCGAGGGCGAGACCGTCGAAGACGTGCTCACCGATGCCATCCACACGCTTGGCGAAAACATGAACCTCGCTCGCGCTGCCGTCGTCGAGGCTGGCGGCGTCGCTTCCTACATTCATGGTGGCGGCAAGATCGGCGTCCTCGTGACGTTCGATGTCGAGGGCATCGACCCCGCTTCCGACGAGTTCCAGCACTGCGGCCGCGACGTCGCTATGCAGGTTGCTGCCGCTTCCCCGGTTTCTGCAACCCGCGAGTCTGTCCCTGCCGAGGTCGTCGCGCACGAGATGGAGATCTACAAGGCTCAGGCTGCCGAGTCCGGCAAGCCCGAGAACATCCAGGAGAAGATCGCCACTGGCCGTCTCGAGAAGTTCTACAAGGAGAGCTGCCTCACCGAGCAGGCTTTCGTCAAGAACCCGGACCAGAGCGTCACCGACTACGTCAACGAGGTCGCCAAGAAGCTCGGCGGCACCATCAAGGTGACCGGCTTCAAGCGCTTCATGCTCGGCGAATAGACGACACGCCTTTTCCCGGCGTATCGGTGGGTTTTCGCCCCTGCGCTGCAACCAAACGCTTTACTTGTGAAGGCTCGCTCTGTGCGGGCCTTCGCTTTTTATAATGGATGGACTGGAATGTTGATATTGCACGGCTCGGCCTCCGGGGGCCGCCTTTCCGTGCATCGTGATAGAAGGTGTCCTTTCATGGAAGAGGAAATCATCGTTTCGGGCAACGGGGTGCTCGAGGGGGAAGTCCGCGTATCCGGAGCGAAGAACTCGGCGTTGAAACTTATCGCCGCAGCAATTCTCGGACGGGGCAAGACGGTGCTCCACAACGTGCCGCGCATTTCCGATATCGAGATCATGTCCGAAGTCCTTGCTCATCTCGGTGCCGATGTCGAACGCGGCGCCGACCATTCGCTGTCCGTCGACACGTCCGCCGTCGATAAATACGAGGCTCCTTACAAACTCGTCTCGAAGATGCGCGCGAGCATTTCCGTCCTCGGGCCGCTCATCGGGCGCTTCGGTGAAGCCCGTGTCGCTATGCCGGGCGGCTGCCAAATCGGCGCGCGCAAGATTGACATGCACCTCGTCGGGCTCGAGGCGTTAGGCGTCCACTTCGACAACGCCCACGGTGTCCTTCATGCGACGACGCCGAACGGCCTGCATGGCGCCCACGTGATGCTCGAGTTCCCGAGCGTCGGCGCAACGGAGAACACGCTCATGGCGGCCGTGGTGGCGAACGGGACGACGTTCATCGAGAACGCGGCGCGCGAGCCCGAGATTGTCGACTTGGCGAACATGCTCTCGAGCATGGGCGCCCATATCGAAGGTGCAGGCAGCTCCACCATAGAGGTACACGGTGTCTCCCTTGACGAACTGGGGTCGTGCGAGCATACCGTGGTGGGCGACCGCATCGAGGCGGGAACGTTCCTTGTCGGAGGCGCGCTTACCGGCGGTCCGGTCACGGTCAGGGGAATTGACCCATCGTTTCTGCGCATGGCGCTCATGAAGCTCGAGGCCATGGGGTGCGAAATCATCACCGGCAAAGATTTTATTACCGTCTCGCGCACCGAACCCCTTCGCGCGGTCGACATCCAAACGCTTCCGCATCCTGGGTTCCCGACCGATCTGCAGGCGCAGTTTATGTTGCTGGCATCGCTCGCCGAAGGGCCTTCAGTCATCACGGAAAACGTTTTCGAGAACCGTTTCATGTTCGCCGCCGAGCTCTCGCGCATGGGCGCCGACATCACCATCGAGGATCATCATGCGCTCGTCCGCGGGGTCGAGCTTCTGCAGGGTGCGCCTGTAAAAGCGACCGACCTTCGCGCGGGAGCCGCTCTTGTGCTCGCTGGCATCGTCGCCGAAGGCGAGACGCGCGTCAGCCATATCTACCACATCGATCGAGGGTATGAGGACTACGTCGGCAAGCTGCGCGGGCTTGGCGCAGACGTGTCCCGGCTCGACGTCGACGAGAGCATCTAGGCGCCCATCGCGATGTTCGGCAAGAAGAAGGGCTTTAGCGCCTCGCAATCGAAACATACCTCCCGCAAAATGACGTCCCACACCATCGGCACGCATGTGGCGAAGGGCGGCACTCCGCGCCATTCTCGCGGGATGAACGCCTCGTCGGTCGGGTTCTCAAGCGATCGCAAGAAGCGTCGTGCCGCGCGCGGCATCGTCGATCATGTGACCCCCCAGACCGCATCGGGCGAGAACTATCGCGCCTATTCCCGTCGCGTGAGTAAGCGCGGCTATATCCAGAGCGCCCAGCGCAAAAGCGGGATGCGACGCGCCGCTGTAGGTGTCATCTCGGTGATCGTCATCATCGCGGTTGCGGTTGGCGTCGGTGTCACTGTCTTTTTCAACGCATCGAACTCGAAGCTGTCACTTGAGCATTCGAATGCGAGCAGCGCGCTTGCCGCCGCCAAGGAAGGGTCGCCCTACTACGTTCTCGCCGCGGCGAACCTCGGCTCCCCTAAGGGAGGCTCCAATGTGTCGAGCGAGACCTACATCCTTGCGCGCGTGGATGAGTCCACGCGGACGCTCACGCTCGTCTCCATCCCCGGCAACCTTGCCGTAAGCCTCTCGGACGGCAAAACCCATCCGCTCTACGACGCCTATGGGATAGGCGGTGACGAGGCGCTCGTGAAGGCTGTCTCATCCTTTGCGGGAGTGGACATATCCCATCTCGTGAAGACGAACGAGGAGGGCATCCGCTCGCTCGTCGATTTGGTGGGCGGCATCGGCATGACGCTTCCCGAATCCGTCGACGACCCGTATGCGGGCAGCATCTACCTTGAGGCGGGGGAGCAGGTCCTCGATGCCGAAAGCTCGCTCGTCGCACTTCGCGCAAGCAATTACGCGAAGTCATCCGAGACGCAAGCCTCGGTGCGCACATCCTTCGCCTATGCGATGGCGCTGCGTCTGCTCGAGGCGGGCGGGCTCGACTTCGCCACCGAGCTCGACGGAATTGCGGGCAACGTGCGGACCGATCTGTCGTCTTCGCAGGTGATCGATTTGGCGAACGCGTTTCGCCCCTTAGGCGAGGCGACGGTGTACGCGGCATATGTGCCGGGTAGCGAAAGCGAACAGGACGGAACGGCGCTGTTCAAGGCTTCCGATTCTCAATGGAAGACGGTTATGGAAAGCGTTGATGCCGGAGCCGATCCGAACGCCGTCGAAGAGGCGGAGACGGTGAGCGATCCCACTGGCATCAAGGTTGAGATCCGCAACGGCGGTGGCATCACCGGCGTCGGGGCGAAGATGGGCGAGATCCTCGGCAACGCGGGATTCACCATCGGGACCATCGGCAACGTCACGGATGCCGGTATCTACAACGAGACACTCGTGATTTACCGCGACGAGGCGTACAAGGCGGCGGCGAATACCATCGTGAAGACGATCGACGGTGGACGCGTCGTCAACGGCGGCGACTACTATACTTTCGACGCGAACGTCCTTGTGGTGATCGGTAAGGATTGGCAGCCGATTCAGTAATGACAAGTTGCACTGACCTTGCGCCTCGCGTGCGCGCGACGTTGGGGCGGCGGCTTGTGGTACTATAGCGAATCAAGAGAAACATCCAGTACTCGAGAAGGAGCAACGATGGTTGAGAAGACCGATGTGGCCGCGGTTTTGGAGCTTATCCGACCGAGCCTTCAGGCGGACGGCGGCGACGTGAAGCTGATCGATGTCAGCGAAGACGGCATCGTCACGGTTGAGCTTCAGGGCGCTTGCAAGGGCTGCCCGATGTCGGAGATGACGCTTGCCAACGGCGTCGAGCGCATCTTGAAGGAACGCGTGCCGGGCGTCGAACGCGTCGTGCCGTACCACGAGGGATACTAGTCGACTACTTGTGAGACGCGAGAAGGGCGGGAATATCCCGTCCTTCTCTTTATTTCAGGCAAGCTGTTCAGGGCAGAGGTCGCGCGTCCTGTCGCGCGGTTTCCGGGGCGGCGATGCCGGTGAAGGAGGAAAAGGTGTCTCATTGCTGGGAGATGCGGGGCTGCGACGACGAGATGCAGGAGCGCTGCCCTCACAACACGCCGGGCGAGCCGTGCCCTGCCGACTGCCATTACGCTGCATGCCATCGTCCGACGCACGAGGTCTGCGACGACTTCGAGCTGCTGCTCAATCCCGATTTGGGCTACGACGCGGCGGTGAAGGAAGTGTGCCATTTCTGCACGTTCTTCCTGACGCACGGCCCGAGCATCGAGGAGTGCCCGCGCCAGGAGCACAAGCTCGGCGCGCGCAATCGATTCATCCTGTAGGACGCCTTGCGCCCAAACACTGCTACAATGAAGCAAACACGACCGACTGCGATGAGGAGGCGAGAGCTGTGGTTCGAACGCTGAGCTGTCCCACGTGCGGACAAAGCGATCTGGACGTATGCCGCTACGACTCTATGATGGTCCTTCGCAGCGATGTCGCGATGTTCACGGTCACATGCCCCCGATGCGGCGCGTCCGTCTCGTCGGTCCAGACGATTCCTTTGGCCCTGCGCGAGGAAGTTCGCTTCGCCGCCATCGAAGTGGGCGCTGGAATGGGAAGGGACTAGCTCCTTGCTCAACGAAATCTATCAAAGCCTCGACCCGATCGCGTTCTCGGTCGGGCCTTTTTCTGTGCGCTGGTACGGTATCGCATACGTGCTCGGATTTATCTGTGCCGCTCTCGTGCTCATGAGCACGGCGAAGCGCTGGCGGGTGCGCGTCGACTCGGATGCGCTCATCACCATCATGCTGTGCGTCATCGTGAGCGTCATCGTGGGCGGGCGTTTAGGGTACGTCCTGTTTTACGGAGACGGCTACTACCTGCAGCACCCTGCCGATATCTTCGCACTCTCGAAGGGAGGCATGAGCTTTCACGGCGGGCTCATCGGCGCGCTGCTCTCGGGAATCGTCGCCGCGCATTTTACGCACATTCCGTACCTCACGCTGGCTGACCTCGGTTGCATCGGGGCTCCTATCGGGCTGTTTTTCGGTCGCTGCGCCAACTTCGTGAACGGCGAACTGTGGGGCGCGCCGACCGATGTCGCATGGGGCGTCGTGTTCGGGGGGCAGGCGGGAATGATGCCCCGCCATCCTTCCCAGCTTTATGAGGCGGTGCTTGAGGGCATCGTCATCTTCCTTGTGCTGTTCGCACTTTCGCGCAAGCGTCCGCCGCGCGCCCAGGGGACCTTTCTCGGCGTGTTCCTCATCATGTATGGGTGCTTCCGCTTCGCCATCGAGTTTGTGCGTGAGCCTGACGTGCAGCTTGGATACCTGTGGGGCGGTTGGCTCACGATGGGGCAGGTGCTCTCGACTCCGCTCATCGCGGTCGGCATCGGCGTGCTGCTTTATGCGCTTATTGCGAAGAAGTCTCAACAAGGACTTCCAAAATTGAAACAAAGCGAGTAACATATGCAGCAGAGCAAGGCCATGACACGAGAGGAGCCTTGTTTGCAGTAGCCGCGCGCTTCCTGGATGGGGATGCGCGGGGCGCAGACGAGAAAGGGATACGTTATGGACGTCACGTTCTATAAATGCAACCACTGCGGCAACGTTGCCGTGAAGCCCTTCGACAAGAAGGTCCCGCTTTCCTGCTGCGGCGAGAAGATGAGCGAGCTGGTCGCGAATTCCACTGATGCGGCGGTTGAGAAGCACGTTCCCGTCGTGAGCATTTCGGGCAATGCCGTTCACGTCGAGGTCGGCAGCGTGGTCCACCCGATGACCGACGAGCACCTCATTGCGTTCGTCTGCCTGGTCACCGAGAAGGGGTACCAGATTGCAGAGCTGACGAGCGCCGACAAGCCGGAAGCCGACTTTGCTATCGCCGAGGGCGACCGCGCGATCAAGGTTTACGAGTACTGCAACCTGCACGGTCTGTGGGTCGCCGAGGTCTAGGCTCACTGTCGGGAGCGTCTTGGGCGCGCCTCGCCCTTTGCGTCGCCCCATTTTTCTATCGACGTTGCAGCTGTGTGGTCGAGACGGGCGCTTGACTTCTGTACGGGCGGTGAATCGATGCGATTCGCCGCCCGTTTCTTATTGCAATGTCAATGCGCTGTGGTATCATAAAAAAGCTTGTCTCGCCTTGGTCGGAAACCAAGGCATGGTAAAGGAGAACCAACATGAAGCAAGGAATCCATCCGGATTACGTCGAGTGCACCGTCAAGTGCACCTGTGGCAACACGTTCACGACCCGCTCCACCAAGTCCGAGCTGCGCGTTGACATCTGCAACGCCTGCCACCCGTTCTTCACGGGCCAGCAGAAGTTCATCGACACCGGCGGACGCGTCCAGCGCTTTGCCGACAAGTTCGGCTCCGCGAAGGACATGGTTGCCGAGCGCGAGGCTGCCAAGAAGGCCAAGCGCGCTGCCGCCGTCGCCGAGGCAGAGGCTGCCAAGAAGGCCGAGCGCGAGAAGAAGGCTGCCGAGAAGGCCAAGCGTGCTGAAGAGTACGCCAAGAAGGCTGAAGAGGAAGCTGCCCGCGCTGCTGAGGCTGCTGCTACCGCCGAGGCTGAGGGCTCTGCCGAAGAGGCTGCTGCCGACGCCGAGGCTGAGGCCGCTCTCGAGGTCGAGGCTCCCGCAGCCGAATAGCTTTTCCCCTGGGAAAAAGCAAGCCCGAACAGCTGAGCTGTTCGGGCTTTTTCTTTTGCCGAAAGATAAGGCCTCGGCAGGCCATCGCCGCGCGGGAGAGCCGGAAGCAAGCCGCAAGTGCCGAACCGCAAAAGGGCAGACCGCGGTGCCGGAACCTGCCGCTGGCTACAGGGCATGGTCAGGAGCCTTAGTCGACGCCGATCATGAGATCGGTGGACTTCACGATGGCGACCGCTTTGTTGCCAACTTCCAGGCCGAGCTCCCCGATCATGTCGTTGAAGACCGAGCCGGTGATGATGTTGCCGTCTGCGAGCGTGAGGGACACGCGCCCGTCTGTCTTTCCCGGGCGAACCGTGGTCACGGTGCCGACGAGCTGATTTCGGGCTGACAGGTTGTTGAGGGGCTCATCTCCGCGCGCGAACATGACATGGCTTGCCTTTATGACGGCATATGCCGGCATGCCCTTCTTAAGGCCGAGATCGTGAATGGCCTCCATGGTGATAATAGAGGTGAGGGCCGTCTCGCCGACCTTGATTGAGACGACTCCGCTCACGGCACCAATCTCGACGTCGGTAATCGTGCCCTTCAAGACGTTTCGTGCTGAAATGCGCATAGTTCCCCGTTCGCTGTTTGTATCGGTTGTTCCCCGCATAGGGGCTTTCTCTCGTCAAGTATAGGCAATGCCCCCAGAGCGCACAACTGTGCTCGTCAAGCTGTCTAATCGACGTTCCAGGCAATGAAAGCCCAGGTAATGGTTCTCGGCTCACGAAGACGCAGCGCTCCTTGCGGAATCCCTCTCTCTCCAGGCTTGCCGGCGTCCTCGTTCTCGACGATTTGCGTCTCGAGCCAGGGCTTGAGCTTCGAGAGCGCGATCTGCGTGCGCGTCTCTGGCAGGAGGGCACACGCTTTGCGCACCATGTCGTCGTACTTGCGCAGCGCGCCGTCGAAGGTCTCGAACGTGTCGTGCCGGGAGCTTTTGATATAGGTCAGTTCGGGCTCGAATCCCATGCTTGAGAGGATGTTCACGGCGTAGAGGTGGTCGCGGCCGACGCGCGAGGCGAGGCCGAGTGCCTCGATCACGTGGTCGTCGGTTCGCGGGGAGGCGCCTGTCGGCAACGTGATGCACACGCGGCGACGGGCGACCATGGTGAGCTTTAAGAGCGCGGCGCGCATATCGTCGACGGCAATCGAGCGCGATGCGGTGCACACGTCGTGAGATTTCGGGGCGATGCCGTGTTCCTCCCAGTCGTCTTCCCAGCTCATCTGCTCGCAATGCACGCTTTTGATCCCACGTGCCTCAAGTTCCCCGTGAAGGATGGAAAGCATCCCTTCCGAGAAGTCGGCGGCCGTGACGGCATGCCCCGCTTCCCCGAGCGGCAGGGCGAGAGCGCCCGTCCCGCAGCCCATGTCGAATACGCTTTCCTCGGGAGCGACTCCTGCGCGCTCAAGAAACGAGTTCACGTAGGGATTGGGGTAGTCTTTGGACGTGAAGGTCTTCGCCCGCTCGTTCCAGTAGACCGCGCTGTCGCGGTGTCGCCGCGCTTTTTGCAGCTGCATCCATTCGGCGTTCCAGTCGGTGGTGGTGAGCAGGGGAGTGAAGCTCTCTGTCATGGGAAGCTGCCTTTCTCGGGGAGTTTTTCGCATTGGGGCGAATCGGGGGCGACCCGATGCGCGCGTTTGCCTATCATGTTAGCGGACAATGGCCGATGGTGGGCGAAGGCAATCTTAAAAACTGCGGCTTGCCGCCATCGGGAAACGAAGAACCGCGAACGATACCAAGGAAGAGGGGGAGCTCTCTATGCATGTTGAGCTTTTGTACCATACGCCCGACCCCGAGCGTGCAATCGCCACTGCGGCGCGGTTGTGCTATGCGCCGGTGGGCGCGGCCGAACTTATGGAAACGATGCCTGAGGAGCGCATTCGCAGCGTGCTTACGACCATCATGGAGAGCGGGCATTTTTCCACGCTCGAGCACGCGAGCTACACCTTCGCCGTCGACGGCGTCTCCCGCGCGCTCACCCATCAGCTCGTGCGTCACCGCATCGCGAGCTTCAACCAGCAAAGCCAGCGCTACGTGAAGTTCAAGGACGGCGTTGATGTGGTCACGCCCGACACCATCGCCTCCGACCCTGAGCGGAAGGCTCTCTTCGACGATGCCATCGCCGCCGCCGTCAGCGCGTACGAGAAGCTGCTCGACGCGGGTGTGCCCGCTGAGGACGCCCGCTATCTCTTGCCGAACGCTGCGGAGAGCAAAATTGTCATCACCATGAACGTTCGCGAGCTGCTGCATTTCTTCAAGCTGCGTTGTTGCAACCGCGCCCAGTGGGAAATTCGCGACATGGCGCACCGCATGCTTGAGCTCGCCCGTCCCACCGCGCCGTTCGTCTTCGCCGACGCCGGTGCCCCTTGTGTTTCGGGCACATGTCCTGAAGGCAAGATGAGCTGCAAAAACCCGTACCCTTGTGTGAAAAGGAGCTAGCGGAAAGTGACTCGCGAGAAAAGCGATCTCTCCCGCGCGTTCTCGGAAGACGGCGCGCGCAAGACCCACGTCGGCGGGCAGGCATTGCTTGAAGGCATCATGATGCGCGGAAAGTATAACTGGTCAGTCGCCGTGCGCGAGCCCTCCGGCGCCGTGTACACCGAAGAGCACGACCTGGCGAGCGGGAAGGAGAAGAACGGCTGGCTGTACTGGCCGCTCGTGCGCGGATGCCGTGCCCTGGTCGAGTCGCTCGTCTTGGGCTTCAAAGCGTTAGAGATTGCGACCCTTCACGTCTATGCGGAAGAGGGCGAGGGGGAAGAGAAGGCGGAAGAAAAACCTGTGTCCGGGACTGCGTGCGAGGCCGCCTGCGAGCAGCCCACGCGCCAGGAATCCGAGCTTGAGTTCTCCTGGAGGGATGACTTCGGACGCCCCGATACCGTGATCGACGCACTCGGCGCGCAAAGCTCGCTTGAGGTGGTGGGAGAAGCCGAGGGCGACGCCCCTGAGCCTGTCGCAAATAGCAAGGACGCTCACAATATCCCAAGCGCGAAGGAGCCCGAGTCCGAGTTCGGCAAGAAGGAGATGGCCATCTCGATGGTTTGCGGGCTTGCGCTCGGCATCGTGCTCTTCATCGTGGCGCCCGCCTTCATCACGAACCTCATTGTGGGCGAGTACGACGGCAACACGCTTCTGTGGAACATCGTCGACGGCGTGCTCCGCGTTGCCGTGTTCGTCTTCTATATCTGGCTCATCGGGCGCATGTCGGAGATCAAGCGCATGTTCGGCTACCATGGCGCAGAGCACAAGACCATCCACTGCTACGAGCACGGCTTGCCGCTCACGCCCGAGAGCGCGCGCAGCTTCCCGCGCCTGCACGTGCGCTGCGGAACCGCGTTCCTCATCATGGTCATGATTATCGCCATCTTCGTGTACACGGTGGTGCCCCTAAACGCGCTCATCGCCGCATGGGGCGTGCCCGATGGTGCGCCGAAGCTTGCGCTTGTCATCTTGTCGCGTATCGTGCTCATGCCGGTGATCGCGGGCGTGTCCTATGAGATCACGGTCAGGTGGGCGGGCTCGCATCCGGACAACCCGCTTGTGAAGGTGGTGCTTTGGCCCGGCATGCAGATGCAGTACCTTACCACGAACGAGCCCGATGACGGCATGCTTGAGTGCGCCATCGCCGCCATGAAGCTCGTGCTCGACCGCGAGGAGGCCGAAGCGGGGAAGGCAGCGCAGGCGGAACAGGCAGCGCAGGTGGAACAGGCGAAGCAGGCGGCACAGACGGCATAGGACCCAGGGCGCCGTCGCCTTCCGCGCCGCCCTCGCGATAGGAACACCCCAGGCTCGCCTCTCAGGTTCTCGAGATGAAAACCCCGTTTCGTGAACCTTTTTTGGTCCAGCGCTTCCAAATCGTGTATGCTAAAGCGCGTTATGCGCAACGTTTGGACGCTGCGCGCGATAGGGTAGGAGAATCCCCGCACACGTAAAACTGACGAATCGGGGTAATCGTGTGAACGATTTCCGGCGCGCGGCAGGCGCTCTGGGGGCAAGGAGGACCATGTGAAACTGGTCGTAACGGAGAAAAACGACGCGGCAACCAAGATCGCGAGCCTTTTGGGTGCGAGCAAGCCGAAAGCCGACAAGGTGTATTCGACGCCGATCTACCGGTTCGAGGTGGACGGCGAGGAGTGGGTGACCATCGGTCTGCGCGGGCATATCTTGGAGCCTGACTTCACTCCCAACCTGGTATATAAGAAGCGCGGCGGTTGGCAAGGCGTGACCGTCGAGGGCGAGACCGTGCCCGCCGACGTGCCCGCAAGCTTGGCTAAGCCCCCCTTCAAGAAGAAAAAGCCCTTCACCGAAGACGGCGTGGAGCTTAAAGGGTGGAAGATGGACGCGCTGCCGTACCTGGTCTACGCGCCAATCGAGAAGCTCCCTAAGGAAAAGGAAATCATCCGCAGCTTAAAGAACCTCGCCAAGAAGGCGGACTCCATCGTGATTGCGACGGACTTCGACCGCGAGGGCGAGCTCATCGGCTCCGATGCGCTCTCGTGCATCCAGGAAGTGAACCCTACCGCCCCCGTCTCGCGCGCCCGCTATTCCGCCTTCACGAAGGAAGAAATTACCCACGCGTTCTCCAACCTTGTGGAGCTCGACGTCAACCTGGCATCCGCCGGTGCATCGCGCCAGGATATCGACCTTATCTGGGGCGCGGTGCTCACGCGCTATCTCACCCTCGTGAAGTTTGCGGGCTACGGCAACGTGCGCTCGTCGGGCCGCGTGCAGACGCCGACGCTTGCCCTCATCGTGGCGCGCGAGCGTGAGCGCCTGGCGTTTGTTCCCGAGGACTACTGGGTGATCAGGGGAGCCTTCGACGCCGCCGAGAAGACCGGTCCCACATCGGGCGAGGGCGCGCTTGCTTTCGAGGCGCCCCATGCCACGGCACGCTTCAAGGACGAGGCGCAGGCTAAGGCTGCCATGGCCGCCGTCGAGGGGGCGACAAGTGCGAAGGTGCTCTCCATCGAGAAGCGCTCGCGCAAGCAGCAGCCGCCCGTTCCCTTCAACACCACAAGCCTCATGACCTCGGCGTCGGCGGAGGGCCTTTCCCCTGCACGCACGATGCGCCTCGCCGAGAGCCTCTACATGGACGGCTATATCTCCTATCCGCGCGTCGATAACACGGTGTATCCAAGCTCGCTCGACTTGGAGGAGGTTGTGAAGACCATCTCCGGCAACCCGGCTTACGCGCCGTTTTGCAAGGAACTGCTCGCGAAGGGACCGCTTACGGCGACCCGCGGCAAGAAGGAGACGACCGACCACCCGCCGATCTACCCGACGGCCATGGTCACGCCCGACGACTTGCCGCCTGCGGAGTACAAGCTCTACAACCTGATCGCCCGCCGCTTCTTGGCGACGCTCTCCGAAGCCGCCGTTGTCGAGGGCACCAAGGTCACGCTCGATATCTCAGGCGAGCACTTCGCCGCGAAGGGCGACGTCCTCGTGCACGAGGGATATCGCGCCATCTACCCCTACGGCATGAAGAAAGACGAGCAGCTGCCTGCGCTCGCCGAGGGCCAGCAAATCGCCTTCAACGGCGCCACCTGCACGAAGAAGCAGACCGAGCCGCCCGCCCGCTACAGCCAGGGCAAGCTCATCCAGGAGATGGAGAAGCTCGGGCTCGGCACGAAGTCCACGCGCCACAGCATCATCGAGCGCCTCTACACGGTGAAATACATCCAGAACGACCCCATCGAGCCCTCGCAGCTTGGCATGGCGGTGTGCGACGCGCTCGACAAGTTCGCGCCGCATATCACCCACTCGGAGATGACGGCGGAACTCGAAGCGGAGATGGACAACATCGCCGAAGGCCAGAAGACCAAGGCAGATGTGGTCATGAACTCCCGCAACCTGCTCTCCGAGCAGCTGGCCGGCCTCATGCCTCATTCCGAGGAAGTCAAGGACGCCCTTGCCGATGCCGTCGCCGCTGACGCGTACGTGGGCAAGTGCCCCAAATGTGGCAAGGACCTGCAGATTCGCGCCTCGCAGAAGAAACGCGGGATGTTCATCGGATGCGCTGGGTGGCCCGACTGCGATGTGACCTACCCGCTCCCGAAGGGCAAGATCGAGTCGATGGAGGAGCTGTGCCCCACGTGCGGGATGCCCCAGGTGAAGGTGACGGCTTTCCGCTCGAAGCCGCGCGTCATCTGCATCGACCCGAACTGCGAGACAAACAAAGAGCCCGATGTGGTCGTCGGCGAGTGCCCGGTGTGCAAGGCCGCCGGCAAGCAGGCGAAGCTCATCGCGCAGAAGAACCCGCGCACGCTCAAGCGTTTCATCCGCTGCGAGAACCACGATGAGTGCGGTGTGGGCTATCCGCTGCCCCAGTACGGCAAGCTTACGGCCACCGACGAGGTTTGCGAGCATTGCGGAGCGCCGCTCGTCATCGTGACGACGGCTCGCGGTCCGTGGAAGCTCTGCCCGAACTTCGATTGCCCAGGCAAGGAGCAAGACGATTCCGAGAAGGCGGCGTCGAAGGGGAAGAAGACCGCCGCGAAGAAGGCCGCCGCGAAAAAGACTGCGGCGACGAGCAAGGCTGCGGCCAAGAAGCCCTCGACCCGCAAGGCGTCGTCTGAGTCGGCGGGGAAATAGCGCCATGCCGGAGATGACAGAAGGGCGGGCGAAGGCCGGCTCGGGGACGCAGTCCGGCGCGCCGTCTCGGGCTAGCGCGCAGCCTGCGACGGCACCGAAGATCGACCGCCGCATCCTTTTCACGAAGGGCCTCATCAAAGAGGCGTTTCTGGAACTGAAGAAATCGAGCTCGCTCGCCGACATCAAGGTGACCGACTTGTGCGAGCGCGCGGGAATCGGCCGCGGCACGTTTTACCGCCATTACCGCAACATGACTGAGGTGCTTGATGAGGTGCTCGATGACGCCTTCTCGCAATCGAGCTCGCTTGCCCGCCATCTCGTGTCGCGCGAGATACGCACGGCGGGTGCATGTTCTGGGTGTGATATGCCGTTTTGCCAGTTCGTGCGCGAAAACAAGCACTACGCGGGCATCTTTTTGGACGAGAGCCTCACGCGCGTCGTCCTTGACAAGATGGTCGAGAGTCAAAAGGGCGTCTATCTGCGCGCGATGCAGGGCATCTGCGACCTAAGCGAGGGGGAGCTTGCCGATCTTTTGTACTTCCAGTCGAGCGGGTGCCTCTCCGCGGTGCGCCGCTGCATCAATGCGAGCCCTGAGGAGTGGGCGCGCACGCAGGCGGCGATCGACAACTTCATCCTGGGCGGCCTGGCAGCGAGCACGCGCAGGCTGTAGGGGAAGCGCAGACGATAAAGGAGGGCCCGGCGC